>Ga0210144_1000964_pt1 | contig 12942 bp, 13 predicted proteins | sample Muzzi_PWA_D2_FD_185532 | JGI IMG/M metagenome (GOLD analysis project Ga0210144, IMG submission 185532) | Wetland microbial communities from San Francisco Bay, California, USA, that impact long-term carbon sequestration - Muzzi_PWA_D2 (SPAdes) | ecosystem: Environmental > Aquatic > Marine >...
GGGCCGGGAGATCGTCCGCGCGGACGACAAGCCCGGGGTGAGCAACCTGATCGAAGTGCTGGCGGTGGCGCGCGGGGTCGAGCCGGCGGCGATCGAGCGCGAGTTCGACGGGGCCGGCTACGGCGAGCTGAAGAAGGCGACGGCCGATGGGGTGGTCGAGCTGCTGGCGCCGGTCCGAGAGCGCTACGCCGAGCTGCGGCCCGACGAGGCGGCGCTCGAGGGAGCGCTCGCCGCCGGCGCCGAGAAGGCCCGCGCGATCGCATCGCAGACCCTTGCCGAGGCGAGGGAGCGGATGGGCATCGGCCCAGCGACCTAGTCTTTGACGATGGCCGTCGCGGACCTCGACCTCGAGCTCGACGTCTTCGCCGGGCCGTTCGACCTGCTGATCGCGGTCCTGCTGCGCGAGGAGGTCGACCTGCTGGAGGTCGAGCTGGGCGAGGTGGTGGTCGCATACGTCGCCCACCTGGAGCGCGAGGGCGAGCTGGAGTTGGAGGTGGCGACCGAGTTCCTGGTGCTGATCGCTGCGCTGCTGGAGCTGAAGTCGCGGCTGCTGCTGCCCAGCGCCGAGGAGGGGATCGAGGAGCTGGCGCCGGAGGAGGCGGTCGAGGAGCTGCTCGCCCGCCTGCTCGAGTACCGCCGCTACCGAGACGCCGCGGCGATGCTGAGCGAGCGCTTCGAGGCGGCGCGCGGCTACCTCTACCGCTCGGCGCCGCTGCCTCCCGACCTGCGCCGCGTCGCGGTCGAGGCGGCGACCGCGGTGTACGAGCCGGAGCGGCTCGCGGCCGCGATCGGCGAGCTGCTGGCGGAGCCGCCCCAGCTCGACGTCGGCCACATCAGGCCGACCGTCTCGCTGGAGCGGCGGCTGCGCGCCCTGCGCGACGCTCTCGCCAGCCGGGCCAGCATCGACTTCGACGAGCAGTTCGGCGGCGAGGACCGGCTGACCCAGGCGGTGACCCTGTTCGCCCTGCTCGAGCTGTACCGCAAGGGCGAGGCGACGTGGAGGCAGAGCCGGCCGCTGGGGCCGATCGAGATCCGCAGGCGAGAGGAGCAATGAGCGCGGAGCGACCAAGCGTGCATCTCTGGTTCTCCGCGCCGGGAGCGAAGTGCGAAACGGTGGTTTCTGCGTGAGCGACCTGCCCCGCACGATCGAGGCGCTGCTCTTCCTCTCGCCGCAGCCGGTCTCGGTCGCGGACCTGGCCGAGGCGACCGAGGCGACCGAGGGCCAGGTGGCCGAGGCGATCGACCTGCTGCGCGAGGACCTCGGCGAGGGCCGGCGCGGCGTCGTGCTGCGCGAGGTGGCAGGGGGCTTCTCGCTGGCCAGCGACCCGGCCAGCGAGGCGGCGGCGCGACGGCTGCTCGCCAAGCCGCGCACGCCGCCGCTCACCCAGGCGCAGGCCGAGACGCTGGCGATCGTCGCCTACCTGCAGCCGGTCTCGCGCCCCGAGGTGGCGCGGATCCGCGGCGTCTCCTCCGAGTCGGCGGTGCAGACGCTGTCCGAGCGCGGTTTGATCGAGGAGTCGGGCCGCTCGCAGTTCGGGGCGGCGCTGTTCAAGACGACCGAGCTGTTCGAACGCCTCTTCGGGCTCTCCGGTCTCGACCGGTTGCCCGACCCCTCGCAGTTCGACCCTACGCCCGAGGACGAGCGGGAGCTGCGCGAGCGGCTGCTCAAAGCGGGGGAACAGCGGGCCGAGTGAGTGGGAAGCCCATGCGGCTGGCCAAGTTCCTCGCGCATGGAGGAGTCGCTTCGCGGCGGGGAGCTGAGGAAATCGTCGCTGCGGGCAGGGTGAAGGTGGAGGGGGAGGTGGTCACCGATCCGGCGCGGGACGTGGGGGAGGGCGACGACGTGCGGCTCGACGGCGAGCCCGTTGAGGTCGAGCCGCGCGAGGTGTGGGCGGTCAACAAGCCGGCGGGTGTGGTGTCGACCGCGCGCGAACCGGGCAGTCGTCCAACCGTGGTCGAGCTGATCGACTCGGGTGCCCGCCTCTACCCGGTAGGCCGCCTCGACGCCGACTCGACCGGGTTGCTGCTGCTGACCAACGACGGCGAGCTGGCCAACCGCCTCACCCATCCCCGCTACGAAGTCCCGAAGACCTACGTCGTCCAGCTGCGGCGCCCGCCCTCCGAGGCCGACCTGCGCCGGCTGGCGGCCGGGGTCGAGCTCGACGACGGGCCGACCGCGCCGGCCGAAGTGCGCCGGCACGGCGAGCGCGAGGTCGAGATCGTCCTGCGCGAGGGGCGCAACCGCCAGGTGCGCCGCATGGCCGAGGCTGTCGGCAACGAGGTGACGGCGCTGCGCCGGGTCCGCTTCGGCCCGGTCGCGCTGGGCGGGCTCGCCGAGGGCGCAGCGCGCCGCCTCTCCGCGGAAGAGGTCGCCGAGCTTTGGGAAGATGCAGGGCCGTGAGCGCGAACTCCGACCAGCAGCGGCTCTTCGCGGTGCGCGGCGCCGTCCAGGCGGAGGCCAACGACACCGCATCGATCGACGCGGCGACAACCGACCTGATGCGGGAGCTGCTCGACCGCAACGAGCTGGAGCCCGAGGCCCTCGTCAGCTGCCTGTTCACCACAACCGACGACCTCGACGCCGAGTTCCCGGCGGTCGCCGCCCGTGGCCTCGGGCTCGACGCGGTGCCGCTGCTCTGCAGCCGCGAGATACCCGTGCCCGGCGCGATGCCGCGGGTAATCCGAACGATGGTCCACTACTACGCGCCGGTCGGCCACGTCCCTGCGCACGCGTACCTCGGCGCGACCCGGGAGCTGCGCTCCGACCTCCACGCCGCCCAGTAGGCGCGGCGTCGTCCACAATGGGTCGATGACCGTCACCTTCGCGGAGAAGCTCGCCCGCATCCCGGGCTACCAGGCCGGCGTGCCGACCGGGCAGGCGCCCGAGGCGATCGCCGCCGGCGAGATCGCCCAGCTCGCCTCGAACGAGTCCTGCTTCCCGCCGCACCCGAAGGTGGTCGAGGCGATCCAGGCCGCGGCGGGGGCGATGAACCGCTACCCGGATCCTGACGCCACCCTGCTGCGCCGCCGCCTCGCCGAGCGCTACGAGACCGAGCCCGGCCGGGTCGCGGTCGGCAACGGCTCCTGCGAGATCCTGCTCGCCGCGGCGGAGGCGCTCTGCGAGCCGGGCGCCGAGATCGTCTACGCATGGCCGTCGTTCTCGATCTACCCGCACCTCGGGGCGCTGACCGGGGCACGCGAGGTCCGCGTGCCGCTCGCCGAGGGCGAGGTCCACGACCTCGACGCGATGGCCGCCGAAGTGACCGCGGCGACCCAGCTGGCGATCGTCTGCAACCCGAACAACCCGACCGCGACCCACCTGCCGGCCGCCGAGGTCGCCGCCTTCTGCGAGCGGGTCCCGGGCCACGTGACGATCGCCCTCGACGAGGCCTACGTCGAGTTCCAGACCCACGACGACCCCGACACGACGCTCGACCTGCTCGCCACGTTCCCCAACCTCGTCCTGCTGCGCACCTTCAGCAAGGCCCACGGACTCGCCGGGCTGCGGGTCGGCTTCGCGATCGGCTCGGCCAAGTTCCGCGCCGCGATCGACGCGGTGCGCCAGCCGTTCAGCGTCAACGCCGTCGCCCAGGCGGCGGCCGCCGAGGCCGTCCTGCACGAGGACGACGTGGTGCGCCGGGTCGAGCAGACGATCGCCGAGCGGACCCGGGTCGAGGAGGGACTGCGCGAGCTGGGCCTCGCCACCGCTGACACCCAGACCAACTTCTCCTGGATCGACCTCGGCGAGGCCGACGAGCGCGAGGTCGTCGTGGGGCTCGCCGAGCGCTCGATCGCGGTCCGCCCCGGCACCCCGCTCGGCGACTCCGGCCACATCCGAGTCAGCTACGGCACCCCGGCCGAGAACGACCGCTTCCTCGCCGCGATCGGCGAGCTGCTCGACTAACCGCCCCTCGCCTGCTACAAAGTCAGGCAGTGAAGAAGCGAACAGCCGACACCGCCTGCTGCACCCGCTTCCGCGGCGCCGCGGTCGTCCCTGCTCGCGTCTCCTATCGCTGGCGATTTAGCTAGGCGTCCGGCCTGAGCGGCGCTTGTGCCGCATCCATAGAGCGTTGGCCGGGCGCCGCTCCGACTGGTTCGCGCGCTTCGCGATGCCCGCGCTCGCATGGTGAGGCCCGCATGGAAAGTAGAGTCCCGTAGGTGGAGAAAGGCGGCGGCAGGATGATCATGGGAATGCAAGGAGAGACAACGGACAGGGTTCGCGACCGGCGGATCGAGCGGGTCGTGGAGCTGGTCCCGCCCGTCGCCCTGCTCGCCGACCTACCGCTCGGTGAGGAGCGCGAGGCGGCCGTAGTTCGCGGCCGCGAGCAGGTGGGCGGGATCATCGATCGCAGCGACGACAGGCTGCTGGTCGTGGTCGGGCCTTGCAGCGTGCACGACGCCGAGGCGGCCCTCGACTACGCCGGGCGGCTGGCGGATGCCGCGGCCGAGCTGGGCGACGACCTGCTGGTCGCGATGCGCGTCTACTTCGAGAAGCCGCGGACGACCACCGGCTGGAAGGGGCTGATCAACGACCCCTACCTGGACGGCTCCTGCGACGTCAACGCAGGCCTGCGGATGGCCCGCACCCTGCTGCTCGAGGTGCTCGATCTCGGGCTCGGGGTCGGCTGCGAGTTCCTCGATCCGATCACCCCGCAGTACATCTCCGACACCGTCGCCTGGGGGGCGATCGGCGCCCGCACCGCCGAGAGCCAGATCCACCGTCAGCTCGGCTCCGGCCTCTCGATGCCGATTGGCTTCAAGAACCGCACCGACGGCAACGTCCAGGTGGCGGTCGACGCGGTCCGCGCCGCGGCGGCTCCGCACGCCTTCGCCGGGATCGACGACGCCGGCCGGCCGGCGATCCTCCACACCGCCGGCAACCCGGACGGCCACGTCATCCTGCGCGGCGGCCGCGGCGCGCCCAACTGCGGGCCGGACGGCGTCGCGGCGGCGCTCGAGAAGCTGCGGGCCGCAAGCCTCGCCGAGCGGCTGGTGGTCGACGCCTCGCACGACAACAGCGAAAAGGTCCCCGCCAAGCAGATCGCCGCGGCGAACCGGATCGGCGAGCAGGTGGCCGCCGGCAACGAGGCGATCGTCGGGGTGATGCTGGAGTCGTTCCTGGTCGAGGGCCGCCAGGACCTCGGCGACGGCGGCTCGCTCGTCTACGGCCAGTCGATCACCGACCCCTGCATCGACTGGGAGGAGACGGCGCTGGTGCTGGAGCGGCTTGCCGCCGCTGTGCGGACACGGCGCGGAGAATGAAGATCGCCGTCCTCGGCGTGGGCCTGATCGGGGGCTCGATCGGGCTTGCCGCGCGGCGGCTGGATAGCGAGGTGGTGGGCTGGGGGCCGAACTCCTCGACGCTCGAACGGGCGGCGGAGCGGGGGGCGATCGACCGGGCGGCGGCTTCGGTCGCCGAAGCATGCGCCGACGCCGACCTCGTCTTCTGCGCCGCACCGATCGGCGCCCTTCCCGAGCTGGCGCGGGCGGCGCTCGAGGCGAGCGGGCCCGATACCGTGGTCACCGATGCCGGCTCGACCAAGCGCCGGATCGTCGCCGCACTGGGCGACGACGAGCGCTTCATCGGCGGCCACCCGCTGGCCGGCGCCGAGACCGCCGGGGTGGAGAACGCCCGTGTGGACCTGTTCCAGGACGCCCGCTGGTACTTGGCCCCGACCGAACGAACGAGCGGCATCCTCTACGACCGCCTGCAACGGACGATCGCCGACCTCGGCGCACGGCCGCAGGCGATCGACGCCGCGGCGCACGATCGGCTGATGGCGACGGTCAGCCACCTGCCGCACGTGCTCGCGGACGTGCTGGCCGGCCAGGCGGCGGCCGAGCTGACCCGCGACTCCGAGCGGATGCCCGAGGTCGGGCCCAGCTTCCGCGACGCGACCAGGGTGGCCGGCTCGAACCCGGCGATCTGGAGCGACATCTTCACCGCCAACGGCGAGGCGCTCGCTGCCGCGATCGACGACGCGATCGCCCGGTTGCGAGAGGCGAGCGAGCTGATCGGCTCCGGCGAGCCCGACGCGGTCGCCGCCTGGCACGCCGCGGCCGGAGCCGACCGGCACAGCCTGCTTGAGGCCGAGCTGGCCGCCGGGCCGCTGCGCGAGGTGCGGGTCGTCGTCGCCAACCGGCCCGGCACGGTCGCCGAGCTCGCCCTCGCCCTGGGTGAGGCTGGCGTCAACATCGAGGACATGGCGCTGCATCCGGCGGCTGACATGAGGTCAGGCGCGATCACCCTCTGGGTGGCCGGCGACGGGCAGGCCGAGCGGGCAGCGGAGCTGGTGCGCGGTCTCGGTCACACGGCGAGCGTCCTCGCCGACGCGGAGTAGGCGATGGGTGTGCGCTTCGAGCCCTCCGGCCCGTTGCGCGGCAACCTCCGCCCGCCGCCCGACAAGTCGATCTCCCACCGAGCGGCGCTGATCGCCGCGATGGGCGAGGGGGAGACGGCGATCGAGGGCTACCTCGACGCGGCCGACACCCGCTCGACCCTGGGCGCGATCGAGGCGCTCGGGGCCCGGGTCGAGGGCGGCGGAGCCGACGCGATCGAGACGCTGCTGCGGGTCGGCGGGGTGGGTTTGCGCGGCGCCGCCGCGGCGGCGATCGACGTCGGCAACGCCGGCACCCTGCTGCGCTTGCTGCCGGGCTGGCTGGCCGGGCAGGAGGGGGGCAGCTGGACGCTCGACGGCGACGAGTCGATCCGCCGCCGCCCGGTCGACCGGATCGTCGAGCCGCTGCGGTCGATGGGCGCCGATCTGTCCTGCCGGGAGGAGCGCCTGCCGCCGCTCGAGGTCAGGGGTGCCCCCCTGCATGGCACGAAATACGAGCTGCCGGTCGCCAGCGCCCAGGTGAAGTCCTGCCTGCTCTTCGCCGGCCTGCTGGCCGACGGCGAGACGCGCGTGGTCGAGCCGCTGCCGACGCGCGACCACAGCGAGCGGATGCTGCGGGCGGCGGGCGCCGATGTCGGACGCGAAGGCGACACGATCTTCGTCCGCCCGGCGCAGCAACTGACGCCCGAGCGCTTCGTCGTCCCGGCCGACCTCTCCTCGGCCGCCTTCTTCCTCGTCGCCGGCCTGCTCGTGCCGGGGAGCGAAGTCACCCTCGAGGGCGTCGGCCTCAACCCGACCCGCACCGGCCTGCTCTCGATCCTGGAGCGGATGGGCGCTCGGATCGACCTTGCACTGCAGGGAGAGGAGGGCGGCGAGCCGATCGGCGCGATCGTCGCGCGTGCCTCGGAGCTGGGTGCCACCGAGGTCGGCGGTGCCGAAGTGCCGCTGGCGATCGACGAGCTGCCGCTGGTCGCGCTCGCCGCCTGCTTCGCCGAGGGCGAGACGACGATCCGCGACGCGGCCGAGCTGCGGCGCAAGGAGAGCGACCGGATCGCCACCGTCGCCGCGGCGCTGGGCGCGCTCGGCGCCGCGGTGGAGGCGAGCGAGGACGGGATGCGGATTGCGGGGGCGGGCGGCCTGCGCGGCGGCACGATCGACGCGCACGGCGACCACCGGATCGCGATGCTCGGCGCGGTCGCCGGGCTCGCCTCGCGCGACGGCGTCGAGGTGGCGGGAATCGAGGCCGCCGCGATCAGCTACCCGGGCTTCGAGGCCGACCTCGCCTCGCTGTCGAGCCGGAGCGGCAGATGAATCGCGTCAGCGCCGCCCGACTCGACGTGACCAGGGTCGGGTCCGGTCCCCCGGTCGTCTTCGTGCACGGCAGCGTCGTCGGCCCCGAGTTGGCCTGGCGCCGCCAGCGGCCGCTGAGCGAGCGCTGGACGCTGGTGCTGCCCAACCGGCCCGGCTTCGGCGCCAGCCCGCCGCTCGGGCGGGGCGACTTCGAGGCCGAGGCGCCGCTGTTCGCCGCGCAGCTCGGCGAGGGGGCGCACCTGGTCGGCCACTCCTACGGCGCGGTGATCGCGCTGCTCGCGGCCGCGCAGCGACCCGAGGCGGTGCTCTCGCTGACCGTGTCCGAGCCCGGCTCGCTGCGGCTCGCCGCCTCGCCCGAGGCGAAGCAGATGATCGCCCAGGGCGAGGCGCTCTACGCGCACCGGGGCTCGCTCACCCCGGAGGCGTTCCTGCGGATGTTCAGGACCGGGACGGGCTCGCTCCGCGAGACGCCGGACGAGCTGCCCGAGTCGCTGCGGCTGGGAGCCGAGCACGCGATGCGGGAGCGGCCGCCGTGGGAGGCGGAAGTGCCGCTGGCGCGGCTGGCCGAGGCCCGCATCCCCTCCCTGGTCGTCTCCGGCGGCCACTCTGCCGTGTTCGAGGCTGTCTGCGACGCCGTCGCTGCGCCGCTCGGGGCCGAGCGGGCGGTGATCGCCGGCAAGGGCCACAACATCCCCGAGACGGGCGCCCCGTATAACGAGCGGCTGGAGCGCTTCCTGGCGGCTCAGGCACGCACCTGAGCGTCGCCGCGAAGCGCGAGACTTGCGGGAATGGTCATCGCGATCGACGGGCCCGCCGGGGCCGGCAAGTCCTCCGTAGCGCGTGCCGTAGCACGGGTGCTCCGCTTCACCTACCTCGATTCGGGGGCGATGTACAGGTGCGTGGCTTTGGCCGCGGTCGAGCGCGGCGCCGACCTCGACGACGAGGCGGCGATGGGGGTGCTGGCCGGCTCGCTGGCGATCGACCTCGACGGCGAGCGGGTCGAGCTGAACGGGCGCGAGGTCGGAACCGCGATCCGCGATCCGCGCGTCACCGAGGCCGCCTCGCGAATCTCCGTCCACCGGCCGGTCCGCGCGGCGATGGTGACGCGCCAGCGGTCGATGATCGCCGCCGGCCGCTACGTCGCCGAGGGGCGCGACATCGGCACCGCGGTCAGTCCCGAGGCGCCGCTCAAGGTCTTCCTCACGGCGACCGCGGGGGAGCGGGCCCGCCGCCGCGCCGCGCAGAGCGGCGAGGACGAGGCGGCGGTGCTGGCCGCGCAGCTGCAGCGCGACGAGCGCGACGAGAGCCGCGCGCACGGAGCCCTGCGCGCCGCCCGCGACGCGGTCGAGATCGACACCACCCACCTGGCGCTCGACGAGGTGGTCGCCCGCGTCGTCGCCCTCGCCCGCGAACGGGGGCTGACATGAGTGGGCGTGTCGGGGTGGGTAGCAAGGCGCCCACCGTCGCCGTCGTCGGCTTTCCCAACGTCGGCAAGAGCACCCTGGTCAACCGGCTGGCGGGGGGCCGCGAGGCGGTCACCCACGCCGAGCCGAGCGTCACCCGCGACCGCAAGCGGGTGCGCTGCGAGTGGAGTGGCCGCGCCTTCGACCTGCTCGACACCGGCGGCATCGATGTCGGGGACGAGGGGGAGCTGGCCGCCGACGTGCAGCGCCAGGCCCGGATCGCGATCGCCGAGGCCGACCTGACGCTGCTCGTCGTCGACGGCCGCGCCGGGGTCCGGACCGGCGATGCGGCGCTGGCGAGGACTCTGCGGGGCGGCGAGGCGCCGGTGCTGGTCGTCGTCAACAAGGTCGACCGGCCCGAGGACGCGCACCTGACCGCCGAGTTCCACAAGCTCGGCCTCGGCGAGCCGCTCGCCGTCTCGGCCACCCACGGGCTCGGCAGCGGCGACCTGCTCGACCGCGTCGTTGAGCTGCTCGGCGAGCGACCGTCGTTCCCGCCGGGCGAGCAGGGCGTCCACGTCGCCGTCGTCGGCCGCCCCAACGTCGGCAAGTCGTCGCTGGTCAACGCCTTCCTCGGCGCCGAGCGGGTGATCGTCTCCGCGCAGGCCGGCACCACCCGCGACGCGATCGACACCGAGCTGGAGGTCGAGGGGCGCCCGGTCGTCCTGGTCGACACGGCCGGCCTGCGGCGCCGCTCCAAGGTCGCCGGCACGGTCGACTACTACGCCCAGCTGCGCTCCGAGCTGGCGGTCGAGCGCGCCGACGTGGCGATCGTCGTCTGCGACGCCTCGGAGGGGATCACGGCCGAGGATCTGCGGATCGCCGAGCTGGCGATGCGGGCCAGTTGTGCGGTCCTGCTCGCCCTCAACAAGTGGGACATCACCGCCACCGACGTCGACGACGCCCGCGCCCGGGCGGAGCGCAAGCTGCGGCTGCGGCCGGCGGTCGTCACCTGCTCCGCGACGGGAGGCCGCAACGTCGCCAGGCTGCTGCCCGAGGCGCTGGAGCTGGCCGACCGCGCCGCGGGGCGCATCCCCACCCCGGAGTTGAACCGCTTCGTCACCGAGCTGGTGGCGACGACGCCGCCGCCGGCCCGTCGCGGCCGGCGCCTTCGTCTCTACTACGCGGCGCAGGTCGGGGAGCGACCGCCGCGAATCGCGATCCAGGTCAACGACCGCCGCCTGATCGCCCGCGATTGGGCCTACCACCTGGAGAATCGGATGCGCGAGGCCTACGGCCTGGAGGGGGTTCCGCTGATTATCGACTTCGTCCCGCACACGGGTCGGCGACGCTGAGGCACGTCCACTAGGCTTGCCCCATGTCAGATATCCAGCCGCTCGCCGAGGGCGAGTACCTCTTCACTTCCGAGTCCGTAACCGAGGGTCACCCCGACAAGGTCTGCGACCAGATCTCCGACGCGGTCCTCGACGCCGTGATGGCAGGCGACCCCGAGGGGCGCGTCGCCTGCGAGACCCTCGTCAACACGGGGATGGCGGTCGTCTCCGGGGAGATCTCGACCGACGTGCACCTCAACGTGCCCGAGCTTGTCCGCGAGACGATTCGCGAGATCGGCTACGACCACGGCGACTTCGGCTACCACTGCGACCACATCTCCGTCCTCGTCTCGCTCGACAAGCAGTCGCCCGACATCGCCCAGGGCGTCGACGCCGCCTACGAGACGCGGACCGGCTCGACCGACGACGAACTGCTGCAGGCCGGGGCCGGCGACCAGGGGATGATGTTCGGCTACGCGACCGACGAGACCGAGGCGCTGATGCCGATGCCGGTCCAGCTCGCCCACCGCCTGGCCGAGCGGCTCGCCGCGGTTCGCAAGGACGGCACCCTGGACTACCTCGGACCGGACGGCAAGACCCAGGTCACGGTCCGCTACGCCGATGGCCGGCCGGTGCGGGTCGAGAAGCTGCTGATCTCCACCCAGCACGCGCCGGATGTCGATTCGGAGCAGACGATCAAGCCCGACCTCTGGCAGCACGTCGTGATGCCGGTGCTGTCGGCCGAAGCCGCCGGGATGTTCGACGAGGCCGAGCTGCGCGAGGGCTTCCTCGTCAACCCGACCGGCAAGTTCGTGATCGGCGGCCCCGTCGGCGACGCCGGCCTGACTGGCCGCAAGATCATCGTTGACACCTACGGCGGCATGGCCCGTCACGGCGGCGGCGCCTTCTCCGGGAAGGACCCCTCGAAGGTCGACCGCTCGGCCGCTTACGCGGCGCGGCACGTCGCCAAGAACGTTGTCGCGGCCGGCCTCGCGCAGCGCTGCGAGGTGCAGGTCGCCTACGCGATCGGCGTCGCTCACCCCGTCTCGCTGATGGTCGAGACCTTCGGCACCGGGGCACTGCCCGACCTCGAGATCTCGCGCCTCGTCGAAGCGGAGTTCGACCTGCGGCCAGGGGCCTTCCGCCGCTACCTGGACCTGCACCGGCCGATCTTCCGGAAGACGGCCGCCTACGGCCACTTCGGGCGCGAGGACGAGGACTTCACCTGGGAGCGAACCGACCGGGCCGACTCCCTGCGCGAGGCGGCGGGCTCCTCAGCAGCAGCTCCCGCCTAGCGCCGACCCGGAGGCTGCGCCTCGCCGAGGCCGTGGTGGCCGGCGACCGCGGCTCCCGTGGCTTGGTCCACCCGGTGGACGACCTCGCCCGGATCGGCGACGCCGGCGAAGATGAAGTTGTAGTCGTCGGTGGCGGCGGTGTCGAAGTCGACGTCGCCGATCTGCATGATCCGCTGGTAGATCGACTGGCGGTAGTTGACGTTCTGGACGCGCTCAAGCCGCGTCTCCTGGATCTCCCGCGAGACGATCCCGCGCTTGATGTTGAGGCGGCGGTCGGTGATCGTGTAGGTGGTGGCGATGCGCTTCACGAAGCCGGCGAGAACGGTGAGGACGATCACCGCCAGGACGATCAGGAAGACGGTTCCCGCGGCGGCGCCGAACAGCTTCGCGACGAGCCCGGCGAGGGCGGCAATCAAGATGCCCTTCAGGTAGAAGCCGAGGATCGCGCGCCACGAGGGGTGCCCCCGGAAGATCACCCGCTCGCCGGGGCTGAGGTTGAGGCCGCTCATCGCTACGCAGTGAGGATAGCCGCGCCGTCCGCCCCTCTCCATACCTTGCGTCGGTGATCGCCAAGGTCGAGCCGCTGACCACCGCGCGCGCCCTGCGCGGCCCGTTCGACTACCGGCTGCCGGCCGAGATGGCCGGCCTCGAGGTGGGAAGCGTGGTCCGCGTGCCGTTCGGGCGACAGCGGGCGCTGGGCGTCGTGGTCGGCCTCGCCGAGAGCTCCGAGCTGCCCCCCGAGCGACTGGCCGAGCCCTTGGAGGCGCTCGAGGCGGGGGCCCCGGCCGAGCTGGTGCGGCTCGGCCTCTGGGTCGCCCGCCAGTACTGCTCGACGCCCTCCCGGGGCTTGCGGCTCGTGTTGCCTCCCGGGGTCGGGGTTCGCAAGCGGCGCTCCCGGCCGCGGGTCGAGCACCCCGAGGTCGGCGCCGCCGCGGCGAGCCCTCCGAGGCTTCTGCCCGAGCAGGAACGCGCGGTCGAGCGGGTGGTCGCCGCGCTGGAAGGCGAGGACGGCGCCTCGCGCGAGCTGCTCCTGCACGGGGTGACCGGGTCGGGGAAGACCGAGGTCTACCTGGCGGCGGTCGAGGCGGCGCTGGCCCGTGGCCGCGGGGCGATCGTCCTCGTCCCCGAGATCGGTCTCGCCCCCCAGGCGGTGGCGCGCTTCCGGGCGCGGCTCGGCGATCGGATCGCGGTCCTGCACTCGGCGCTGACGCCGGGTCAGCGCTACGACGAGTGGCGCCGCCTGCGCGACGGCGAGGCGGGC
>Ga0210144_1000966_pt1 | contig 12926 bp, 11 predicted proteins | sample Muzzi_PWA_D2_FD_185532 | JGI IMG/M metagenome (GOLD analysis project Ga0210144, IMG submission 185532) | Wetland microbial communities from San Francisco Bay, California, USA, that impact long-term carbon sequestration - Muzzi_PWA_D2 (SPAdes) | ecosystem: Environmental > Aquatic > Marine >...
GCATATCACCGCAACGTAGGGGGGTATGTCCGCCTGCGGGCTGAGGCGGCTCGCCCTGCTCTGCACGAGCGAGGGTCGCTCGGGCGGGCCGAGCCGAACCTCATCGCAGCAGGCCAACACGCGGAAGGTGGCGTTTCCCCTTGACGTCGACGTAGTAGGGAAGGTCGCGTTGTAGGCGTCGGAATCGTAGACGAAGCCTCCCTCCTCGACGAGGAGCTCGCGCGTGTTCACCGAAGGTCCGTAGCGACAATACCAGCCTGAGGGACGCGTGCCGCAGGTTTCCTCGATCGACTCGATGGCGCGGCGGATATGGTCGGCCTCCTCCTCGCGGGTCAGCCGCCAGACCTCCTCCCACCGCCAGCCGTGACTGCACGGTTCATGGCCGGCCTCCTTCAGCCATGCCGCCACCTCGCGGTTTTGTTCGAGCGCCACCGCGCAGGCGTAGACTGTGATGGGGATCTTCAGTTCGGTGAGAAGACGCTCCACACGCCAGACACCGGCCCGCGTGCCGTACTCGAATACCGACTCGGCGCAGAGGTCGCGGTGATGCGGTTCAATGGCATAGATCATCTCGGTCGGACCGTCGTTGCGCCCGTCGCCGTTCGGATGGCAGTATTCGGACCCCTCCTCGTAATTGAGCGCAGTGTTGACGGCGACGCGCGCGTCCTGCGGCCAGCGAACCTTTGGCACGTTTCGACCGTAGCCGGCAAACTCCCGCTTCGGTCCGGGGACGTCGACGCCCTTGAAAGGTGTGTAGACCATGACAAATCTCGGTCACATCGCTTGATTGGCGCCTCGAGGGACCGCCCCGGCCCGCCCCCTCATCGGCGTGTCGGCCCCTTGCGGCTTGCTTCCCTGGCCGCGATCGCATCGGCCATCGCCACGATGCGCTCGGCCTTGTAGACGATCGGATAGTCGACGAAGACGCCGTCGACAGTGATGGCGGCGGAACCGGCACCCCCGGCGCTGGCGAAGGCGTCGATCACGCGGCGGGCGAAAGCAACCTCGTCAGGATCGGGCGCGAACATCCGGTTCACCACCGGCACCTGGTCAGGATGGATGCAGATGCGCCCGCGGTGACCGAGGCCGCGCGAGATCGTGCAGTCCTCCTCCAGCGCAGCCTGGTCGCGGACCTTCATGAAAGGTCCGTCGAGGGGCGGCGGAAGGCCCGTCGCGCGGGCGTCGTAGACAAGCTTGGCCCGGCCGTAAGCGAGCGCGGGAGTGAGGTCGCCGCGCAAGGTCGGCAGGCCGAGATCGTTGCCGAGGTCGCCGGCGCCGAACGCCAGACACATGAGCCGCGACCTGCTTTGGGCTATCTCGGTGGCACTGATGATGCCCGCAGGTTTCCACGATGGCAATGACGCGGACGGAGCCGGGAGCAAGATCGTTGGCGGCCTCCGCCCTGGCGATCAGGCGGTCGATCCGCCGCAGATCCTGGGCCGTCTCGACTTTGGGCAGGATGATCGCGTCGAGATCGGCGCAAACCACGGCTTCCACGTCTCCGGTCGTGAAGCCGGTGTCGAAGGCGTTTACCCGGACCGTGCGAAAGACGCCGCTCAGCGTCGGCAGCGCCTCGCGGGCGGATTTTCGGGCGCCGACTTTCTCGCCAAGGGCGACGGCATCCTCGAGGTCGAGGACAACGGCGTCGGCACCGGACGCCGAGAGGTGGCGGACTTTCCTCGGCTCGTTGGCCGGACAGAATAGAACGCTGCGAAGCATGGAGGGAGCCGTCACGGATTCCTCCTTCGGCCCGCCATCGGCGCCGACGGGACTTCAAGCCGAAGCGCCGCGGGTGCGCCTTCCGGCGGCCGGGATCGAATGCAGGACATTCTCGTACGGCGATCCAACGGACCGCTGCCGCTCACGAAAGAAGGAAGGCACGGACAGCGCGGGAGAACGCCTCCGGGCTGTCGACCTGCGGTGAATGTCCGCCACCGGGTATCTCGATTGCCGTACAGGACGGTATTCCGGCAAGCAGTTCGGCCACATGTTCCTGGGTCCGCGCCGCATCGAGCTCGCCGCGAGCCACGAGCGTCGACGCGGTGATCTTCGGAAGAACGGGCCGGAGGTCGAGGCCGAAGGCCGTCGTCAGCACCTTGCCCATGAACGGCTTGTTCGCACGGGCGACGGTATCGACGAAGGTTTCGAACTCCTCAGGCGATTCCGGCCGCCGCGCAAGCAGCGAGCCGACCAGCCACTCGGTGAAATCGCGGTCCTCGTCGCCGGCGATCCAGTCGTCCAGCGCCTTGCGAAAATCAGGCTTGACGCCGAACGTGCGCGCGCCGGTGCCAACCAGCATGAGCTTGTCGATCTGATCACCGCGTTCGGCGGCGAGTGCCTGCGCGGCGATACCGCCCATCGAATTCCCGATGACGTGGCAGCGGTCGGCGTTCAACGCATCGATCAGGCTTCCGATCGCCCGCGCCAGGCCTGTCGGACCCGCGAAGTTCTGCCAATGACTGCTCGCGCCGAGCGAATAGAGATCGACCGAATAGGTGTCGAACTCCGGCAGTGCATCCACCGTCCGCCGCCAGAACTGCCAGCAGCCAAACCACGGATGCAGGAGGATCACCGGAGTGCTCTGGTGATCGTGCAGGGCAGGACGATGATGGTAGGCGAGCCGAGCGCCGCCGACCTCAACACTCCCCTCGGCCATCTCCGTTGCCGACATCAGGGCTCCGACGGGGATCGCGCTGCAACGAATTGCCCGATCCCCTCCGGCCCGGTCCACTCGCCGTTTTCCACCAAGACGTTGCCGCGCACCATGGTCATCACCGGAAAGCCATGGAACTCCCAGCCGTCCCAGATGCTGTAGTCGCAGTCGGAATGCAGATCGGCGAGCGTCACCTTGCGCCGCAGATCGGGATCCATGACGACGATGTCGGCATCGCTGCCGATCGCGATGATGCCCTTGCGAGGGTAGAGGCCGAACAGCTTGGCGGGGGCGGTCGAGGAGACCTCAGCGAACCGGTTGATGCTCAGGCGCCCGGGCTTCACCCCCTCCGAGAACAGATACGCCATCCGCGTTTCGATGCCGTTGTGGCCGCCGGAGGCATTATCGACCTCGCGCCCGGCGATCTTCTTGTCGAACGGGATCGTGAAGTCGTCGGAGCTCGCCACGTCGAGAACGTCGGACCTCAGCGCTTCCCATAGCGCGGCACGATCCTTCGCCGACTTGAGGGGCGGATAGTTGTGATAGATCATGCCGTTCGGCTTTTCATAATCCTCGTTGCAAAAAGCCAGATAGTTGTGGAGCGACTCGCCATACATCGGGAGACGCTTGGCGCGGGCTTCGGCGATCGCCTCGATCCCCTCGATGCTCGAAACGTGGACGATGTAGAGCGGCGAGCCGCTGCGACGCGCCAGCAGCAGCATCCGCATCACCGCCGCCTCCTCGCACAAACTCGGCCGCGCTTCGTGGATATGTTTCGCCTGCTGGCGGCCGTCGCGGTACAGCTGGTGCACGCAAAAATCGATGATGCAGTCGTCCTCGCAATGGACCATGGCGATGCCGCCATGCTTGGCGGTCTGCTGCATCACGCCCCAGATTCGGCCGTCGTCCGTGAACAGCGAGCCTGAAGCGGAATCGCCGGAGAAGGTCGTGAACATCTTGAATGACGAGACGCCGCCGGAGATGGCGTCCGGTATCTCGTCAAGCACCTCGATCGTGGTCTTGCCGGCGATCATCGCGTGGAGCGCATAGTCGACGTCGGGATGGTCGTTGTCGATTTCCGTCTGCTTGTCCTCGATCGCCTTGACGAGGCTGTTAGCCCCGGATTGAAGGGCGAAGTCGATGAAGGTGGTCGTGCCGCCATAGGCCGCGGCCCTTCCGCCGAACTTCGCCGACTGGGCCTGCATGGCGGGGTTCAAGGCAATGTTGAAGTGGACATGGGCGTCGATGCCGCCCGGGACCACATATTTGCCGCGGGCGTCGATGACGCGGTCGGCTTCGACATCGACCGAGCCGGGGGCGGCAAACAGAACCACCCGGCCGTCCTTGACGCCCACGTCGCAGTGCTCGATGCGGGTCGGCGAAACGACGGAACCGCCGCGGATCAATGCGTCCAGCATGTCAGCCTCCGACCGTCGCGGTTCCCGAAAGATCTTGTGTGCATTCTTTCTTGAGCCTTTCTGCTGGTCCAAGGGATGCTCAAACAGGCCTAGATGGTCCCCTGCGCGCGTAGCGCCTCCAGCTTCGCAGACGAATAGCCGAGCACTGAGGTCAACAAGGAATCCGCATCCGCGCCAAGGTCCCGCCCAAGCCAGGTGATCTCTCCTGGCGTCGCCGAGAGGTGCGGAACAATGGCCGGCATCTTGAGGTCTCCGAGCACCGGATGGGAAACCGTGGCAAGCGTCCCGCGGGCAGCGAACTGCAGGTCATCGCAAATGTCGGCGATGGCGTTGATCGGGCTGCTCGGAATTTCCGACCGCTGCACGGCTGCCATCAGCGGCGCGATGTCCTGCCGGGTGGTCCAGCTCTCGATGATGCGGTCGATCTCCTCGCGATTGGAGACGCACTCCGGGACCTCCACCTTGACGACCTCTGCCCCGAACTCCGCCAGGATGGTGCCGCAGAACGGTGCCGCTATGAACGTTCCGAGATCGAGGACGCGGAGACCGCCCAAAGGTCCATCAGGCATCGACCGTATCCGCCTCCCACTCTCCCAGTTTCGCCTCAAGGGCAGCATAGTCCGAGAACCGCAGGACCCTGTGATACTCTTCCAGCGTCGCCAGATGCGTCATGTCGACCATGCGCCCCTCACGCCGAAGCTCCGCCATCGCCGCACGCACGCCATAGGTCGCCGCGAGAAAAGCGGTTGCCGGATAGATGGCGATCGCGAATCCCAGTTCGCCGAGGCGCTGCGCCGACAGGTAGGGAGAGCGTCCCGTCTCGACCATGTTCGCCAGCGTCGGCGCGTCGATGCTCGACGCGATCTCACGAAACTCCGCCTCGCTTTCCGGCGATTCGACGAAGATGACGTCGGCGCCCGCCTTTGCATAGGCCTGGCCGCGGCGGATAGCTTCGGCCAGACCGTGGGTCGTCCGCGCATCGGTCCGCGCGATGATCAGGGTTTCCGGATTTTGCCGTCCGTCGACCGCAGCGTGCAGGCGCTGCTCCATCTCCTCGGTGGAGACGATGCGGCGGCCGAGCTCGTGTCCGCACTTCTTGGGGCTCTCCTGGTCTTCGAACTGTATTGCACTGGCGCCAGCCGCCTCGAATTCGCGCATCGCCCGGCGCAGGTTGATCAGGCTGCCGTAACCGACGTCGGCGTCGGCGATCACCGGAACCGTCGTCACCGCCGTCGTGCAGCGAATGCGTTCGGCCATTTCGGTGAGGGTGATGAGCCCCACGTCAGGCAGGCCCAGCATCGACGCCGCCTGCCCGTTGCCAGTCATGTAGATCGCATCAAATCCGGCCTGCTCGATGAGCAGGGCCGAGAGCATGTCATAGGCGCCGGGCGCGGTCACAACAGTACCGCGCTGCAACAGCGCCCTCAGCGAGGTCGCGACATGACTGCTTTGGTCCATGGAGTTCCTCCTGTTGTCCTCATGCGGTGCGACTGCGGGCAACCCCGTAGAGCGCGACGGCGGAAATGATTACGGCGCCCTGGATCACCATTTGCCAGATCGCCGGAATGTTGATGAGGGCCATGCCGTTGAGCAGCACGCCGATGAAGATCGAACCGAGCGCGCCGACCAGCACGCTGCCGGTGCCGCCGGTCAGGGCGACGCCTCCGACGACGACCGCCGCAATGACGTCGAGCTCGTATCCCGTCCCCTGATAGGGGACCGCGAGCGCCACCTGCGACGTGATGATCACGCCCGACAGGGCCGCGCACGCTCCCGAAATCGCATAGGTCGCGGTCCGGATGGATGCGAGCGGCACCGCACAGAGGCGGGCCGCCGCCGGGTTGCCGCCCAGTGCATGAATCGATCTGCCGATCGTCGTTCGGCGCTCCAGCAACCACAACCCAGCACACAGAGCGGCAAACAGGAGCACCGAAATCGGGATGTGCCCGACGTGCCCCCGTCCAAGGACCAGGAAGCCCGAGTCGTCGGGAATGTTCACGTTGTACTGGTTCGAGATGATGTAGACGATTCCACGGACCACGCTGAGCATTGCCAGGGTGGTGATGAAGGGGTCGATGCGCATGCGGGTGACGACCAGCCCGTTGACAAGGCCGACCACAAGGCCGGAAAGGGTACCGAGAGCGATCGCCAGGAGCGGGTCGGCGCCGAGGTCCCTGATCGACATCGCCGCCACCATGCCGCCGAGACCCAGGATCGAACCGACCGACACGTCGATGCCGCCGGCAAGAATCACCAGCGTTTCGCCGACGGCCATGATGCCGATCGTCGACGTCTGCTGGAGTATGTTGATCAGGTTGGTCACCGTCAGGAACGCCGGCGACAGCGCGGCGAACACGATGATCAGGATCGCCAAGGCCGCGTAGAAGCCGAACCGTCCGAGCACCAGCGCCGGCGTCAGACGGGCGCCGTGAAGGCGGGTGCCGGGCTCGGCCACCTGGCTCATGCCGCGCCTCCGGTCGCCGCTTCGAGAAGCACGACTTCGCTGGCCTCGGTGCGATCGACTTCAAGCTCGATGCGTCCGTCCCGCATGACGAGGATGCGGTCGCTGATTCTCAGCACTTCCGGAAGATAGGAGGACACCACGACGATCGCCGTACCCGCCCTCGCGAGGTCATCGATCACACGATAGATCTCCTCCCTCGCACCGACGTCGACACCGTGGGTCGGCTCGTCGACCAGCAGCAATTTCGGTTTCTTCGCCAGCCACTTGCCGAGCACGACCTTCTGTTGATTTCCGCCGCTGAGATGATTGGTCCGCCAGCGCGGAATCGGCGGGTCGATCCTCAACTCACCCATCATCCGTTTGGCCAGCTGCGTTTCCCGCCCGCGATCCAGCCACACGCCCGCCGTCGTGACGAGATCGTAGTTCGGCAGCGACAGATTCTCGCTGACCGTGAAGCCCGGCACCAGACCTTCGAGTTTCCTGTCTTCGGGTATGAAACCCACGCCCGCGCGAACCGCGTCGATCGGCGAGCGCGGCGAATACGCCTTGCCGTCGAGCGTCATCTCGCCGCCGTCGATGCGATCCGCCCCGAAGATGGCGCGCAGGAGCTCCGTCCTGCCGGAGCCGACGAGGCCTGCGATGCCGACGATCTGGCCGGCCCGCACGCTGAAGGTGATGCCGTCGATCACATCGCCGCGTCGCAAGGCATTGACCGAGAGCACCTCCTGCGAACCCTTGTTGATATCGGGCCGGTCCCCTTCGACGATGTCGCGGCCGATCATCATGCGGATCAGGCTTTGGCGCGTCACCTGGGCAACGGGAAGCTCGCGCACCAGCTTGCCGTCGCGCAGGACCATCACCCGGTCGGCGATCTCAAAGATCTCCTCCAGGTCATGGGAGATATAGACGACCGCGGTCCCCCTGCGCTTGAGGCCGCGAATGATCTCGAACAGCCGCTGCGTTTCCTGCTGGGTCAGCGCGGCAGTCGGTTCGTCCATGATGACGACACGAGCGTCGAAGGCAAGGGCCCGCGCGATATCGACGACCTGCTGGATCGACGGGGCCAGTTCACGGACGGTCGCTTCGATCGAGGCAGGGCTGCCGAGCAGCGCCCATATCTGTTCGGCTTTGCGACGAAGGGCGCTGCGGTCGATCAGGCCCGGCAGCCGGTGTGTGGGCTCGTGGCCCAGCATGATGTTCTGGGCCACCGTCAGCTCGGGGACGACTGCACGCTCCTGGTAGATGACGGCGATCCCGCGATCCTGGGCGGCGGCCACGTCGTGCAGCGTCACGGGGCTTCCGTCGATCATGATCTCTCCGCTGTCCGGCGCAAGCACGCCCGAGAACATCTTGATGAGCGTGCTCTTGCCGGCGCCGTTTTCGCCGACGATCGCGTGCACTTCGCCGGCCTGGACGTCGAAATCGATGCCGTCGACCGCGCGGATCTCGACAAACGCCTTGTGGAGGCCCGAGGCCCGAAGCACCGGGACCCCGGGTTTCGGCGCCGCTTCGACATGCTGCACTTTCTCCAGAGTCGGCTCGACGGGCGCGGTGTCCAGAAGCCGCGTCCAGCGAATCCGGCGCGGCGCGGCGATGCCGCGCTGGCTGAGCACGTCCAAACCCACGGCGAGCAGGATGACGATCCCGCGGGTGAACGACTGATAGTTCGACGGCACGCCGATCAGGGTTTGCCCCTTGGCGAGCACCGTGATGAACGCTGCGCCGAGCAAGGTTCCGATCAGGGTGCCGCGTCCGCCAAACAGGCTTGCCCCGCCGATGATCGCCGCAGCAATCACATCGAATTCCTGGCCGAGGCCGGCCTCGGGGGCACCGGTCTGGAGCCGTGACGCCAGGATGACGCCGGCCAGTGCGGAACAGAAGCCCGCGATGACGTAGCTGATCAATTGAATGCGCGTGACGCGGATGCGCGTCAGCCGCGCCGCCAGCTCGCTGCCGCCCACCGCATAGAGATAGAGCCCGAAACGGGTACGTCGCAGGAAGAACGTCCCGACCGCCAGGAGGACGGCGAAGATGATGAACGAGACGGGCAGGCCGAAAACATCGCTCTGCCCCAGCACCAGGAAGTTTTCGTCGGATATGACCGCCGCGAGCAGGTTCTTGACGTCGGCGTGGTACAGGGAAAGGCCGACGCCGCGGATCATGTACAGTGTGGCCAGCGTGACGATGAAGGCCGAGATGCGGAGCCGGGTGATGAGGAATCCGTTCACCGCTCCGATGAAGGAGCCGATCACCAGCACAATGGGGACGGCGATGAAGGGACTCACGCCGCCGAGCCGGATCAGGTCGTCGACGATGATGCCTGCAATGAGCAGAACCGAACCCACCGACAGATCGATGCCGCCACCGATCATGACGAAGGTTTCACCGATCGCCAGCAGCCCCAGGATCGAGAGATCGCGGAGCATGTCACTGAAATTGTAGGACGTCGCGAAGCCGGGCGCCTGCCAGGCGAAGAAAGCGATCAGCACCACGAGCACGATTGCCAGGCCTTGAGTTCGCGCGCGAGCGAGCGCGACCTCAAGGCGCTTGGCAAACGAATGCGGCGCGGCCGACGTCCCGGACGTAATCGATTGAGCCGCCTTGGCGTCAACCATTGGTCTGCCGCAGGCCCCGTGCTAGGCGGCGGGCCAGGGCACCGAGTCGATATTGTCGATCGTCACGTTGTAGGGCGGCAGCTCGATACGTCCGGCGAGCGTGTTGCCCTTGACGCCGGCCGTCATCAGCCAGCATCCGAGGTTCATCACGGTGTCGGGGACCGCGTTGGCGGCGATTGCCGAAACGCCGTCCACGAGGCCGCTCTTGATGCCCTTGAACATGTCTCGTTCGCCGTCCGCGCCCCAGAACTTGATCCCTTCGCGCCTGCCGGCCTCGACGGCCGCCTGGGCGGCGCCAATGGCCATCTCGTCGTTGACACCGAAAACCGCGTCGATCTTCGGCTGCCCCTGCAGGATCGTCTGGAAGACGTCGTGGCCCTTCTTGCGGTCGAACGCGGCGCTTTGATCCGCGACCACCACCAGGTCCGGATATTTCTTCAGCTCGTCGTTGAAGCCGGCCATACGTTGGATGTTGGCGCCGGTCCCCTGCACGCCCTCGATGACGACGATGTTGCCTTTGCCGCCGAGCTGCTTGGCGATGCCGGCTGCGACATCGACGCCCATGGTGTAGTGGCCCATGCCGACGAAGCCGGTGTGCACGGCGGCAACGTCCTGGTTCAGCGTAATGACGGGGATGCCCGCCTGTTCGGCCTTGCGCACGACCGGGGTCAGCCCGGCGGCGTCGGTCGCCTGCAGGACGAGGAAATTGACGCCCTGGCTGATGAACGCCTCCATCTGGCTCGTCTGCTTCTGCACGTTGCGCTCACCGTCCTGAACGCTGACGTTCATGCCGAAGCCGGTGCCCTGCCGGACGCACTCGTCTCCCCAGTATTTGATCAGGGGGTGCGAGAGCGTCTCCAGTACGACGCCGACATTCATCCCCTTGGTGTCGACCATCTCGCCGCTTGGAGCGGCGACGGCGGAAGTGCCGATGAAGCTCGCCGTTGTCAGTCCCGTGCCGGCGACCAAGGCACCTCGCAGAAAATCGCGACGCTGCACCAATCCAGTCATTTGGCAAGCTCCCTCTCATTGTCGGCCGTCCCCGACGGCTCGTTGATGGATGGAAATTCGGCCTGAAGGTCCCGAAGGTGCGCGCGCATTGCGTCCGCCGCGCCCTGCGGGTCGCGCGCTTCGATCATGCGCACGATCTCGTCGTGCCCGCCCTGCTGGCGGGCCCGGAAAGCGGCTTCAACGTCTCTGGCCGCCCGATCGAGCGAATCCAGCACGTCGAAATAGAGGTGGACGACCGCTTTCAGCAACGAGGCGAGAACCGTGTGGCGAGCGGCGGCGGCCACCGCGAGATGGAACTCGAGGCCGCGTTCGACGTATTGTCCGCGTCGTGCCCGCGCCCGCTTGGCCGCCGCCTCCCGCAGCTTGACGATGTCCTCCTGGGTGGCGCGCTCCGCCGCCAGCGCGGCAAGGCGGACCTCGACCATCAGCCGCGCTTCGATCAGCTCGGCGAAGAGCCGCCTGGGCGGCGTCTCGTAGAGCGTCAACGGCGACAGCAGCCATTTGCCGGATTCGCCGATGAAGAACGTGCCGACGCCATGCCGGACCTCGATCAGCCCCATCGTCTGAAGCCCCTGCATGGCCTCGCGCAATGATGAGCGCCCGACGGAAAGTTGCTGGGCCAGTTCGCGCTCGGAGGGAAGGCGCTCCCCGACTTTCAGGCCCCGCTCCACCAGAACCCGCTGGATCTCGGCCATTACAGCATCAGGAAGCGACTTCGGTCGACGCATTGGCTCCCCATAATCGGGCCATCAGGACATCAGACCACTTGATAGTAAACGCGGCATTCCACGCGGGTCAATGCCGATTCTCGGGACGCTTCGATGACGGGCGGGTCGATGTTCGCCGGATGATGCCGCCCGCGCCGCATGCCGCTTGGCTACCCCGGTCGCCGCGGGAGAAGACCGAGCCGCTAGTCCGTCTTCAGGGGAGAAAGCTGCGCCAGCCAGTGCGCACGCGAGCGCTATGCCTGCGCGCCGGCCGCGCCGGCGACAGCCGGGACGGTCGCCTCCGGTCCGCCGAGGTGAGCGATGACCGCTTCGGCACAGCCGCGCGTGCCGCTCGTGCCGCCGACGTCGTGCGTTCGCGTCGCCTTGTCGGCCACCGCTTGGTCGACCGCCGCGCGAATATCGAGCGCCATCCCCTCGATCGCGCCGCTCGCCGTTCTTTGCGCCAGCCAGTCGAGCATCATCGCGGCGCTGAGGATCGTCGCGACCGGGTTAGCTTCATCCTTGCCGGCGATCGTCGGAGCCGAGCCGTGCGACGGCTGGAACACGCCGTGCCGGTCGCCGATATCGGCAGAGGGTGCGAGGCCGAGACTGCCGACCAGACCGGCGGCGAGGTCGGAGATGATATCTCCGAACATGTTCTCCGCGACGGCGACGTGAACGGATGCCGGATCGAGGACCATCTGGGCACAGAAGGCATCGACATACACCCGGCGGGTGTCGACCTGCCCGGCATACTCCGCGGCAACGCCGTCGAAGCGTGACCGGAAGAACGCGTAGCTCCTCAGCACATTGGCCTTGTCGACGCAGGTGACCGTCGGCTGGCCCGCCGCGGGCGGGTGCGAGAGAGCATAGTCAAAGGCGAAACGCGCGATGCGGTCGGTACCACGAGCGGTGACGATCAGCGTATCGGTCGACACGGTTCCGGCAACGCCGGCGCCGCCGCCGCGCGAGGCATAGAGCCCTTCGGTGTTTTCTCGGATGATGGTGAAACCGAACGGACGCGTTGTCGCCAGCGGTCCGGGGATGCCGGGATAACGTCGCACCGGCCGGACGCCGGCATAGAGGTCGAGGTCGAAGCGCAAACGAAACTGCAGGTCCGGCCCCGCCTCGGTCCCGTCGGCATGGAGACCGTCCGGCAGACCCAGCGCCCCGAGCAGGATCGCATCCGCCGCCCGGCAAAGGGCAAAATCCTCCTCGGTGTAGACGACGCCGCTCCGGGCGAAGCGGGCTGCGCCGGCGTCGACCGCCTCGGTGACCAACCGGACGTTCCAGCGCTCGCCGGCGGATTTCAGGACGTCCAGTGCGGCACCGACCACCTCCTGGCCGATGCCATCGCCGGGCAGGACTGCCAGCTTGATCTCGATCATCGCAGGTCGGCCTCATGCTGCGTCGGACTACTAGAGTCAACCTTTACCGGCCGCTCGGTCCAAAGCCAACCACCACGACTGCACCGCGCGGGGCGCAAGGAGTGTTGCCGGCAGCGACAATCCGAGCTCAGAACCTGTTCCCAGCCGACTAATGAAACGTCCGTCAAACATAGAGCCGCTCGCAAAAAGGCTCCTCCCTTCTTTCGCTCCGGACTATCGGCGTCGCCAGCGGCTGGCAGCAGCCCTCCACCTATGCTGCCCCTGCCCTTCGGCCCCCAAAGGACGCTCTGACCGAGAACGACAGAGCTGAACAGGCGGTCGACTGTCCGCCATCTCGCGGGCGTACTCCGCGGCTATTGAGCAGCGAATGCCGGTGCCTCGACGGCCTCGATGGAAACTCTGGCTGCGCAACTCGGCGCTTCGGCGCCGGACCTTTACCAATCAGCGATGGCCGCTGCCGGTGCTCAGTGCCTGATGGGCATTGCGACAGGACGCATGGGGGCGCCGGTTGCCCCGCGCAGCCGCAGGCCGGCGCCAAAGAAGACGAACTCGTAGAGTTTCTCAGTAGCGATCTCCTCCAGATTGACGATCTCCATGATCGGCACACCGGCCTCCGCGAGGAGGTAGGTGTGGACGACCTGCCAGTTCTCCGGGTCGGCTGTCGGCATCT
>Ga0210144_1000967_pt1 | contig 12915 bp, 12 predicted proteins | sample Muzzi_PWA_D2_FD_185532 | JGI IMG/M metagenome (GOLD analysis project Ga0210144, IMG submission 185532) | Wetland microbial communities from San Francisco Bay, California, USA, that impact long-term carbon sequestration - Muzzi_PWA_D2 (SPAdes) | ecosystem: Environmental > Aquatic > Marine >...
GCCGTCTCTGCGCGTCACCCTCGAAGCCTCTCGTTCCTGTAGTCGCAGGAAGGCGGCATCGCCAGGCGACAGATGGAATCGACGAGCAGAGGCAGGCGGTTCGTCGCCACGAGCCATGGCCAAACTCCAGACTTAGCCATAGCCCCCCGGCCTCCACGTCCCGTTCCGAAAAACTTGACCGACGAATGCGGCGACTCCTAGCCGAGAATGGGGCAATCGACTCTCTTCGCGAACTTTCTCAAACTGGGACGTCCATACAGGAGAGACAGACCGCCACGGCTCACCGCGGCCACCGATATCCGCCACCGGATCGGTACTGCTCGCCACCAACGATCGGACGAATCTATTCCGCCGCTTCCCGCATCGGGATCAGCCGCCGCTCCACCGATTTGAGGTGCGTGCGCATGGCGCTCTCGGCGGCGGCGAGGTCACGGTCGGCAATCGCCTCGACGATCTTCTCGTGTTCGGCGAAGCTGTGATGGTCGGACGGCGGCCGCGCCGGACCGGGCCTGAGCCGGCCCCACACGACCGCACGGCGGATGGCGTTCAGCGAGTCGAACAGGCCGAGCAGAACCGGATTGCGCGTCGCCGCCGCCACCTGGCGGTGGAGCAGGTTGTCGAAGTTCTCGTACTGCCGCCACGTCTCGGCCGCCCGGGTGCGGGCGATCGACTGCCGCATGGCGGCGATGTCGGCAAACGTGGCGTGGAGCGCCGCCTCGCGGGCGAGCTCCGGCTCGAGGATCAGGCGGGCCCGCATCAGGTCGGACGGATTGGCGCGCCCGGCGATCTCGCTGATCGCCACGGTCTCCTCGATGGGGCCGCTGCCGACAAACGTCCCCTTGCCCACCCGCCGCCAGATCTGGCCCTGCTTCTCGAGCACCGCCAGCGCCTTGCGCAGGTCGCCGCGCGACACCCCGAGCGCCTCGCAGAGCTCGCGCTCGGCCGGCAGGCGGCTGTCCGCCGGCAGGTCGTGCTGGGCGAGGTAGGCCTGAAGCTGGACCAGGGCGGCGTGGCCCCCGTTTCCTTCGATGTCCATGATCTGACCAAATCCCGGAATCCGGCCGCTCATAGAACGTGTCGGCGAATTGGTCAATGCAGGATACAAGCGTTGCGCTTGACCATCTCGGCCATTGCGTCTAACCAATCAACCAATTGGTCAAACATAAGGGAGGAAGACCATGCAGAAGCTGTCGAGAAGATCCGTTCTCGCGGGCGGCATTGGCGCGGCCGGATTGATGCTCGGCGCACGGATCCCCAGCGTGCAGGCGGCCGAGGGCAAGGTGCGCGTCGCATGGGGGGACGTGATCGACGTCGAGTCGCTTCCGATGGCGGTCGCGCTCGCCCGCGCCAAGGATCGCGGCGTCGACAACGAGATAACGTCCTTCGCCCAGGAGGATCTGGCGATTCAGGCGACCGTCGGCGGCCAGGCCGACATCGGCATCGCGACCCCCTTCGCCGTCATGCAGAAGGTGAAGGACCTCCGGATCTTCTTCCAGGACGAGGCGCTCATTTTCTATGCGGTGGTTTCGGTCGAGTACAAGACCTGGAAGGACCTGGACGGACAGCCTTTCGTTTTCCATGCGCGTGGCTCGGGCACCGAGGCCTACGGCAACTTCATGGCCAAGCAGAATGGCATCAACTTCGGGCAGATCAGCTATCTGTCCGGCTCCGACAACCGGGCGGTGGCGCTGCTCGGCGGCCAGATCAAGGCCACCATTCTCGACCTGGCGAACACCAACCTCGTCATGGAAAAGGCGCCGGACAAATTCCATCTCCTTCCCGGCCCGAAGCAGGCCGTCACCAACGAGGGTCTCTTCGCCCATCAGGACTGGATGAAGAACAATCCGGAAGCCGTCAGCGTGATCACCGAGGAGTTCCTCAAACTCTATCGCGAGATGAAGGACAATCCGGGGATCATCGCCGAAGAGCGCCAGAAGCGCGGTCTGCTCGCCGACCAGCCGAAGGTGACGGCGGCGGAGATTACCGACTTCATCAAGCAGGGTATGGACTCGGGGCTGTGGAATCCCGAGGGTGGCAGCGAAACGATCGCCCAGGCCGATGTCGACTTCTACGCGATCGCCGGCGCGTTGACGGGTCCGGCCGACCAGCTCAAGTGGCAGGATTTCTGGGATCTGGCGCCGCTTGAAGCCGCCAAGAAGAAACTGGGTGGCTAGCCTGCAACGCGATACCGAAACCGGGTCCGGCGCCGCCGGGCTCGGTCTCTCCCGCTTCGTTCCGTTCGGGGCCCCGGCGCCCCGGACGGCGCTTCTCGACAGGCAGCCGGGCGCGCTGGCGACCTTCTTCTCGCACCCGCTGACGCTAAGGGTTCTCTCGGTGGCGGCGTTCTGCCTCCTCTGGGAGGCGGTAGCGCGAATCCCGATCAGCTTCGCCTTTCCGACCTTCGGCGAGACCATGGTGGCGCTGTGGGCGATGATCACCGACTTCTCGCTGTTTCATGCCTTCGGCATCACCCTGCAGCCGCTTGTCATCGGCCTTTTGATCTCGGCCCTGCTCGGCGTCGCGCTCGGCGTCGCCATGGGGCTCGTCGGCTGGGTGCAATGGCTCGCCACGCCGGTCTTCATCGTCGCGCAGGCGGCGCCGCTGGCGGCGCTCATCCCGCTGATCATCTTCGCCTATGGCATCGGCCTGACCGCCAAGACGCTGGTCGTCTGCATCATGGCGATGCCGGTTATCGTCCTCAATTCGTACGTCGCGGTCGGCCACGCGCCGGTCTCGCTGGTCGAGATGGGCCGCTCGTTCCTCGGCAGCCGGCGCCAGGTGATCACCCGCATCATCCTGCCCGCCGCCAGTCCGGTGATCTTCGCCGGTTTGAGGCTCGGTTCTGCTGCGGCATTCGTCGGCGCGATCCTCGCCGAACTGCTGATCACGCCGGTCGGCATCGGGGACCTGATCACCTACAGCCGGTCGGTGGCGGACTATCCCAGCATGTATGCCGCGATCCTTTCGATCATCGTCGTATCGGTGCTCTTCATCGAGTTCCTCGAGCTGATCGAGGTGACGGTATTCCGGCCCGAGAAGCGAGCGCGCCGATGACGATCCACGCCAATCCGCCGGCCGCGCCCGCGACCGCCACGGACGCCGTGGTGGAGGTGCGGAACGTCTCCAAGGTCTATGCCGGCGGCATCCAGGCGCTCGACAGCGTCAGCATCGACTTTCCGCGCGGCCAGCTCACCTCGCTGCTGGGACCGTCCGGTTGCGGCAAGACGACCCTGCTCAAGATCATCGCCGGCCTGCTCCCGGCGACGTCGGGAGCCGTTCTCGTCAACGGCACGCCGGTCAGCGGGCCGGGTCCGGGGCGCGCCTTCGTCTTCCAGGATTTCGCCCTGATGCCGTGGGCGACCGTAATCGGCAACGTCGCCTTCGGACTGGAACTGCGCGGCGTCGGCCGGGCCGAGCGGGAGAACACCGCGCGGCACTACATCGCCGAGGTCGGCCTCTCCGGCTTCGAGAAGAAGTATCCGCACGAGCTGTCCGGCGGCATGCGCCAGCGCGTCGGTCTCGCCCGGGCGCTGGCCGTCAAGGCCGACGTGTTGCTGATGGACGAGCCGTTCAGCGCCGTCGACGAGCAGACCCGGCGAAAATTCCAGGAGGATTTGCTCAAGCTGCGCGAGGTGGAGAACAAGACCTTCGTCTTCGTCACCCATTCGATCGAGGAGGCGGTCTATGTCTCCGACCGCATCGTGCTCCTCTCGGCCGGCCCCGGCCGGGTCTCCCAGGTCATCGTGCCGGACATTCCCCGCGGCGACGACGTCGACGCCATTCGCCGCCATCCCGTCTATCTCGACACGGTCGACACCATCTGGCGCGGCCTGAAACGCTATCTGGACTGAGGGAGAGCGATGGTCGTCCTTGGATACCGCGTTCCGATGCTGGCCTCGCTGCTCGTGTGGGCGGCGCTGTGGGAGGTCCTCGGGCAGCTTCAGGTGAGCTTCCTGCTGCCGCCGTTGTCGAGCGTTCTGGTGGCCATGGTCCAGATCGCCCCGACGCCGATCTTCCTCTCCGCCCTCTGGGTCACGGCTTACGCCTTCGTCATCGGCAATGTTATTTCGATCGCCATCGGCGTGCCGCTCGGCATCCTGATGGGGCGGTCGATGATCGCCGACCGCATCTTCCTGCCGTGGGTGAATCTGTTCCTGTCGGCGCCGCTCACCGCCTTGGTGCCGGTCATCATGGTGCTGTTCGGCCTTGGCCAGACGACCATCATCCTCACCGTCGTTCTCTTCGCCATGTGGATCATCGTCCTCGACACCAGAGCCGGCGTGCGCGGCATCGCCCCGTCGCTGGTCGAAATGGCAGAGAGCTTCGGTGCCAGTCGATGGCAGGCCTTCCGTCGCATCTATTTCTGGGCGGCGCTGCCGGAGATTCTCGCCGGCGTCAGGCTGGGCGTCATCCGCTCGGTCAAGGGCGTCATCATCGGCCAGCTGCTCGTCACCATTGTCGGCTTCGGCGCGCTGTTCCAGGCCTACGGGTCACGCTTTGAAATGGACGACTTCTGGGCCGCGCTCGTCATCCTCTTCGCCTTCGCCTTCCTGCTTGCCGAGGGGCTCGCCTGGCTTGAACGCCGGGTCGACTATTACGCGGCAAGCCGGGCCTGACCGCCGCTCAAACAGCAACGAAAGCATTCCACATGACTTATCTCTTCGCCCCGCCGCCGATCCCGAGTCTGCCGATCGTCAGTTCCGGCGACATCTTCCCGGTGCACCGGGTCTATTGCGTCGGGCGGAACTACGCCGCCCATGCGGTCGAGATGGGCCACGACCCGGACAAGGATCCCCCCTTCTTCTTCCAGAAGAACCCGGACAACCTCGATCTCACCGGCGAATTCCCCTATCCGCCGGCTTCGGAGGACGTCCACCACGAGATCGAGCTGGTCGTCGCTCTCCACAAGGGCGGCGACGACATCCCGCTCGGCGAGGCGGCGTCCTGCGTCTATGGCTATGCGGTCGGCATCGACATGACGCGGCGCGACCTGCAGGCGAAGGCCAAGGAGATGGGCCGCCCCTGGGAGGTCGGCAAGGCATTCGAGGCCTCCGCCCCCTGCTCGCCGCTGGTGCCCGAATCGAAGACCGGCCGGCTCGACTCCGGGGCGATCTGGCTCGACGTCAACGGCGAGCGGCGGCAGACCGGCGACCTCAACCAGTTGATCTGGAAGGTCCCGGAAATGATCGGCTACCTGTCGGGCCTGTTCACCCTCGTCCCCGGCGACGTCATCTTCACCGGCACGCCGTCGGGCGTCGCCGCGGTCAAGCGCGGCGACCGCCTCCACGGCCACATCGACAGCGTCGGCGATCTCGACGTCATGGTTACCTGACCAGCGGAACGTGCTGGCAGCGGCCCTACTGCACCGCCGTGCCGCCGCGGTTCCAGCCGCGGCCGCCGTCGCCGAAGGCCTCCCAGCCGTCGTCGGTGACGGCGACGGTGTCCTCCAGCTTGATGAAGCCGCGTCGGGGATGGCCGAGCGTCGTCTCGATCGACAGCACCATGCCGGCGGCAAGCGGTTTCTCGGCGTCGTCGGCCGGGTAGGGCACCGGCCCGCGCCCGGTAAGACGCGGCGCCTCGTGGCTGATCAGACCCATGCCGTGGGCAACGAATTCCAGCGAGTTGCCGTGCGACGACCGGTGCACGAGCGGCTCGGCAGCGGCGTAGATCTCGCCGCCGGGCGCACCGGCGCGGATCGGTCCGCGGGCGGCCTGCTGGATGGCGTCGATCTCGCCGAGCAGATCGACCAGCTCGGCATCCGGCTCGCCGTGGATAGCCATCCGGCAGAGGTCGCCGATATAGCCCTTGTAGTTGCCGCCGGAATCGAGCGACAGGATGTCGCCCTCGCCCCACACTTCTTCGGACGGCGCCCGGTTGCGGCTGGTGCCGGCGGTGATCAGGCAATATTCGAAGGTCAGCCCGCGCTGCACCTCCTCGCGCTTGAGCGCCTGCACCAGCTCGAGCTTGGTGGCGCCGGGTCCGTGGCCGGCGATCACCGCGAGCATGGAATCGACCACCCGCGACGACGCCTCGCGGAGGAGACCGAGTTCTTCCGGCGTCTTCACCGCGCGAAGCCGCTCCAGCGGCAGCAGCGCGTCGACGATCCGTGCGCCCGGCAGTGCCTCGCGGAGCGCCTCTTCCGCGTCGGCCGGCAGGAAGGCGCGCTCGACGCCGATCCGCGCCGCCGACTTGCCGAGCTGCTTGAGGTAGGCGGCGGCTGCCTGCATCGCCCCGACCGAGCCCCAGACCTTTTCGAATTTCGGCGTCCAGAACTTGCCGAGCGCCTGCTCGTAGCTCTCCATCGGGTTGGCGAAATAAGCGGCATCTTCCGGCCGGCCGCGCACATAGACCAGAAGCGGCAGGTAGCGGCTGACGCCGATCGCGTCGAAATGATCGAAGAAGAAGAAGCGGTAGCCGCCGAAGAGGTACTGGATGTTGTGCTTCGAGGAGACTACCAGCGCATCGATGCCGGCCTGTTCGAGCAGGTCGTCGAGCTTGTTCGCATCAAACGGAAGCGCCGGCACGGGCGCCGTCGTATCCGTCCGAGACGCCTCGGCTGATTTCTGCTCCATCCCTGTCCTCCCCTGTTGGACCGCTTGTCGACGAACGATTATACCCATTCCCGCCAGTCGCGGCGAAGAATGACGGGGAGCCCATGAGTACCATAGTGGAACGCATTGCAACCGGCCGGAATGATGCTCCGGCAATCGGCGCCCCTGATCGCGCCGAGCTCTCCCACGGCGGCCTGCGCGCGCTGATGAGGACCACCGGGGAGCGGCTCAACGCGCTGGGGCTCGGCCGCGGCGACCGGATCGCCATCGTGCTGCCCAACGGCCCCGAAATGGCGACCGCCTTCGTCTCGGTGGCCGCCTCAGCGACCACCGCTCCGCTCAACCCGGCCTACCGCGCCGAGGAGCTGGAATTCTACCTCGGCGACATCGGCGCCAGGGCCGTGCTTGTCGGCGCCGATGAGCAAGGGCCCGTTGTCACCGTCGCCCAAAAACTCGGCATCGCGGTGCTCCGCCTGATGGCGGACGCGGACGGTGCGGCCGGCGGCTTGACCATCGCCGGCACCGAGACCGGCAGTCCGGCCAGGCCCGGCCTCGCCGAGGCGGACGACATCGCCCTTCTCCTCCACACCTCCGGCACCACGTCGCGGCCGAAGCTGGTGCCGCTCACTCACGCCAACCTCGCTGCCTCGGCCGCGCATATCGGCGGCACGCTGGCGCTCGCCCCCGACGACCGCTGCCTCAACATCATGCCGCTGTTCCATATCCACGGGCTGATCGCCGCGGTGCTTTCGTCGCTGGCGGCCGGCGGCAGCGTGTTTTGCACGCCGGGCTTCAATGCGCTGCGTTTCTTCGCCTGGCTTCAGGAGGCGAAGCCGACCTGGTACACCGCCGTGCCGACCATGCACCAGGCGATCCTCGCCCGCGCCGCCCGCAACGCCGAAGCGGTGGCGGCGAGCCGGCTCCGCTTCATCCGCTCCTCCTCCGCCTCCCTGCCGCCACAGGTGATGGAAGAGCTGGAGGCGACCTTCCGCTGCCCGGTGATCGAATCCTACGGCATGACCGAAGCTTCCCACCAGATGACCTCGAACCCGCTGCCGCCGCGCGAGCGCAAGCCCGGCAGCGTCGGTCCGGCGGCCGGACCGGAGGTCGCCATCATGGCCGCCAATGGCGACATGCTCGGCCCCGACACCGAGGGCGAGATCGTCATCCGCGGACCGAACGTCACCGCCGGCTACGAGAACAATCCGGACGCCAACCGCGACGCCTTCGCTTCCGGCTGGTTCCACACCGGCGATCAGGGGGTGATGGATGCCGACGGCTATGTCCGCGTCACCGGCCGTCTCAAGGAGATCATCAATCGCGGCGGCGAGAAGATCTCGCCGCGCGAGGTCGACGAGGTGCTGATGGACTTCCCGGCGATCGCCCAGGTCGTCACCTTCGCCATGCCACACGACAAGCTCGGCGAGGAGGTGGCGGCCGCGATCGTCCTCCGCGACGGCGAGCAGGCCAGCGAGCAGGCGATCCGCGACTTCGCCGCGACCCGGCTGGCTGACTTCAAGGTGCCGCGCAAGATCGTGATCCTCGACGAGATCCCGAAGGGCGCCACCGGCAAGCTGCAGCGAATCGGCCTCGCCGCCAAGCTCGGCCTCGCCTGATGCGGGTCTGCGTCTTCGGCGCCGGGGCGATCGGCGGCTACGTCGCCGCCAAGCTCGCCTCGGTCGACGGGCTCGACCTGTCGCTCGTCGCCCGCGGACCCCATCTCGCAGCGATCCGCGCCAGTGGCTTGCGCCTGATTGAGAATGGCGAGGAGACGGTCCATCCGGTCCGCGCCACCGCCGATGCGGCGGAACTCGGCGCCCAGGACTGCGTCATCCTCGGCCTCAAGGCCCACTCGATTTCGCCGGCGCTCGACGCCATCGCCCCGCTACTCGGACCGGATACCGCCGTGGTCACCGCCCAGAACGGCATCCCGTGGTGGTATTTCTACCGGTCCGGCGGCGCGCTCGAGGGCACCCGCATCGAAGCGGTCGATCCCGGCGGCCGCATCTGGGAGAAGATCGGACCGGAGCGCGCCATCGGCTGCGTCGCCTATCCCGCCGCCGACGTGCCCGAACCCGGCGTCATCCACCACGTCGAAGGCGTCCGCTTCCCGCTTGGCGAGCCATCCGGCGAGCGCACCGATCGCGTCGAGGCGATCTCGAAGGCGCTGGTCGCCGCTGGCCTGAAGGCCCCGGTCCGCAGCGACATCCGCAGCGACATCTGGGTGAAGCTGTGGGGCAACCTCTCTTTCAACCCGATCTCGGCACTGACTGGCGGCACGCTCGTCGAGATCGTCGAGGATCCGGGCACCCGCGCCGTCGCCCGCGCCATGATGCTCGAGGGGCAGGCGATCGGCGAGAAGCTCGGCGTCAGGTTCCCGGTCGATGTCGACCGCCGCATCGAAGGGGCCGGCGAGGTCGGCGCCCACAAGACGTCGATGCTGCAGGACCTCGAGCGCGGCCGGCCGATGGAGATCGACGCGCTGGTCACCGCCGTGCAGGAGCTCGGCCGCCTCCTCGACATTTCGACCCCTGCCATCGACATCGTGCTCGCCCTCGTCCGCCATCTGGCGAAGCAGCGCGGCTGCTACGCGATATGCTCTAAGGCGGACGGAACCGGTTGAGGTGTCTTTTGCAAACAGACGACCCGGCGCGCGCTGGTGATCATTCCGGCAGGCCGATACTGGACAGCGTATCGACGATGAAATCCCGGTCGGCCGGGTCTTTGAATGGCAGGTGGCGGCGCAATGCGCCCACCGTGTAGTAGCGGCTCGCCCGGACCAGGGACTCGACGGCTTCGCGCGCGTCGTCGACTCGGCCCGCCGCTGCAAAAGCGACTGCTACAAGGGCAACAACGGTAAGGTGGCCCGGCATCCGATTTACCAAAGGCTGCAAACAGGACAAGGCTTCGTCCACGCGCCGCAGGACGAGGAGCGCGCGGCCGCGGAAGACGTAGTAGACCGGAGGAATGTGTGGGTTCATGCGGATCGCGATTTCGATTTGGTCGAGTGCCGAGTCGGCTGGGCCGACGTACGACAGCACGTTGGCGTAGAGACCGCGAAAATAAGAGCTGCCAGGATTCAGCTCTACCGAGTGCGCCATGCTGGCGACCGCGCGGTCGAATGCATGATTGTGCCAGAGCTCGGCGATGCCGAGCATGGCATGTGCCCATGGGTCTCGGCCATCCGCGGCAACGGCGGCACGCGCGGCGTCGTAGGCGCACCGGAAGGAGCTTGCGGGATCCTCGACCCAGAAGTTTCCCCCCTCGTTGATATAGGTTAGGGCCAGGATCGCATGCGCCCGGGCAAAGTCGGGGTCGGCCTCCAAAGCTTTGCGGGCTTCTTCGCGGGCCATTGAATTGTCGCGGGGGGCAATGCGCAGCCCGTGTTCCATGGCCCTCAGCACATGGTCGTAGGCGTCGACCGCCTCAGGGACTTTCGACAATGAGCGTTTGTAGTGCTGGCGAGCGATCTGGCCGGCTGCGAGGGTATTTACGATGACCGCCGTGATCTCGTCCTAGATTTCGAAAACGTCCGTCAGCTCACGGTCATAACGTTCCGCCCACAACTCGTTGCCTTCCCAGGGGTCTATCAGGCGAGCCGTAACCCGAATGCGATTGTCGGCGCGGCGCACGCTGCCTTCCGCGATGTATTGTACGCACAGTTCACGAGCGATCTCAGAGGCGGCTAGCTCGATGTCGCGATAGATGAAGCTTGAATGACGGGCGATGACGAACAGTTCGTTGTAGCGGGAGAGGTCGGTGATGATGTCGTCCGTGATGCCGTCTGAGAAGTAGTTCTGTTCGGGATCAGCTGACATGTTCTGGAACGGCAGAACTGCCACCGAAGGCTTGTCGCGCAGTGCAGGCAAAACGGGCTGGTCAGGCGAGCTGATTTCCCCAACGAACCGGAAACCCCGGCGAGGGATGGTGCGGATCAGGCGTTGCGCAGCTCCATCATCTCCAAGCGCGGTTCGCGCAGCTGCAATGCAGCTTGAGATTGCTGAATCAGAAACGATTCGCCCTTCCCAGACCGCCGCAATCAGGTCGTCACGACTGATTACTTCCCCCGGGCGGCGGGCAAGATAGGCGATCAGGTCCAGTACCTTCGGCTCGACCGGTACTGGCTGGCCGTCGCGCCGCAATTCTCCACGGGCGACGTCTACTTCGAACCGATCGAAGGAAGTGATCCAGTTGTCATCCGGGCCCATACGGCGAGATCAGCATATTTCCTGGCTCTTCAACAAGCGAAACTCAACGTTTCCGGACAGCTTCCGGAGGGAGTCTGGAGGGCGTCCCCAAGCCTTTGTCGCCACCTTTTGAAACATTGGAATCGTCACGGGGGAGATCCGTATACGCAACCGAAAGGCAACAGAGATGACGCCGCGCGAAGCAAACATATTGACACACGGCACCGAGATTGCGGAACGCAGAATCAGGACCGCCCGGCAATTGCAGTCCATGGAAGCGAGGCGTCACGCGATGGCCTTGGCTTCTGGAGTGAAGCGGCTCGTGGTCAGGAGACACGGCAAATGGTGCGAACTTGCGCATCGGCACGGGGCGAAGGTCAAAAAGGTCGATCAGCCAGAGCCGACTGCGGTAGAGGGCAACGCTGCTGCAAGCTAAGCGGTGGTTGCTGTCGCTGAACGATTTAATAGTGCAGTATGTAGTCCGCTCTTGGTGAGTTCGCTCTTTGCAACATGACTTTGCAGCGATCTCGGTTCAGCCGTCGACCACCTCGGTTCAGCACGTCGACCACGAATGTCGGACAACTCGAAGGGAGCAACAATGATTACGTTAAGATCAAGACTTCTCGCCTGTACGGCGGCGCTGGCATTGACGGTTGCGGCGACGGCAGCCCTCGGGTTGATCGCGACGATCGAAGGGGCCGGTGCGGCTTTGGCTGGTCCTACAGAGATCGCGATCCCCGGCGACCGAGCGTACCCTGAGAGCTTCACCTCGACATCTGATGGGACAATCATCATCGGCAGCCTGGCCGAAGGTACGATCTTTCGGGTACCGCCGGGTGGGTCGACGGCCGAGCCGTGGATCAAGGCGGGGACGAACGACTCGATGTCGATTCTCGGCGTGCTCGCCGATGACAAATCCGGCACCTTATGGGCCTGCTCAGTCAATCTCGGGGCTTTTGGCGTGAAACCACCAGGCGGCGAACATCCTGTGGCGCTGAAGTCTTTCGATCTTGAGACCGGTGCACCGAAAGGCAGCGTCTCGCTTCCCGCTCAGCAGTCGCTGTGCAACGACATTGCGGTCGGATCGGACGGCGCGGTCTACGTCACCGATTCGTTAAATCCGACCATACTGCGATTGAAGCCGGGGGCGACGGAGTTCGAGGTCTGGGCGAAGGATGACCGGTTCGCGGTGAAGGACGGAGTCGGTCTCGACGGCATCACCTTCGGCCCGGACGGCAATATCTACACCGATACCTATCACGGCGGCGACCTTTTCAGGGTTGAAGTGAATAAGGATGGCAGTTCCGGCACCGTCACTCAGCTCAAGCCGTCGCAGACATTGGAGCTTCCAGACGGAATGCGCCTCCACGGTGACGCATTACTCCTGGTAGAGGGTGGCGGACGGCTCGATCTGGTCACCGTCAACGGCGATGCGGCGGAGATCGAAGTGCTCAAAGACGGCTTGAAAGTCCCGGTGGCCGCCACGCAGGTCGGTGACACGGTCTGGGTACTCGAAGCCCAGCTCAATACATTGTTAGACCCAAAAGCAGGGCCGCCGACGCTGCCTTTCAAGGCTTACGGCGTCTCTTTGCCAACTGCGAAGTAAGTCGGCACAAGCGAGGATATCATCCTCCGAGCTACGTGTTGCGGCTCGGCCCGCTCGAGCAACCCTTGCTCACGCAAAGTAGGGCGAGCCGCCTCAGGCGCACAGGCGGACAAGCGGTCTTACCCTTCACCACAATCGGTGTTGAACCGAAGTCCGGGGTGACGAGGAACACGTCGGCTTTCGGGCGGCAAACAGCCGTCCTGGTCGCGGTGGCGGAGGGGCGGGTCTGACCCGTTGCGGACGCGCCGGCTGGCTCGGCTGACTTCAGAAAGGGCGTTCGCTTCACACCGGCCCCTCAGATGACGAAGAAGTCGGTGTGGTCGAGATGGGTGCCGGGCGTGACCTTGGCGAACAGCACCAGCCCGCCCGGATCGTTGCCGTTCTCGTCAAAGAAGACATCGCCGCTGACCTGGTTGTAGATGACGCGGGCGTCGGGCTTGAGAGGGTGGATGCCCGAATCGAAGACGCTGGTGGCGAACAGGTCTGCGGCCAGCTCTCCCTTCGGGCCGATCCCGCGAAACACGGACAGGGCGAGGTCGAAATGATCGTTGCCCCTGCCGAAGTCGGTGAC
>Ga0210144_1000968_pt1 | contig 12915 bp, 13 predicted proteins | sample Muzzi_PWA_D2_FD_185532 | JGI IMG/M metagenome (GOLD analysis project Ga0210144, IMG submission 185532) | Wetland microbial communities from San Francisco Bay, California, USA, that impact long-term carbon sequestration - Muzzi_PWA_D2 (SPAdes) | ecosystem: Environmental > Aquatic > Marine >...
CCGTGGAGATCTGCACGAACGGGACTGACGACAACTGCAACGGCCTGATCGATGCGCAGGACCCCGCCGCTGTCGGCTGTGCAACCACCAGCACCACGTGCACCGACGCGGACGGCGACGGTTACGCCATCGAGGGCGGCGGGTGCGGACCCGTCGACAGCGACGACAACAACCCCGCTGTCAACCCGGAAGCGTCGGAGGACTGCACGAACGGCATCGACGACAACGGCAATGGCCTCATCGATAGCGCCGACCCGGGCTGTGCGGTGTGCGTGCCGACAACCAGGGTCGAGAAGAAGAAACGCGCCTGCACCGACGGTGCGGACAACGACTGCAATGGCCTGATCGACTGCGCCGACCCGAGCTGCTCGTCCACCCGCAGCTGCAAGCCCGCGCGGAACAAGCATCGCCATCACCACCACGAGGATGACGCGGATAACGGCAACGAGAACGACGCTGAACAGGAGCGTGACGACGACGATGACCAGTTGTCGTCGACGGCCAGGTACGGCCGCTAACAGGGCGTGATCAGGGGGCCGGAGGGGTTAACTATTTACCCCTCCGCCCCGAATGGCACTTACTCAAGTCGGGATCGTGATAAATAGCCACGGAATCCACGGAAGACACAGAAATTATCTGTGAATATTCCGTGTTTTCCGTGTGCTTCCGTAGCCATGAACAAAACCTGCATGGGCGTCAGCGTCATTCGCTCCTGACTCTGAATTCAGTCGTCGGTCTTTTCTCGTATCGCATCACCGGCTTCCTCGATCTTCTCGCCTGTTTTCTCAACTGCCTCGTCGATCGTGTCACCCGCCTGCTCTGCCGCCTGGTCGATCTGTTTGCCGGCGCGCTCTGCCGGTCCTTCACTGGACTCGCAGCCAACAACGGTCGCACCCAGTATCATCATAATCATGATCAATGCCGGTTTTACTTTCATGTCGGATCCTCGCTTTGCGTGAATGAAACATTTTGATAGCAGAGCGGATTGGATAGTTGATATCCACCGCCTCATCAATAATGAGCTCCTTTTGATGCATTTACAGCATAGTCGTGACAGGATAGTAGTTTATTAGGGTGCACATCAGATAATCCACCGGTACAAACTGAATCCCCGCCTGCGCGCGGATGACAGGTTCCAGGATTTTTTCATCTCACTCCAGCGGTTCCTCCTGAATCACCACCTTCGTGCCGACCGGCACCCGGTCGAACAGGCGGATGACGTCGTCGTTGCGCATCTTCACGCAGCCGTGGGAGGACGGCTCGCCCATGCGGTCCTCGTCGGGGCAGCCGTGGATGTAGATGTAGCGACGCATCGAATCCACCTCGCCGAGGCGGTTTTGGCCCGGCTCCTCGCCGCACAGCCAGAGGATGCGGGTGAGTATCCAGTCGCGTTTCGGATGCAGGCGTTTGAGTTCCGGGGTGTAGAGTTCCCCGCTCGGGCGGCGGCTGATGAACACGGTGTTGGGTGCGCAGCCATCGCCGATCTTCGCGCGGATACGGTGCCGGCCGCGCGGGGTGCACTCACTGTGGATGCGTTCCCCCGGACCGTTGCTGGCAGTCGCAACGGCGACGTCCATGACGACCCTGCCCGCCTCGATGAGCTGCAGGCGCTGTTCATCGATGCTGACGCGGATGAGCGAGGGTTTATTCTTCATGCGGTGATTATACGGAAATAATAATGTGGAATTGGCTTCAACCGGTAAACACATTTTTCACCGCAAAGACGCAAAGGACGCGAAGAAATTCATTGGCAAAAAACAATCTATCAACTTTGCGCTCTTTGCGTCTTTGCATCTTTGCGTTGAATTCGTTTCGGTTTGCACGCCCATGAATGGCCGGTGTGCACGTTGCACCCTACTGGAATTTTCGGTGAACCTCGCGCAGCGCGTCGTAGTTACCATCAGGCGCGAGACGGTAGCCTTCGATGTTGTCACGGACGGCGCACACCTGCTCTTCGTACCAGAGCGGGAGGTAGGGCAGCAGGTCCAGCAGCCGCACCTGCACCGCGCGGTACGCCTGCGCCTGCGCGTCCAGCGTGGCGCCCTGCTCCGCCCGGCCGATCAGCGCATCCACCTCCTCATCTTCAAGCCTCCCGCGGTTGGCGCCCTCGGGCGGCAGCGAGGCGCTGTGAAAGGCGTAGCGGAAGATGTCCGGGGTCTTGATGCCCACCCAGGCGAGACTGTAGAGCTGAAAGCGCCCGGCCTTGATATCGCCGTAGAAGGTGCCCCAGTCGTAGCTGCGCAGCTTCATGTCGATGCCGGCCTCGACCAGTTGCTGCTGGATGATGGTGGCGATGCGCACCCGCACCGGGTCGGTCGAGGTCTTGTAGTCGAGTTCCAGAGGATGATCGGCGTCATAACCGGCCTGCGCCAGCAGGGATCGCGCCGCCTGCGGATCATAAGGCAACGACTTGAGCGCGGGATTGCCCGCCCAGTGATCCGGCGGCAGCAGCGCCGCGGCCGGGGTGGCCGCGCCGGCCAGCACGTAGCGAATGATGGCCGCGCGGTCGATCGCCTGCGCAATGGCCCGGCGGACGCGGATATCACCGGTGACCGGGTCCTGCAGGTTGAAGCCGATATAGGCGAAATTGCTGCCCGGTCCGAAGCTGACCGTGATACCGTCCTGGCGTTCCAGGTAGCCGAGCATTTCCGCCGGCAGGTCGTTCTGCAGGATATCCACTTCTCCGCGCAACAGCTTCAGCACCCGCACGGTAGGGTCGACGATGCGCAGGAATTCGATGCGTTGCCCGTCGGCGAGACGTACGAGCCGCAGTCGCCCCGGATCCGGCCAGCGCTCGAAGCGAAACGGCCCGCTGCCGACGGGGTCGGTCTGGAACGGATGCCCGGTCGCGATGCCATCCGCCGGCAGAATGCCGATGACGAGATATCCCGGCAGCAGCGGGTCGGCGCGTTCGAGGAAAAAATCCAGGGTGTCGTTGTCCAGCACCTCGATGCGCCGGATGAGCCGCAGGGGACCGCGGTGCGGCGAGGCGTGCGCCGGGTCGAGGATGTACTCGTAGGTCGCTGACACGTCGCGGGCGGTCAGCGGCCGGCCGTCATGAAACGGCGGACGGTCAGGTGCAAGATGAAAGCGGTAATGATCGCCGGCCAGGCGCTCCCAGGTCGCGAGCGCCGGCACCGGGCGCGTGTGTTCGTCGAAGTCGACCAGCCGCTGGTAGAGCAGCCGGTTGATGCGCGCCGAGGTGGCGTCGGTGGCGAAGCGCGGATCGAGATTGACCGGCGCGCTCGCCAGTCCAAAGCGGATGACATCATCCGCCGGTTGGGTGCATGCGGTGAGTGCCAGCAGCAGCGTCAAACTGGCGGTCAGCAGGAGTTTACCCATAAACACACATTTCACCGCAGAGACGCAGAGAACACAGAGAAAATCCTTAACGAATTTATAATCACGTCATCCCCGCGAAAGCAGTTATCCATTGAACCACGGACCCTGGAATAACTGGATTCCCGCTTTGGCGGGAATGACAGGTTAAATCGGAACTTTGATAACGATATATTTAAACATCTCTGCGATCTCCGCGTCTCTGCGGTGAATATATCTTATCGAGCACCCGGAACGGCGAGGTGTTTCATGTCGGTCAGCAGCCGCACCCGCAGGCGGCGGAAAGCGTCCGCGTCCAGCATGTCGGGCAGCAGCACCAGCCGGGCGGCGCGGCCGTCGTCGCGGCGGAAATGCAGGATCACCAGCCACGGCTGCATGAACACGAAGGGGCGCAGCGTGGCGCCGGTTTCCCGACCGGATCGCAGCGTCAGACACACGCGGTTGCCCTCTTCCCAGACCAGCGACACGATAGACCCGGTATCGCGGCGCAGCACGTCGCGGCGGCATGTGCGAAGCCAGGACAACACCACGCCGCATGCCATCGCGGCGACCGGCAGCGGTGGCAGACCGCAGAACGGCAGCACCGCGAGCGCCGCCCCGTGGCTCAGCGCGAGAAACCCGCCGAGGCGGCGCGAGACGCCGGGTTCAAGGCGCAGCGGTGTGGCGTATGTCCTGAACAATGGAGGCGACATCCTTGTCGGCCGGGATCATGCGTCCCATCAACCATTCGAGCAGCACGGCGTCCGGATAGTCCAGCAACCGGGCGAAGCTGTCCCGATCCTGTGCATCGAGCTGTTCGTAGCGGTGTTCCAGAAAACCCTTCAGCAGCACATCGAGCTCGCGCATGCCGCGCCGGCATTGCCAGGCCAGGCGGTTGTGGTTGTGTTGCGTGTCGTTTGTCATGAAGGCGGCCATCGTCAGGTCGAGCGCTTCAGCATCAGTTCCTTGATGCGGCCGATGGCGCGTGTCGGGTTCAGGCCCTTGGGACAGACCTCCACGCAGTTCATGATGGTGTGGCAGCGGAACAGTTTGAAGGGGCCGTCGAGATCGGCGAGTCGCTCGTCCGTCGCCTGGTCGCGGCTGTCGGCCAGGAAGCGCCAGGACTGCAGCAGCGCGGCCGGTCCCAGGAACTTGTCCGGGTTCCACCAGTACGACGGGCAGGACGTGGTGCAACAGGCGCACAGGATGCATTCGTAAAGGCCGTCCAGTTGCTCGCGCTCCGCCGGGCTCTGGCTGTGCTCGACTTCGGGCTCCGGATCGTTGTTGACCAGGTAGGGCATGACGGCGCGGTACTGCCGGTAGAACGGCTCGAGGTCGACGACGAGATCGCGGATGACCGGCACGCCGGGCAGGGGGCGCACCTCGATGGGCGTCCTCAGTTCGGCAAGCGGCGTGACGCAGGCCAGCGCGTTGCGGCCGTTGATGTTCATGCCGTCGGAGCCACACACGCCCTCGCCGCAGGAGCGCCGGAAGGTGAGACTTTCGTCCTGCGCTTTCAGCAGCAGCAGGGCATCGAGCAGCATCATCCCCGGTTTTATCAGCGCGTCATCGAGTTCCATGGCCTGCATGGACGGGGCCGTATCGTGCTCGGGATGGTAGCGGTAGATGGAGAATTTCATGGTAATGTCACGAAGGGTATCTGCTTAACGAACATCGCCAATTCAAACCTGCAATTGGCCACGGAACCACACGGAAAAACACGGACTTTATACGTAAAATTTCCATTCTTTCCGTGTGTTTCCGTGGCTATTTATTTCCATCGGGTGTTAAGTACCATTCTGGTAATGACTCGGATTAATAGACCCGTTCTTTGGGCGGAAAACTGTCCACGGTCATCGGCCGGGTGCGTACCGGCTTGGAGTCGACGCTGCGGGTGTCGCGGTGATACAGGCTGTGGCGCAGCCAGTGGACATCGTCGCGCTGCGGGTAATCGATGCGCGTGTGCGCCCCGCGGCTTTCCTGGCGCGCCAGTGCGGCGGCCACGGTCGCCAGTGCACAGTCCATGAGGTTTTCCAGTTCCATGGCCTCGATGCGCGCGGTGTTGAACAGCCGGCTGTGATCGCGCAGCCGCACATCCGCCATGCGCCCGGCGAGCGCGCTGACCTTGCGCAGGCCATCGGCCAGCACCGTTTCGGTGCGAAACACCCCGCAATCCGCCTCCATCACCTGCTGCAGCTCGCCGCGCAGGGCATCCACCGATTCGCCGTCGCCCTGCTGCTCCCAGCGCGCCAGCCGCGACAACGCGGCATCCAGCCCGTCCTCCGGGAACGGCCGGTGATAGCGGTTCTCCCGCAGGTAGTCGATGATGTGGTTGGCCGCCGCCCGGCCGAAGACGATGATGTCGAGCAGGGAGTTGCCGCCCAGGCGGTTGGCGCCGTGCACCGAGACGCAGGCGCATTCGCCGGCGGCGTAGAGGCCGGGCACCGGCTCTTCGGGGCCGTGTTTTTCCGGGATGACCACCTGACCGAAACGGTTGGTCGGGATGCCGCCCATGGTGTAGTGCGCGGTCGGGGCCACGGGTATGGGAGACTCCGCCGGATCGAAGCCGAGGAAGGTCCTGACCATGTCGCAGATGCCGGGCAGGCGTTTATGGACGGTCTCCGCGCCGAGGTGATCGAGTTTCAGCAGTACATGGTCCTTGTGCGGTCCGCAGCCGCGGCCTTCCCTGACTTCCGTGGCGATGGCACGGCTCACCACGTCCCGGCTGGCGAGATCGAGCGCATGCGGGGCATAGCGTTCCATGAAGCGCTCGCCGTCGGCGTTGACCAGATAACCCCCCTCGCCGCGCACCGCCTCGGAGATCAACATGCCCTTGCCGGCGATCCCGGTCGGATGGAACTGGAAGAACTCCATGTCCTGCAGCGGGATGCCGACCCGCAGGGCCATCGCCATGCCGTCACCGGTGTTGATGAGCGCGTTGGTGTTGGTGCGGAAGATCTGCCCCACGCCGCCGGTGGCGATCAGTGTGGTCTTCGCTTCGATCAGCATCAGCTCCCCGCTGGCGATGTCCATCACCAGGGCGCCGATCAGGCAACCTTCCGCATCGCGCACCAGGTCGACAGCGAAATACTCGTCGAAGAAATGCGTCTTGGCGCGGATGTTCTGCTGGTAGAGCGAATGCAGGATGGCATGCCCGGTGCGGTCCGCCGCCGCGCAGGTGCGCGCCGCCTGCTCGCCGCCGAAGTTCATGCTCTGTCCGCCGAACTGGCGCTGGTAGATGCGCCCGTCATCGAGGCGCGAGAACGGCACTCCGAAATGCTCCAGTTCGTAGACGGCCTGCGGTGCCGCGCGGCACATGTATTCGATGGCATCCTGGTCGCCGAGGTAATCGCTGCCCTTGACGGTGTCGAACATGTGCCAGTGCCAGTTGTCGGGGCGCACGTTGGCGAGCGCCGCATTGACCCCGCCCTGGGCGGCCACCGTGTGCGAGCGGGTCGGAAACACCTTGGAGACCACTGCGACATGCGCCTCGGCGCTGGCGAGTTGCAGTGCGGCGCGCAACCCGCCGCCGCCGGCGCCGATGATCAGGGTGTCGAATTTGCGGCGGGTGAGTTCCATGGGTCTATCCGGCGTTTAACAACAGCAGGCGCACGGCCCACAGGCCGCTCGCCGCGAGCAGCGCGCCGCTCAGCGCAAGCAGCAGCAGTCGCAGGCCCAGCGCGTGAATGTAATCGAGGATGATGTCGCGCACGCCGACCCAGCCGTGCAGCACCAGCGCGAGCACGAAACCGGCGCTTGCAAGCGCCACGGTGGGATGCGCAAGCCAGGCGCGCCACGCGTCGTAGCCATGACTTTCCCGGGCCAGGAAATGGATGACGAGATACACCAGGAAGCCGGCGAGATACACCGCGCTGAAACGCTGGATGAGCCAGCCGCGCAGCGCGTGGGTCTGCCGGCTCATACGATCCACCCGATGTAGACCAGCACCAGCAGCAGCGCCAGCCCGTTGACCGTCCAGGCGGAGCGGCGCGCCGCGGTCCGTTCGACGCCCAGGCCGAGATCGATGAGGAGAAAGCGCAGGCCGGCGAACAGGTGATGGACCAGCGACCAGACGATGACGACCGAGGCCAGCCGCACCCAGCCGCACTGCAGCCACTCGCGCGCGTCTGCATAACCTGCCGGATCGCGCAGCGACAGGTCCAGCCAGTAGACCAGCACCGGTAACAACAGGAACAGCAACAGGCCCGAGAGGCGATGTGCAATGGAGGTGACGGCGCCGACCGGAAAGCGAATCCGGAGAAGATTGAGGAAAACAGGCGCTGATCGCTGGTTTTGCATGGGCGGCTTCAAGACTGGCTGCATTTATACCACCGCCCCGCAGTGAACACCAGACACGGGCTCTCTGCCGGATGAAAGGCTGACAGCCCGTGCGGGTTCAACTAGAATTTTCGTTCATATCCGCAAGTCATTTACTTCGATGTTCGGTCATAAACGCCGTTTTCACCGCAGAGACGCAAAGGACGCAGAGAAATTTTTTAACTAAAACAAGCAGACACTTTGCGCCTTTGCGCCGAGCTTGTATCTATTATGAATGAATAGTATTTAAATCCTGACCTAGGAGCCTGTCGGACTTGGGTGATCGTAGCGAGCATGGTGGGAGAGCGAGAACAGATTTTCACGATTTCGAGGCGCATAGCCATTCTACGCAACGAGAAATCGGGGAAATATGGGCCTCTCTCCCTCCAGCGCAGTAGATCAATCCCAAGTCCGACAGGCTCCTAGGCAAAGTGTGATTTCTTTCACCCTAAAAGGCCATATGATGAAAAACCTCTGGAGAAACTTTCTTGGCGATGACGCCGGTGCCGAATTCGTGGATGATATCGTAGTTCATTACGGCAACCCGGAACGCGAACTGGAGATCGCCGTCACCGGTCTGGTGTTCGCCGACCTGGGCCATCTGGGCGTGATCTCCGTTCACGGCAAGGACGCCGCCGACTTCCTGCAGGGCCAGTTCAGCAACGATGTCAAACAGGTGGATGAAGGCCACAGCCAGCTGAGCGCCTATTGCACGCCGAAGGGGCGTGTCCTTGGCCTGTTCCGTCTGTTCCGGCGTGGCGATACGTATTACCTGCGGCTGCCGCTGGACACCCTCGATGCCGTGCTGGAGCGCCTGCGCCGCTATGTCCTGCGCGCCGAGGTCACCCTGGAAGATGCCACCGACAACTTCATTCGCATCGGCGTCACCGGCAAGGACGCAGTGGAGGAGCTTGCCGCCGTCATCAGCAATCTGCCGGAACAGGAAGGTGCTGCGCTCCAGACGCAGGAGCTGTCGGTGCTGCGGGTGCCCGGCGTTCATCCCCGCTTCGAGGTCTATGCGCTTTCATACGAGGCCGCACGGAATCTCTGGGACACGCTGAATGTGCGCGGAGCCCCGGTCGGCCTGGACGCCTGGCAACTCACCGAAATCCAGGCCGGCCTGCCGACTGTCTATGCGAGCACCGCCGAGCAGTTCATCCCGCAGATGCTCAACCTCCAGCTAATCGACGGGGTAAACTTCAAAAAAGGCTGTTATCCGGGCCAGGAGATCGTGGCGCGCACCCAGTACCTGGGCGCCCTGAAGCGACGCATGTATGCCGGTCGCATCGAGGCGGATATCCCGCCATCTCCAGGCGACGCGCTGTATACCCCTGACGACAGCGTGCAGGCAGCCGGCCAGCTCGTCGATGCCCGGCCCCACCCCGACGGCGGCTATGCCGCGCTCGCCGTTCTGCAGATCAGCGCCGCGGAAGCCGTCGATCTGCATCTCGGCTCCAGCGATGGTCCGGCGTTCACCCTCGAGGCGCTGCCCTACCCCTTCGCCGACTAGTGAAAGGGCAAATCAAGGATAGACCCTGTTTTGAGTACTAACCGTCCCGAATGGCACTTGCTAAAACCCTGAATGCGGTAACGGGCCACGGAAGACACAGACAGTATTAATGAATATTCCGTGTCTTTCCGTGTGCTTCCATGGCCATTTATTTGTTTGTAAAGACGATTTCCCTTGAGTACGCACCCTTCGGATCTACCCCCTTTTTTTCATTCCTACGGGTGTTTTTCCAGCCAACGCGTAACCTCGGCCAGCAACTCTGCTTCCTTGCCATTGAAGAAATGATCTGCCCCGGGCGCCTTGATCTGCTGATAGGCAGCATTGGCAGCAGCGGCCTTGCGGCGTTCCGTCGCCGTTTTGATAACATCCTCGTGATCATACTCGCCATAAAGATCCAGGATGGGCAGCTTGATACCCTTCATGGACTGCAGCGGCCCGACGTCTTCCGGAACGTCCTCATAATCAGCGTTGGTACCGATCATCACCAGCGAGCTGACCGGGACGTTGGCATGCGTTGCCAGATAGTGAAGCACATCGACGCCGCCACGGCTGTGCGCAATGAGGGTGACCGGCGTCATGCCCTTGCCTTGCAGCCAGGCGAGCGCGGCCTGGAGCCGATCCCCGCCCTCGCGCAGCAGCTTCGTCCAACCCGACGCGTCGATACCCTCCGGAGGCAGCGGCATCTGGATGGACAGACTCTGCCAGCCTTTTTCCGACAGTCCACTGCGCAGCGGCTGAATGACCTGGGGCCAGTCCGGGTGGGCGCCCATTCCGTGCACCAGCAGCACCGTCCCCCTGGGAGACGGCGTTTCCGCCGGGGTGTAGATCGCAAGAAAGCGCTGGCCATCCGCTTCCAGCCAGACAGGTTCGCCGACAATGAGCTGATCGGTGATCTGGTTGGCCCAGCGCTGCTCCTTGGCAGTATCGGATACGCTGCCTGCCCGGGACACCGGGACCAGCAGCATCGGCAGGATCAAAACGATGACAAGACGGGCTAGTACAGGCATCACAATCTCTCCTCGTGTCAGCGGGTCAATAGCCCGCACAGGTACTCGCAGTGGAAAGGGGAACAGGTTTGATGGCACTTGCCTTGAATGCAATTTACAGGAGCCAGCCTGGGTTGAATGCCGTGAAACCCGGGGTTCGCCCCGTTTCAACCCCGGCGGCAACCTCAAAGTAAGCGCAGTGTGACAGATCGCATTTGGACTTGAAACGGGGTCTGTCCCCTGTTTCCCCTGTTTCATTCTAACGGAAACTATCATACCCGCCCGTTCCACAGGTATTTCCATATAAATAACCTGCTTATGGGGCCAACAAAGTACCAGTCAATGACCGTCAGCAACGATAAAACAGGGCAGTATGACGCCTCACCGGAACTCAACTACCGTAGGATGGTCTTATTGATATTCCTGTCTTCACGTTAAAAGAGCGCGACGCATATCATGAAACGACCCCTGTTGCTGGCGGGAGGTGCCGGTGCCATTCTGGCGCTGACGGCGCTTCTGCTGATCGCCGGAAATTTCCCTGAATCAGACCCAAAGGACGTGACTGCCATGAACGGTAAACCAGCCGAGACAGCCCCGACTGACGCCATGAAGACCGGCTATCAGAAACCAGACGATGAGGAACTGCAGAAACGGCTGACGCCGCTGCAATACGAGGTCACCCAGCAGGAAGGCACGGAACCGGCCTTCCACAATGAATTCTGGGACAACCACGAGGAGGGCATTTATGTCGATGTGGTCTCGGGTGAACCGCTGTTCAGTTCCCGTGACAAGTTTGAATCCGGCACGGGCTGGCCAAGTTTCACCCGGCCCATTTCTGAAACCTCCATCGTCGAACACACGGACAGGCGGTTTTTCATGAAGCGGACCGAATTGCGCAGCAGCCAGGCGAATTCTCACCTCGGGCACGTGTTCGACGACGGCCCTCAACCGACCGGTCTGCGCTATTGCATCAACTCGGCCTCGCTGCGCTTCATTCCCAAACAGGATATGGAGAAAGAAGGCTACGGCGAATATCTCAAGCTGTTCGAGTAACCGATGTCGGACAGTACAAGATTTGTGAGATCTCGTGACGATTTCACCTGTTTGTTTTAATAGCCACGGAAACACACGGAATTACACGGAATAAAATTCAGGCAAAAATCGTCGGGCACTGGCTGGTACACGGGTATCGAGGGTTCATTGCCCATGCAGTGGGTTGATATAAAATACCGCACGCGCTGTCCCTTGCTGTGTAATTCAGTAACTTTATGTCGTATCAGTGGCTTGCAAGTTATTTCTCTTCACTTTTTCACTTCTCGCGATCTTTTACTTTCCGTGTAATTCCGTGTGCTTCCGTGGCCAATCTTCGGAAGCAGCTTGCAGGCGTCCCGCCAGGCTGCTTAACGCAACGCCTGCTCCGCCGCTTCGACGGTCTGCTCGATAAGCGTCGCGATGGTCATCGGACCGACGCCGCCGGGTACCGGCGTGTAGGCGGCGCAGCGATCGATGACGGCGGTCAGTTCGACGTCGCCCACACCGCCCGGGTGATAGCCGGCATCGATCACCACGGCGCCTTCGCGTATCCAGTCACCCTTGATGAATTCCGGTCGTCCGACGGCGCCGACCACGATATCCGCCTCCGCGATGAGGGCCGGGAGATCCCGGGTGCGCGAGTGACAGATGGTCACGGTGGCATCGGCGTTCAGCAGCATCATCGCCATCGGCTTGCCGAGGATGGGACTCCGGCCGACGACGACGGCGCGACGGCCCGAAAGAGGAATGTCGTAATGTGCCAGCAGTTTCATGATGCCAGCGGGTGTCGCCGACCCGTAGGCCCGTTCCCCCATCGCCATGCGTCCGAAACCCAGCGTGGTGACACCGTCAACGTCCTTTGCCAGCGCGATGGCATCGAAGCAGCGGCGCTCGTTGATCTGTTTCGGCACCGGGTGCTGCAGCAGGATGCCGTGAACATCCGGGTTGGCGTTCAGTTCGTCGATGCTGGCGAGCAGTTCTTCCGTGGTGGTAGCCTCGGCAAGATCGACGCGCAGGGAGTCCATGCCCACCCGTCGGCAGGCATTGCCTTTCATCTTGACGTAGGTCCCGGAGGCCGGATCGTTACCGACGAGCAGCGTCGCCAGGATGGGCGTCCGGCCCTGCGATGCGGTCTTGAGTTTCTCAACGCGTCCGGCGAGATCCGCCTCCATCTGTTTCGAGAGCGATTTACCATCAAGCACGATTGCTGGCATTAGTGATTCCTCTGAAAGAAATTAACTCACCGCAAAATACGCAAAGGACGCAAAGCCGGTTAATTGTTTCTTATTCATGGGTTGAATGGCACCTGGTTAAGGCCCATGCCCGATAAATAGCCACGCAATCACCCGGAAGACACGGACATGAAGAGCCTATATTCCGTGTTATTCCGTGGCCACAAGGGTGTGATCAGGCTTAACCAGGCGCCAGCCATTCATGAGATTCTTTGCGTCCTTTGCGTCTTTACGGTGAAAATGGAGTTAATCGATACGCACCGGGTCAGGTTAATCCCGGTACGCATGACGGTGAGATCGCGTCGCCGCCCTTCAGGATTTGTCGGCGTACACCGCGCGCGCCGCCTCGACCGCGACACCCGCCTTGATCGGTGCCTTCATGCCGGCGAGCACAGCATCGAGCGCACCCAGGCAGAACAGCACATTGGTGCGGTTGCTGGCATAGCCCATGAGGCCGATACGCCAGATCTTGCCGGCCATGGCGCCCAGGCCGGCACCGATTTCGAGGTTGTATTCCGTG
>Ga0210144_1000969_pt1 | contig 12912 bp, 15 predicted proteins | sample Muzzi_PWA_D2_FD_185532 | JGI IMG/M metagenome (GOLD analysis project Ga0210144, IMG submission 185532) | Wetland microbial communities from San Francisco Bay, California, USA, that impact long-term carbon sequestration - Muzzi_PWA_D2 (SPAdes) | ecosystem: Environmental > Aquatic > Marine >...
GCTGCTGCGGGTGGCGATTCGAATCGTCAACTGCTCTTGCGGCGGCGCAGCTCGGTCACCTCGGCCCCCGCCTCGCCCTCCGGCTCGGTTTCGGCGTCGAGCCCGAACAGCTCGCGCAGGGCGCTGACGTAGACGTACGCGCTGTCGCTGCCGGCCGAGCGCCTCATCCGCAGAGTCGGCTCGTGCAGGAGCCGCCCCACGATCGCCCTCGACATCGCGGCGAGCCGCTCGCGGTCGGCCCCGCCGAGGCTCTCCCAGCGGCCGTCGTTCTCGGCCAGCACCCGGCGCACCACCTCGTCGGCCCGCCCGCGCAACGCGGCGATCGCCGGAACCACCTCCAGCGAGGCGAGCCAGCGCTGGAAGCGGTCCTGCTCGGCGGCGAGGATCGGTTCGGCCCGCCGCGCCTCGGCCTCGCGGCCGCCCGCGTTGCGCTCGACGATCTGCTGCACGTCGTCGATGTCGTGCAGGCTGACCCCGGCGATCTCACGGCACGCCGGCTCGATGTCGCGCGGCACCGCGATGTCGACCAGCAGCAGGGGCCGACCGTCCCGCTCGGCCATCACGTGCTCGAGCTCGTCGCGCTCGACGATGTGATGGGGGGAGTTGGTTGCCGAGACGACGATGTCGGCCGCCTCGAGCTGCTCGGGCAGCTCCTCGAAGCGCACCGCGGTGCCGTCGAAGCGCTCGGCCAGGCCGATCGCCCGGTCGTAGTGGCGGTTGGCGACGAAGACGGTGGCGACGCCGCGGGCGACCAGCGCCCTGGCGACCAGCTCGGCGGTCTCGCCGGCGCCGACCACCAGCGCCCGCCGCTCGTCGAGGTCGCCGAGCGTGCGCCGCGCCAGCTCCACCGCGACCGAGGGGATCGAGACCCCCTTCTCGCCGATTGCGGTCTCCTCGCGGGCCCGGCCGCCGGCGGCGAGGGCGCCGCGGAAGAGGCGGTTGAGGATCGGTCCGGTGGCGCTCTCCACCAGGGCAAGCTCGTAGGCCCGTTTGACCTGGCCCTGGATCTCGGCCTCGCCGACGATCATCGAGTCGAGCCCCGCGGTGACGCGGAACAGGTGGGCGGCGGCCTCGCCGGAGCGCAGCGAGTAGAGGTGGCCGAGCAGCTCGGTGGGGCGGAGCTCCGCCTGCCGGGTGAGCACGCCGAGCGCCGTCGACTCGGCTTCGACCGGTTCGGAGACGATCAGGTAGAGCTCGGTGCGGTTGCAGGTCGAGAGCGCCGCCGCCTCGTGGATCCCCTCGGCCGCGGTCAGCTCTCGCAGGGCGCCCGCGGCACTGCCCTCGGTCAGCGAGAGCCGCTCGCGCAGGTCGAGCGGCGCCGTCTTGTGGGAGACGCCGAGGGCGAGCAGCTCAGACATCGAGGGTCACCCGCTCCCTCTTCGACTCCTCATTGCGCTGCTCGGCAAACCCCGCCAGCTCGCGCAGCTCTCGCTCGATGCGCTGGAGTTTGGCCGCCATGATCGCGACGTAGACGACGACCAGCACGAGGAAGACGACGTAGGCGCCGGCGACGTACTTGCCGGCCTCGTCGAGCGGCAGCGCGGGGGCGCTCGCCAGCAGGGAGGCCATCAGCCCACCTCCGGGGCGATGCGCGAGGCGTCGCCGGGGGCCGGTGCGTCGAGCGCGCGGCGCAGCCGCTTCAGCTGGCCCGAGGCGCTCTTCGCGGTCAGCTCGAACCTGACCAGCGTCGCCCAGAGCAGGCCGATCGCCAGCAGCGAGGCGAGGAAGGTCAGCATCATCGAGCCGGGCAGGCCGCCGTCCGCGGTGGCGAAGACGCGTGGGTGGACGAGGGTCTGCGCCATCCGCACCGCGATGAAGTTGAGCGGCACGAAGGCGCCGGCGACGATCGCGAAGACCGAGGCGTAGCGGGCCTGCCGCTCGCGGTCCTCGATCGCGTAGCGGAACGGGTAGTAGGTCGCGTACATCAGGAAGACGATCAGGAAGCTGACCAGGGTCGGCTCGTCCCAGACCCACCAGTGCCCCCAGGAGGCCTTCGCCCAGATCGAGCCGGTGATCAGCACCGCGACCCCGAAGATCACCGAGATGTGGATCGAGACGTAGGAGTGGGCGTCCCAGCGCGCCTCGCCGCTGCGCAGGTGGAGGATCGCGAAGACGCCGCCGATCACGAAGCCGACCAGCGCGACGATCGCCAGCGGCACGTGCAGGTAGAAGATCTTCTGCACGAAGCCCTGGTCGGCGTCGAGCGGCGCGTAGAAGAAGACCAGCGACAGCGACACGGCGAGCGCCGCGACGGTCGCGAACGAGAGGTTTCTCAGGCCTTTGCCGTACATGCGATTGGGCGCGGTTGTGGGGTGAGCGCCTCAGTCCTCCAGCAGGAAGTCGAAGACCGCGTATCCGGCGAGGAGGAAGACCAGATCGTATAGCCCCAGGACCGCCAGCCAGGTGCCGAAGCGGTGGTAACCGGGACCGCCCACCGCGAGCAGCGGCTCGAGCGCCCCGGTCGCGGCGATCGACAGCGGCACGGCGAGGGGCAGCAGGACCAGCGGGACGAGCAGGTCGCGGGCGCGCGAGTTGACAGCCATCGAGGAGATCAGCGTGCCGGTCGCGGCGAGGCCGAGGTCGGCGAGCAGCAGGACCGCGGCGACGGGTGGCAGCGCGGCGGCCGAGCCGAGGAAGAAGATCGCGAAGACGGGCACCACGATCGCCTCGAGCACCAGCAGGTAGACGAGCAGCGCCGCGGCCTTGGCGGCGAACAGGGCGGTGCGGTCGATCGGGGCCAGGCGGATCGCGTCGAAGCCGCCCTCCTCGCGCTCGGCGACGAAGAGGCGGTTGATGCCGAGGATCGCGGCGAACAGCAGCGTCGCCCAGAGCACCCCGGCGCCGAGGCTGCCGGAGAGGCTGGTGCGGTCGAGGCCGAAGCGGAAGATGACGAAGGTGGTGACGGCGAACAGCGCCATCGCCGGCAGCGACTGCAGGGTGCGCAGCTCGGCCCGCAGGTCCTTGCCGAGGATCGCCGCGAAAGCGAGGCGCGAGGGGGTCACGCGATCGCCACCTTGCCGCCCACGCCCAGCTCGAGCACCTGGTCGGCGTCGGGCAGGGCGCGCTCGGGCTCGTGGGTGACCAGGACCCGGGTGCGCCCCTCGGCCGGGCCGATCAGCTCGCGGGCCGCCTCGCGGCCCTCCGCGTCGAGGTGGGATTCTGGCTCGTCGAGCAGCAGCAGCTCGGGCTCGTGCAGGACGCAGCGGCAGATTGCCAGCCGCTGCCGCATCCCCGCCGAGAGCTCCGCCACGCGCCGGTCGGCGTTGCGCTCCATCCCGGCCGCGTCGAGCAGGACGGCAATCCGCTGCTCGGCGACGTCCCCACGCAGGCCGTGGAGCCTGGCCTGGAAGCGCAGGTTCTCGCGCCCGCTCAGGTCGCGGTAGAGCAGCGGCTCGTGGCCGAGGAAGCCGATCCGGCCGCGCACCTTCCAGGCCTCGCCGGGCAGGCGGGCGCCGAGCACACGAGGCTCGCCGGCGGTCGGCCGCAGCAGCGTCGCCAGGATGCGCAGCAGGGTGGTCTTGCCCGCCCCGTTCGGTCCCAGCACGACCAGCGTCTCGCCGGCCGCCAGCTCGAGTTCGACATCGTTCAGGGCCGTCCGCTCGCCAAAGTCGCGGCGCAGGCCGCGCAGCTCGATCGCCTCGCTCATCCCCAGGATTCTCCGGGAACGAGGCCGAGCTCAGCCGCGCTTCTTCCTCAGGCTGCGGCGGCCGACCTTCAGCATCGGCCCGGCGCCTTCGCGCAGCGCCCGCGTCCGGGTCGCGCCCTTGCCGTAGAGGAGCTTCGCCGAGGCACGCACCGCTTCGCCCAGACTGCGGTCGTAGGGGTGCCACCAGATATCGCGGGCCCTGCCCGCCTCCCAGGCGTTGAGCTTGATGTTGACGCACTCGTAGAAACCGAATTTCGAGTGCGAGCGGCCGACGCCCGAGTCCTTGACGCCGCCCCACGAGCACTGGCAGGTGCCGTGGCTGAACGAATGGTCGTTGACCCAGACCATCCCCGACTCGATCCGCCGCGCGATCCGCTCGCCCCGCTGGCGGTCCTTCGTCCAGACCGATGCGCCGAGCCCGAACTCGGAGTCGTTGGCGAGCTCGATCGCCTCCTGCTCGGAGTCGACCACGACGATCGGCAGCACCGGGCCGAAGATCTCCTCCTTCATGATCCGCATCTGGTGCGTGACCCCGGTGAGCACGGTCGGGGCGACGAACTTGCCGGAGAGGCCGGCGACCTCGGTCGGGCCACCGCAGCGCATGGTCGCGCCCGACTCGACCGCGTCGTCGACCAGCTCGCGGACCAGCTCGTACTGGTCGTCGGAGGTCATCGGGCCGATCTCGGTCTCCCACTGAAGCGGGTCGCCGAGCCGCAGCTTGCGCGTCTCGCGGACGACGCCCTCGACGAAGCGCTCCGCGACCTCGCGCAGGACGTAGACGCGCTCGATCCCCGAGCAGGTCTGGCCGGCGTTGGAGAAGCCGCCCCAGACGGCGCCGCTGATCGCGTTGTCCAGGTCGGCGTCGGCGCAGACGATCATCGGATCCTTGCCGCCCAGCTCCAGCACCGAGCCCTTCAGCTGCTGGGCGCAGACTTCTCCGACCTTGCGGCCGACCGCGACCGAGCCGGTGAAGAAGACCTTGCCGACGCTGGAGCGCGCGAGCGCGTCGCCGACCGCGCCGCCGCCGTGGACGACGCGCACCAGCCCCTCGGGCAGGCCGCCCTTCTCGAAGACGCGGCGGATCGCCTCGCCCAGCAGCGGCGTCAGGCTGGCCGGCTTCAGCACGACGCCGTTGCCGGCCATCAGCGCGATCGCCACCTCGCCCAACGGGATCGACCACGGGTAGTTCCAGGGTGCGATCACACCGACGACGCCGATCGGCTCGTAGGAGAAGCGCGCCTTTTTGCTCAGCGCGAAGGCCTGCGTCATGCGGATCTTCTCGTCGGCGAGGATCTTCGGGCCGGCCTTGGCGCACCAGTGCAGCGCGTCGACGGTCGGCAGCAGCTCCATCGTGTAGGCCTCGGCGCGCGGCTTGCCCTGCTCGTTGACCAGCAGCTCGGCGATCTCGTCGATCTCGTCGAGCAGCGCGTCGCCGGCGCGGCGCAGGTAGTGGGCGCGGTCCTTGAGGCTGAGTTCGGCCCAGGCGGGCTGGATGCGGGCGACGTCGTCGACGATCGGCTGGACCTGGTCAGGGGTGATCGTGGCCACGGAGCCGACCAGCTCTCCGGTGGCGGGGTTGAGGCTCTCGAGGGTTGACTGGGTCGCGGGGGGCTGCGTTGCGGTCTCCATAGGGCGATTGTAGGTGGTGGTCGGGGAGTCGGGGGCCGACTCCCTCATACTCGTCCGCGGTGGAAGAGCGGCTGTTCGACACGAGCGACGCAGGCCCCCGCCGGGACGAGGTGGCGGGCGACGCGCCCCTGGCAGTGCGGATGCGGCCGCGCTCGCTGGACGAGTTGGTCGGGCAAGAGCACGTGCTGGGGGAGGGGTCGGCGCTGCGGACGGCGATCGAGAGCGGCCGTCCCCATAGCGCGCTCCTCTACGGGCCGCCGGGGTCCGGCAAGACGACGCTGGCCCGGATCGCTGCGGCGGGCGCGGACGGGGCCTTCGAGGAGGAGTCGGCCGTCAACGCCGGCCGGGCCGAGATCCGCGCGGTGATCGCCCGCGCCCGGGAGCGGCGACAGGCCGGCGGGCGTCACACGATCCTCTTCCTCGACGAGATCCACCGCTTCAACAAGGCCCAGCAGGACGCGCTGCTGCCGGCGGTCGAGGAGGGGCTGCTGACGCTGATCGGGGCGACGACCGAGAACCCCTACTTCGAGGTCAACTCGGCGCTGCTCTCGCGCTGCCAGATCTACGAGCTGCAGCCGCTTGCCCCGGAGCAGGTGGAGGGGCTGTTGCGGCGGGCGCTCAGCGACCCCGAGCGCGGCCTCGCCGAGCCGCCGCCGGTCGCCGACGCGGCCCTGGCGATGCTCGCCCACCGCTCGGGCGGCGACGCGCGGGTGGCGCTCTCGGCGCTGGAGCGGGCGGCGGAGCGCGTATCCGACTTTGACCCCGCTGGAGAGGGGTCAAACTCGGCTGCGGTCGACGTCGCCGCGGCCGAGGACGCGCTGCAGCGCAAGGCGCTCGACTACGACCGCCAGGGCGACCGCCACTACGACTTCGTCTCCGCCTGGATCAAGGCGACGCGCGGCTCCGACGTCGACGCCTCGCTCTACTACCTGGCGGTGATGCTGGAGGGCGGCGAGGACCCCCGTTTCATCGCGCGCCGCATGGTCATCCTCGCCTCCGAGGACGTCGGCAATGCCGATCCGCAGGCGCTGCTGGTGGCCGACGCCGCGGCCCGCGCGGTCGACCGGGTCGGCTTGCCCGAGTGCGCGCTCAACCTCGCCCAGGCGGCCGTCTACCTGGCGCTGGCGCCGAAGTCGAACGCCTCCTACAAGGCGCTCGGCAGGGCCCGCGCGGAGGTGCGCGAGAACGGCGCCAAGACGCCGCCCGACTACCTGCGCGACGCCCACTACCCGGGAGCCGGCGAGCTGGGTCGCGGCGAGGGCTACCGCTACGCGCACGACGAGCCGGGGGGCATCGCCGACCAGCCGCTGATGCCGCCTGGGCTCGAGGACCTGCGCTTCTACGCGCCGAGCGAGCGCGGCTTCGAGGCCGAGCTGAGGCGCCGCTTGGAGGCGATCCGCAAGAAAATCCGCGGCTAGTCGCACGCGCAACTTCCTCTGAAAGGCCGTGTTTCAGGGGTCGGCTTTCCAAGCTAAAGCCAGGGAGAGCCGAATACCGGCCGGAGGCCTGGACTGGGGGTCTCCGGCCGGGACCCAAATAGGGGAAGCAGGGGGGAACTCGACGACCGCGCACGCACCGCGCGGTCGTCGAGCGCTGCGCAGGCAGGGCAACGCCCCGCCTCCTCTATGGTCCAATCGATGAGCTCCGAGAAGCTGCGTTTGGGAGGTATGGCCCTTCGCAACGGCCTGCTGATCCACGGCCCGACCCACTGGGCGGCCGCCGTGCGCCGCGCAGACGGCGAGGTGCAGCTTGCCTCCGAGCGCAAACCGGAGCTGGCGCCGAAGCTCGCCGCCAGGCTGCCGGGGCTGCGCGGCCCGCTCAAACTGGCCGAGGCGATGGCGGTGCTGCCGTTGGTGCGTCGCAGGCTGCCGGCGGCGCGGCTCCCGTTCGAGGACTGGAGGGTGGTCGCGGCGATCGGCACGACCCTGGTCGCGACCGCGGCGCTGCGGCGGCGGGTTGCGAGCTCCACCCTGCGCGAGGGCCTGGTGCAGGCGATCGGCGCCGTCCCCGCCGTGGTGGCGCTGAGCGACCGCGAGCTCGCCGCCTACCACGGGGTCGAGCACAAGGCGATCGCCGCCTACGAGCAGGGCATCGACGACCCGGCCGCGGTGCCCAAGGAGCACGACCGCTGCGGCTCCAACCTGATCGCGCCGATGATGCTGCTCTCCGCCGCCGGCACCTTGGCGCTCGAGCGGCTGGTCGAGCGGCCGAACCCGGCGGCCCGCGCCGCGGTCGGCCTCGCCGGCGCCTCCCTGGCGGTCGAGATGTTCGCCTGGAGCGACCGCCACCACGGCGACCCGCTGGCCGAGGCCTTCCACACGCCAGGCCGCGAGATCCAGCGGCGCCTCGCGACCAAGGAGCCGACCCCGGAACAGCTCCAGGTCGGGGTCGCGGCGCTGGCCGAGATCCTCCGAATCGAGGGGCCGGCGGCCGCGAACGGCGAGCCGCCCCCGGCCACGTAGACTGCGGCCGGTGTTCGCGAGGATCGACCACATCGGCGTCGCCGTCGAGGACCTCGACGCTGCCCTGGGCCTCTACGAGGAGAGCTTCGAGATGGAGCTGGCGCACCGCGAGACCGTCGAGTCGCAGGGCGTCGAGGCGGTCCTGCTCGACGTCGGCGACGGGCACGTGGAGCTGATGCGGCCGCTCGGCCCCGATACCGCGGTCGGCAAGTTCCTCGCCCGCCAGGGGCCCGGTCTGCACCACGTCGCCTACGCGGTCGAGGACATCGACGCCACGCTGGAGCGGCTGGTGGCCGCGGGGCTCGAGCCGATCGACCGGGAGGCGCGGACCGGCATCCGCGGCAGCCGCGTCGCCTTCCTGCACCCGCGCTCGACCGGCAAGGTGCTGACCGAGATTGTGGAACCGGCGGGAGGAGACTGATGGCGGACGCGCAGCGGGTGGAGATCGGCTTCGAGGGCGGTCAGGTCGTACCCGTGAGGCTTGCGGAGGACGAGCTGAAGGACCTCCGCAAGCAGGTCGAGAAGGGCGGCTGGTACGACATCAAGACCGAGGACGGCGTCCTCTCCGTCTATGCCGGCAAGGTCGCCTTCCTGCGCATAGATTCGGGGGAGCACCGGGTCGGGTTCTCCCTCAACCGGCCGGACTGATGCGGGCCCGCAGGCTGCTCGCCGCCGCCGGCGCCGCCACCCTCGCCGCCGCCCTCTGGTGGCGCAGGAACCCGTCGGCCTGCCCCTACGGGCAGCGGTTCTGGGTGGAAGCGCCGCACCCGATCATCACGCGCGAGCGGCTGCGCGAGGTGCTGCGACCCGAGCCGGGCGAGCGGATCCTCGAGATCGGTCCCGGCACCGGCTACTACACGCTCGACGTGGCGGAATGGGTCGGTGGCGCGCCGAGCGCCGCCAAGGGCCCGAACGGCGCTCGACCCGCGGGCACGGTCGAGATCTTCGACCTCCAGCAGGAGTTCCTCGACCACGTGATGCGCCAAGCGGCGGAGCGCGGCCTGGCCAACGTCGTCCCCGCCCGGGGCGACGCCACCGCCCTGCCCTACGAGGACGACTCGATGGACGCGGTGATCCTGACCGCGGTGCTCGGCGAGATCCCAGACCGGGCGGCCGCCCTGAAGGAGGTCGCGCGCGTGCTCGAGCCGAGCGGCCGCCTCGTGGTCGGCGAGCTGTTCGGCGACCCCCACTTCACCACCCTCGCCAGCCTCAAGCGCCAGGCCGCCGAGGCCGGCCTCGACTACGAGACCCATTCCGGCAACCGGTTCGCCTACTTTGCGCGTCTGTCGCCGGCACCCAGAGCCGAGGGGGCATAGATACAGCCGGCGCCGGGCGGGCGCAGCGCCCGCCCCGGCGTCCGCGCTCAGCGCTTGCCCTGCGGCAGGCCGGGATGTTGAGCCGCAGGCCGCCTCCCGCAGGGGAACAGTGCACCACGCAACATTCAGGCCTCTAGTGATTTATCAAATACTTTGCCCATGAGTGACCCAGAGGCGCTCCTCCAGCGTGGCCGCGCGATTGGCCGCGACGTCGACTCGGCGCCACAGGGCGGGATCCGGCTCGTCGCGCTCGCTTGCCGCGTGGAAGGCCCGCGCCAGCTCGGTCCAGGCCGCCGCCGCGTCGGCGGCGAGCGGAGCCTCGGGCCGGCCGGCCTCTTCGAGGAACCGCGAGTACATCAGTCGGAAGGCTCCGCCGCCGGTGCCGCGGCGCTCGATCACCTGGTAGCCGAAGCGCGCGCACCACTGCCAGTCCTCGGTGGCCTCGGGCCATGAGCCGGCCTCGGCGGCAAAGCGGCGGACCGCGTCGATCCCGGAGAAGTCGCGGAACTCCGGCTCGAGCATCGCGCGCGCGGCCCGCTCGATCGCCGCCGGGATCGCTTCGCGCAGCCGCTCGGGATCGATCTCCCCGGCGACGGTGAACATGTGGCCGGCGAGGGGGTAGGCGGGGTGGTCGCTGTGGCGCGCCCGCTCGAGATTCTCCAGGCGTGTCGTCTGCAGATCGTCGAACCCGGTGTCGGAGAGGTGGGCCGCCTCCTCGTCGTAGCCGGCGAGGACGACCGCGTGGCCGGGGAAGTGGGCCGACTTGCCGTAATGGTCGAGGTGGTACAGGTCGGTGAGCAGGAGCACCGGGTTGCCCGCGTCGACCTCCGCCCGCGCCGCCTCCCAGGAACCGTCGCCCGATTCGAAGGTGCGCAGCCGCAGCGCCGCCCCGGTCAGCTCCGCAAAGGTCTCCTCGAGCCGCGCCGTGCGTCCGTTGAACCAGCGGCTCGGCGAGGCGCCCTCGATCGTCGCGTAGTAGAAGCAGGCGCCCGCCCCTAGGCCGAACGCCATCTCCTCGCTGATCTCGACACCGTGGAAGGCGAGCAGGTTGCGCAGCGCGGTCGAGCCGCAATGGTGGCCGGGCTTGTGCTCGTAGTTGGGGACGAAGGGCATCGGGCTGCGGTCTTGATTCTGGCCGACCTTGGAGGGCCGGGGTGTCCGGGGAGGCCCCGACGCCCAATATCCTGCGCGGCCGATGGGCGAACTGGACCACAGGCTGTTGCGCTTCATGCGGACCCGCGGGCACTCGCCCGGCGTGGAGAGGGCTGCGAAAGCCCTGGGGGAGGCCGGCAACAATGCGGCGGTGTGGGTTGTGCTCGGGGTCGTGCTCGCGCTGCTCGATCCCTCGCGGCGGGAAGCGTGGCTGATCTGCGCGGCGCTGGGGCCGATCGCGATCGTCTTCAACTACGGAATCAAGCTGCTCGTCCAGCGGCCGCGCCCGGTGCTGGACGGGTTGCCGCCGCTCGGCGGCGCTCCCAGCTCGCTCAGCTTCCCCTCGGCCCACGCGCTCTCCTCGTTTGCGGTGGCGACGGCGATGGTCCGGGTCGACCCCGCGACAGCGGCGACCTTCGGCGTCGCCCTCCTCCTCTCGCTTGGCCGCCCCTACCTCGGGATGCATTACCCGTCCGACGTTCTCGCGGGCGCCGCGCTCGGCGTTCTTCTCGGGCTGGCCGTGCCGCTGTCGCTATGAAAGTCGGCATCGTCGGGCTGCCCAACGCGGGCAAGTCGACGCTGTTCAACGCGCTCACCAAGGGCGGCGCGCAGACCGGCGACTACCCGTTCACGACGATCGAGCCGAACGTGGCGATCGCCCAGGTGCCCGACGAGCGCCTGGCGCAGGTGGCGGAGACGGTCGGCAGCTCCGAACTGGTGCCGGCGACGATCTCCTTCCACGACATCGCCGGCCTGGTCAAGGGCGCCTCGGAGGGGGAGGGGCTCGGCAACCGCTTCCTCGCCTCGATCCGCGAGACCGACGCGATCTGCCACGTCGTCCGCTGCCATGCCGACAGCGGCGTTCCGCACCCCGACGGCCGGGTCGACCCGCTGGCCGATATCGAGACGATCGAGACCGAGCTGATGCTCGCCGACCTCGAGCAGGCCGAGCGGCGCCTGCAGCGGGTCGGCAAGCAGGCGAAGTCGGGCGACGCCGAGGCGCTCGCAGAGCGCGACTGGCTGGAGGAGGTTCGCGAAGCGCTCGCCGCCGCCCGCCCGGCCCGCTCGGTCCCCGTCCCCGAGGCGGCGCCAGCCGCCGCCCGCAACCTCGGGGCGCTGACCACGAAGCCTGTCCTCTACGTCGCCAACGTCGACGAGGGCGACGCCGAGCCGCCGGCGGCGGTCGCCGAGCACGCCGCCGCGGTCGGCGCCGGGGTGGTCGCGGTCAGCGCCCGGATCGAGGGCGAGCTGGCCGAGCTGGACGCCGCCGAAGCGGAGGAGATGCGCGAGTCCTACGGGGTCGAGGGCTCCGGGCTCGCCCGCCTGGTCCGCGCCGCCTACGACCTGCTCGACCTGATCACCTTCTTCACCGCCGGCGAGGGCAAGGAGGCCGTCGCCCGGCCGCTGGCCCGTGGCGCCACCGCCTGGGAGGCGGCGGGGGAGGTGCACACCGAGATCCAGGAGGCCTTCGTCAAAGCCGAGGCGGTCGGCTGGCGGGAGCTGGTCGAGTGCGGCGGCTACGCGGCGGCCCGCGACCGCGGCCTGCTGCGCGCCGAGGGGCGCGACTACGTCGTCCACGACGGCGACGTGATCACCATTAAGGTCTGACGCAATGGACCAGGGAGCGCGGTTCCCGCGCGTCGCCGCCAAGGCGGGGCACTACGAGAGCTTCTACATCAAGGCCTGCCGGCCGGGCGGCGGGCAGGGGATCTGGATCCGCCACACGGTCCACAAGCGGCCGGGGGCCGAGCCGAACGCCTCGATCTGGTTCGTGCTGTTCGACCGCGAGGCGGAGGGGCCGCGTGCGACCAAGGCGACCGTGCCGGCGGCGGAGCTGGCGGCGCCGGCCGGGTCGTGGATCAGGGTCGACGGGGCGGAGATCGGGCCGGGCCGGGCGAGCGGCTCGGTCGCCACCGATGCGCTCACGGCCTCCTGGGAGCTGAGCTTCGCCGGCGACGCGGCACCCTGCAAGTACCTCCCGGCCGACTGGCTGTACGGAGCGCCGCTGCCCCGCACCAAGTTCGTCGCGCCGTTCCCCGACGCCCGCTTCGACGGCCGGCTGGAGGTCGACGGGGAGGAGGTCGCGATCGCCGGCTGGCCGGGGATGATCGGCCACAACTGGGGCAGCGAGCACGCCGAGCGCTGGGTCTGGCTGGAGGGCAGCGGCTTCGAGGACTCGCCCGGCACCTACTTCGACGCCGGCGCCGCGCGGATCGCGCTCGGTCCCTGGACCACCTCCTGGATCCCCTCCGGGATGCTGGTGCTCGACGGCGAGCCCCACCGGCTCGGCGGCCTCGGCCGGATCCGCTCCGCCTCGGTCGAGGAGTCGCCGGGGGAGTGCTCCTTCGTCCTGCCGGGGAAGGACGTGGTCGTGCGCGGCAGGGTCTCGGCCCCGAGGAAGGACTTCGTCGGCTGGGTGTACGCCGACCCCGACGGGCCGGAGCACAACACGGTCAACTGCTCGGTCGCCGACCTCGAGCTGACCGTCGAACGCCCGGCGCTCCCGCCCCGCAGGCTGGAGCTGCCCGCGGGCGCCGCCTACGAGCTGGGAATGCGGGAGACCGACCACGGGGTCCCGATCCAGCCCTATCCCGACGGCGGCAGCTAGGATGCGCAGAATGTCCGCGATGCAGTTGGCTTGATCGGGCTTGGCGTTTCTGATTGGGACGGATCTGTACGGGCCAAAGTAGAGACGGCTCGGGGAGGT
>Ga0210144_1000970_pt1 | contig 12890 bp, 11 predicted proteins | sample Muzzi_PWA_D2_FD_185532 | JGI IMG/M metagenome (GOLD analysis project Ga0210144, IMG submission 185532) | Wetland microbial communities from San Francisco Bay, California, USA, that impact long-term carbon sequestration - Muzzi_PWA_D2 (SPAdes) | ecosystem: Environmental > Aquatic > Marine >...
GATATGAATGAACGCCTCGTAGCAGTTGAACAGACCATGGCGCCCGGTGAGCAGGTAGCCCTCGAGCCAGCCTTCGCACTGGTGCTCGCTGAGCATTTCCATCACGCGCCCGGCGGGCGCGAGCCATTCGTCGTGCGGCACGGTCGCGGCGTCCCATTGGCGTTTGGTGACTTCAAACAGGGCCTCCAGGCCGTTGGAGAGCGTCTCGTCCGGACCGAAGACCCGGAAATTCCGTTGTTGAGTGTTCAGCTTTGCCACATCGCGCAGGAAAGGCCCGAGTACATGGGTGTCGCCGATGCCAGGCGTTCCCGGCGCGGGCACCTCGGCCGCGTAGTCACGGAAATCCGGCATGCGCAGATCACGCATCAGCATGCCGCCGTTGGCATGGGGATTGGCGCCCATGCGTCGATCGCCCCGGGGCGCCAGTTCGGCCAGTTCCGGTTTCAGGCAGCCCGTTTCATCGAAGAGTTCCTCCGGACAGTAGCTCTTCAGCCAGTCTTCCAGCAGCTTGAGGTGTTCGGGATGAATCCCGGGGTGGAGCGGCACCTGGTGCGCACGGAAGGTGCCTTCGATCTGCAACCCATCGACCACCTTCGGTCCGGTCCAGCCCTTGGGTGATTTGAGAACAATCATCGGCCAGCGCGGCCGCGTGGCGTCGTTATTGTTGCGTGCATTGCCCTGGATGTGCCGAATCTCCTCGATGGTCTTGTCCAGGGTGCCGGCCATGAGTTGATGCATCGTTTCCGGATCATCACCTTCCACGAAGTAGGGCGTCCAGCCGCAGCCTCCCAGGAATTGCTCCAGCTCCTCATGCCCGATGCGGGCCAGGACGGTCGGATTGCTGATCTTGTAACCGTTGAGATGCAGGATCGGCAGCACCGCACCGTCGGTGACCGGGTTGAGAAACTTGTTGGACTGCCAGGCGGTCGCCAGGGGACCCGTCTCTGCTTCACCGTCGCCGACGACGCAGGCGACGATGAGATCGGGATTGTCGAGCACCGCGCCGAACGAATGGCTGAGCGAATAGCCCAGTTCGCCACCTTCGTGGATCGAGCCCGGGCACTCCGGCGAGGCGTGGCTGGGAATGCCGCCGGGAAACGAGAACTGCTTGAAGAGCTTCTGCAGGCCGGCCTCGTCCTGGCTGATGTCGGGATAGATCTCGCTGTAGGTGCCTTCGAGGTAGGTGTTGCCCACCACGGCCGGGCCGCCGTGCCCGGGGCCGGAGACGTAAATCATGTCGAGGTCGTATTGCTTGATGACCCGGTTCAGGTGCATGTAAATGAAGTTCTGCCCCGGGGTCGTGCCCCAGTGTCCCAGCAGCATGTGCTTCACATCCGCGAGCGTCAGTGGCCGCTTCAGCAGTGGATTGTCGTAGAGAAAAATCTGGCCAACCGACAGATAGTTGGCGGCGCGCCAGTAGGCATCCATCTTGTGGAGCAGTTCCGGTGTGAGTGTATTTGTTTGCATAGTCTATGTGTCCCGAAATAAGTCGAAATTGAGGATGCGGGTAACGGACCCCGCGATCATGAGCTCCCCGTCAGTGTGAGGATGGCCAGGTTCCGGCAGAAAGAAAAACAGAATCGCGATGATGAGGTATACCGAAAGCAGCTGCACGCCTTCCAGCCAGTTGCATTGACCATCGCTGCTGATCCCGGTCACGATCCAGACGGCCAGTAGCAGCCAGTCGAGCGGCTGCAGCAAACCAGGACTGAACCAGGCGTGAGTTTCTTTCTTGGCAGACATAGTTCAGTTTAACGCAAGCCGCGGGGGCAGTATCCATCACGGCTCAATGCCGGTAGCACATGGCGACACGCCTTCGCTTGCCTGCGTTAGTGCAGCTTCCGGCGGTCTGGATGCTTATCAGACTAATTCCTGTTCCAGCAGTTCAACAGATAGATCATTTTTTCAGTCTCAGCAACGGTGCGTTGATGGCTACAATCACCGTGCTCGTGTCCATCAGCACCGCACCCGGGGTGGGGGGAGAGCAGCACGCCCCGGCGTACAGCGCGCCGGCCGCCAGCGGGATGGCGACGACGTTCTGGCCCGTGGCCCAGACCAGGTTCTGGATTATCTTCCGATTGGTGGCGCGGGAAAGCTCTACGATGGCCACGACATCCAGCGGATTGCTCCGCACCAGCATCACGTCGGCGGTTTCTACCGCCATATCGGCACCGTCGCCAATGGCGATGCCTGCATCCGCCTGCGCCAGTGCCGGAGCATCGTTCACGGTCCAGGCGTTCGAGTGCAGCGTCGAACCGCGCCACCCATTCGACATGAAAGGTGTTCGCACATAAGGCAGCACGCGTCTATCAGCAGGCCAGCCTGTATCGTTTGGTTGGACCAGGAGCCTGTCGGCAGACCATGTCGGTAAATGACCCGGTTGCGGGCATCAGCGGACTCGTTGTGCGGTTGCAGTCCTTGGAGCAGGGGATATCTTGTCTACGGCGAGAGTAAACCGGGTCCAGTGTGCGGCAGCGAACAGACGAATGCCCTTGTTTGAGTCATATTATCAGTGCGGTTATGGCAATGGCCGCCGTGATCAATGCTGGTTGCTGTGCAGGCGGTTAAAGGTCGACCGGTTCGAAGGAACAGCTGGATAAACAGGTGGAATCCGGGTGCTAATACGCCGCAATAACTGATTATCAGGAGACATGAAATGACATTAGGCACCATTCTGCTGATCATCATTGTTCTGATGCTGGTCGGCGTTATACCCGTCTGGCCCCACAGCCGGGGATGGGGTTATGGTCCCAGCGGTGGTCTTGGGCTGGTGTTACTGATTTTGCTGATTCTGTTTCTGATGGGCAAGATTTAGGGTGTACGCCGGCTATGCCAGCTGTCTGGCAGCAGACGGGTAGTGAACCCGTATTAAAAGGAGAATGTTATGGCTGGTGTTCTAGTGGTCGTTGTTTTGGTTCTTTTGATCGTTTTTCTGGCAAAGCGCGTGTAGGGTACCGGATCCCGTTCCTGAGTACATCGGGTGACGGGACCGGCATGGGGGGTGTCACGACACGTTTGCTCGCAAGGTGAAATCTGGCATGCAGCTTGAGGTTCATCACCTTTCCAGGGTCTATAAAGGTAACAGAGGCCTCCTTGCCACCGGCTTTAACGTCGAGGAGGGGGAACTGATCGCGGTGGTGGGGCACAACGGCGCCGGGAAGTCGACCCTTTTGAAGCTGTTGGGCGGCTGGCTGATTCCCGACGATGGGGAGGTCCGGATCGACGGGATCGACCTCGGCAACAGACGGGCTCTCGTCAGGAAGATCGGATTCGTTCCCGAAACACCCAATCTCTACGATTTCTTCTCGGTCGAATACAACCTCGTCCTTTTTGCCCGTCTGTTTCAAATCCACTTTTCCCGGGTCGAAGAGACCTTGAAGGACTTCAGTCTGCTTCCGTTTCGTCATAATAATGTACAGGTCCTGTCGAAAGGCCTGAAGCAGCGGGTCAGCATTGGACGTTCACTCCTCGCCGATCCATCGCTTCTGCTCTTCGATGAGCCGACGTCGGGTCTTGATTTCGAAATGACGAAGGAAATTTACCTTCTGCTGAAAAAAATGCATGCGTTGGGGAAAACGATACTTTTTACCTCTCATCGGCCTGAGGAGATCAAAACCCTCGCCACCCGGATCATGGTCCTGCATCAAGGCGCCCTCGTCTTCGATGGCCGCCCTGCGGAATATTTTGAGTCGCACATTCATCAGCATCTCTACTCATGATCAGAAGCATCGTGATTTTGACCATTAATGATCTGGCGATTGCATATAAAAACAAGACCCTCTACCTGATCCTCTTTATTCCCCTGTTTGTTTTCGTGACGCTGCAGCTGGTCGACGGGAACGAAGCGGGTGTTCAGCAGATAACCATCGGGTTGCTTGAGAAGGGAAACTATCCTCCCGCGATGATTCAGGGCCTCCAGTCGGCGGATCGCGCCTTTGCGATTACCTGGCATCCGAACGAAGAAGAAGGAATGCGGTGGTTGAAGGAGAGGAGCGGCGACGGCATTCTGGTCCCGTCCGGAAAGACATCTGAAGACTGCGCCCTGATCGTTCTTGCAAAAGACTCGTTCAAAACGGTGGCCATTGTCGAAGGCATTACCGGGCTGCAGCGGGCGCTGGAAGGAAAGAGCAAAAACTGGATTTCGGAGATCCGCCCCCTTCAGGAGGGCGGGATTCAAAGACAAATGCTGCCGACCTGGATTTTAATGCTGGTCCTGCTGGTCGGTTTCATCGTCCTTCCGGCGCAGGTGGCCGAAGAAAAGGAGAAGAAGCTCCTGCTCGGGCTGTTACAAACGCCGATTCGTGAGGTGGAGTGGCTGCTCGCCAAGGTGACTTTTGGCACGATTCTAATCGCCATCGCGTCGCTTCTCCTGCATCTGCTGACGAAGTATGATTTTGAACTCGGCGGCGGTTTGAGCTATCTCGCGTTTCTGGTGGCGGGCGGGTTCTGTTTCAGCTCCTTCGGGGTCTTCGTGGGTTTTTTATGCCGTACCCAGGCGAGCGCGAGAACATTGGGGGTCCTTTTTTATCTCCCGCACCTTCTCCCTTCCGCGCTTTCCGATTTTTCGAAAACCTTGACCGCTGTGGCGCCGTTACTTCCCTCCTATCAATTTTACAGACCGATCAAATCGATCCTTCTGGAGGGGGGCGGCGTCGCCGATTTTTCCCTGGAATTGATCTCTCTTTTTGGAGTTGGACTCTTCACTTCATTCTTGACCTATCGGCTAATGAAAACACGCTGGCTGATGTAACAGGAAGTCATCCGGATCGCCGCAGCTGTTCCGCTACAAGTGCCGGCATTACCCGACTGCACTGCGGAAGAGCACACTTCCCGGGAGTTACGCGCGTCGACCTTGAATGAGGTTTATCACGATCACCACGACTGCAACGACCAGAAGAATATGGATAAATCCGCCCATGGTGTACGAGGAGACCAGACCAAGCAGCCAGAGGACAAGCAAGATAATCGCAATAGTTACCAGCATGGTAGTTACTCCTTATCTGTCATCTCATGCTGCAGAGTCACTCAATCCGCACTGAATCGCTTCACCACCGGTCGAGCCATCTCCCCGGAGACTGCATCTGCCCGCCCCGCAACCGGCGGGACGGGCACTCGATGGCGCCTAACGGCTCACCTTTTACTCCGGTTGTTGCCCATAGCTGGCGCTCGCTACTTGTTCTCGCCTTTTGCCGCGTCCTGAATGGCCTCGCCGGCATTTTCGACATGCTCTCCAACCGACTCGGTCGCGTTGTCGATACTCTGGCCGGCTTTCTCCATCGGGCCTTCCTGCTTCTCACAGCCGGATAGTGCGACAAGCAATGCGCTTATGGCCAAGGCCGTGCCAAGTGTTTTGACTGGTTTCATGAGGTATACCTCCTGGTAATTGACGTGCCTGGAAGCGGGGGTCCCCGTGCGGGTCACACCCGTTGCCGTGACCGTGGATTATGAGCGACTGCGACACACCGGCCGGTCAGGCGGGGCAGCGCACGTCGGTCAATGTTTGTATTTGCCGACTTCGTCGCCGATGACGCCGCCCATGGTGGTGCCCTTGTCCTGCGGCTCCGGCGGCGTCATCGCGGCACACGCACCCAGGCCGAGCAGCATGGCTGCGGCAACGGCGCTGAGTACGTATCTCTGCAGGGTATTGATGCCCTTCAACGTGTTCACAATCGTTCCTTACTATGATGAGGACGGGCGTGATTCATCGACATGTCATGCCGGGCAAACACTTTTCTAATGTTTGACTTCATGGCCGATGACGCCGCCGACGGCAGCACCGCCGACGGTTCCGATCGTGCTGCCGCCGGTAAGAACGGCGCCGCCGACGGCGCCGACACCCGCACCGATGGCGGTGTTCTTGTCCTGCGTCGACATCCCGGAACACGCACCCAGGCCGAGCAGCATGGCTGCAACAACGGCACTGAGCGCGGTCCGCTGAAGCGTGTTAATAGTGTTGAATTTGTTCATTATCATTCCTTAATGTGTTGAGCCTTGGAGTGATGCCTCGGCAGGTCATGCCGGGCGCACACTGCTCTTCGCCAGGATTGCGCTGCAGACATTGCAGGTGTTTATATTGGCTCCGATAGTTGAAGCTTACGGAGAACCTCCTTTGCCGTCTGTCTGCTGGCGTACATAGCCGGCAATCGAACGGTGCACGGGTCCCGTTGTTTTTCCACAGCGTTTGTGAGCGCCGCCCCGCCGGTCGATAATCCCCGCCACACTCACCGCACTCCCAATCGCGTCTGTACGCTGTTGAACACAGGCGGGGGAGGAGAGATAATAAACCGGCGTTTTCAGCAGCAGACGCTGCCACATCGGTTATTACTTTTAATTGCGACAGTTACCCGGGAAGCGGCTCATGCCCGATCCATCTGACCCCCGCCAGAACCACCTGCTAGCCGCCCTCCCGGCGGAGGAATACGATCGCCTGTTTCCCCATCTGGAACTGGTCCCGATGCCGCTCGGCGCTGCGGTTTGCGAGCCCGGCATTACGATGCGCCACGTCTATTTCCCCACGACCTGTATTGTGTCGCTGCTCTACGTCATGGAGGATGGCGCCTCGGCGGAAATCGCCGTGGTCGGCAACGAGGGTATCGTCGGTGTCTCGCTGTTCATGGGTGGCGAAACCACGACCAGCCGGGCCGTGGTGCAAAGCGCCGGCCATGCCTACCGGCTGACAGCGCAACACCTGAAGGATGCATTCTTTCACGCCGGTCCGATGCAGCGCCTTTTGCTGCGTTACACCCAGGCGTTGCTGACCCAGATGGCGCAGACGGCGGTGTGCAACCGGCATCATTCCGTGGACCAGCAACTGTGTCGCTGGCTGCTGCTGAGCCTGGACCGCCTGCCCTCGAACGAGTTGACCATGACCCAGGAGCTGATCGCCAACATGCTCGGGGTGCGCCGCGAGGGCGTCACCGAGGCGGCCGGGACATTACAGCGCGCCGGGTTGATTCGCTACAGCCGTGGCAAGATCACCGTGGTGGATCGTCCCGGCCTGGCGGCACGGGTCTGCGAATGCTACCAGGTGGTCAAGAATGAGTTCGATCGCCTGCTTCCGGATGCTGAAGCCAGGTACCCCGGTTGATCGGGTGCTGTCGTACGGTTCCCGCCCCGTTAACGCATACAAACACCACCTGTCAGGCGCATTGCTCGCGCTACGATCCATCCGGGTCCGCCCACCTTAGCCCAGTATCCTGGTGTAGGTTGCCTTGTCGGCCGCGTAACACCCGCAGGAAGCGGTCTCCAGACCGCCGCGGTTAAGAATGGTGATATTCCCGCGGCTATAGCGGATCAGCTGGCTATTCTGCAGCGCCGTGGCGGCCCGGGTAACGCCGACACGGCGTACGCCCAGCATGTAGGCGAGGAATTCGTGCGTGACATGGAACGCGTTTGAGTGTGCCCGGTCCTGTGTCATCAGCAGCCAGCGGGCGAGACGCGCCTCCACCACATGAAAGCGGGTACAGGCGGCGGTTTGCGCGATCTGGCCCATCATGACATAGAGGTAACGCTTCAGCCTCCGTTGCAGCGCAGGGCTCTGTGCGAGTTCGCGTCGAAACGGCGCGGCGTTCATGCGCAGCGCCGGACCCTGGCCCTGCACCACGGCGTGCAGCGGCGATATATCCACCCCGAGCAGGAGGGGAATCCCGAGCATGCCTTCGTTACCGACCAGGCCCACCTCCAGGCTGGAACGATCGCTCAACGGTTTTGTCAGGGAAATGAAGCCTTCCGTGGGAAAGTAGACGTGGCGAATGCGCTCGCCGGGTTCGGCCAGGACCTCGGAAAACGCCAGTTCGACCGGTATGCAGCCGGCAAGAAATCGCTGACGGTCCTTGCGGGGCAAAGTCGCAAGCAGTCGATTTACAGCCGGTGCAGATCTGGTGAGTAGCACAATAACTCTCCTGGTGTCGGAAAACCTGTCACAAGGCACACTGAAAATTTGCAGTGCAATACCGAGGTCTAATGCTTCACAGGGTAAACGGATTTCCAACAATGTATTGTCAGTATGGAGTAAGACCTGGTGATTGTCCGGGCGGTAGCGTACATAGCGCACTCGACATACACTTGCGGAAAGCCATGAGATCGGGCGCAACGACATCCCGCCGGGCGGAACTCGCAAGGATGATCTCGCCGAGCCTTTTTGCGGTCACGGCGTTACTGGAGTCGCAGAAACAAACTTTTCCATGACGCGGCTCATTTCAGCCTTGATAACCTCAATACCTGATAAAACAGCGTAAGATTATTGCGATCGGGAACGTGCTGACCGATTGGCCGAACGCCTGCAGCACAAGTATTTCAACAAACCCGGGTCATAACACCGGCGCTGTACCGGGCGCCCGGGGCATAGCGAGGAGAACGTCATAATCATCAAAGGGTTCGGTGCTCCGGCGCGCGCGCGGAATGCGCTGCATAACGACCGGGATACGGAGTTGCTGCGCGCGGAGCTGTTCAGCATCGAGCAATTGAAGCGTCACGCGGTAACGCTGGCTGGTCAGCACAGGATCGATACGCGGCGAGTGCCGGACAGGTTGCTGCCACGCCTGGCTGACAATGCGCGTGTGCTGCTGGCGGCGTATACGGTCGTGGCAGACGCAGCCTCTCCGGGACAACGGATTTCACCGGCAGAGGCCTGGCTGCTGGACAATTACCATCTCATCGAACGGCAGATTGGCCTGGTGCGTCGGCTTCTGCCGCGCGGCTACAGCCGGCAGTTGCCGCGACTGGCTGATGGCCTGGCCGCCGGTTTCCCCCGCATCTATGTCCTGGCGCTGGAGTTGATCTCGCACATGGACGGTCGTATCGACAGCGAGAATGCCACCCGGTTCGTTGCCGCCTACCAGAGCGTTGAACCGTTAAAGCTGGGCGAACTGTGGGCATTTCCGATCATGCTGCAGCTGGCGCTGCTGGAGAATATCCGCCGCATCGGGGTGCGTATCGCCTGTCGGCGCGAGGAGCGTGACGCGGCCATCACCTGGGCAGACCGCATGCTCGTGACGGCCGAGAGTGAACCGAATCAGCTTATCCAGCTGCTGGCCGAATTTGCCAATGCCGATGTGCCGCTGACCGCGCCGTTCGTGGAGGAGTTTTATGCACGACTGCAGGCGCAGGGCTCCGCCATGGCGTTCGTCCAGGCCTGGGTCGAGCACAAGCTGCTTGAACAGGGTGTGACCGCAACGCAGTTATCCGGGGCGGCCGCACGGACGGGCGCGACCAACCAGATCTCTATCGCCAACAGTATCAATAGCCTGCGTTTCATCGACGAAATGGACTGGAGAGACTACGTCGAATCGCTCAGTATCGTCGAACAGACCTTGCATAACGATCCGGCGCAGATGTACGCCAGGCAGGATTTCGCCACTCGCGACCGTTACCGTCATGCCATCGAAGACGTGGCCCGGGGTTGTCCGCAGCGCTCGTGCAGTGAGTCGATGGTGGCGCGCAAGGCTATCGCGCTCGCGCATACTGCCGCGGAGCGATTGGGCGCCAGTGACCGCAGCGCGCATGTCGGATACTACCTGATCGATCACGGACGGCGCCTGCTGGAGCGTGCGGTCGGCAGCCGTTTGTCGTGGCGCAGACGCGTCAGCCGGGCGAGCGGGGAATTTCGCCTGCTCCTGTACCTCGGTCCCATTTTGTTGCTCACGCTACTTTTGACATGGGTCGTGCTGTCACCATTCGGCGGCTTCGTGCCGGGCGACTGGCGCTACTGGTTTTTTGCAATCACCGGGCTCATCGGCGCCTCGGCGCTGGCCGTCCCGCTGGTGAACCTGCTGGTAACACGCCTCCTGCCACCGCGCGCGCTGCCACGCCTGGATTTCTCGAAGGGCATTCCACCGGTTCACCGCACCATGGTGGTTGTTCCCACTTTGCTGGGCTCGATGCAGGATATCGATGGTCTGCTCGAAGCACTGGAGATCCGCTATCTCGGTAATCGTGATCCCAATCTGTTCTTTGCCTTGCTGACGGATTTCCGCGATGCGCCCGAGCGCACGCTGCCGGAGGATGATGCACTACTCGCCCGCGCGTGCGCAGCGGTTGAAGCGCTCAACGAGACCTATCGGGAAGACCGACCGTGCATCTTCTATCTGTTTCATCGCCCCCGGGTGTGGAATCCGGTCGAACGGGTGTGGATGGGATACGAGCGCAAGCGCGGCAAGCTGGAGCAGTTCAATGCGGTGCTGCGGGGGGAAGGGAAAACGGCATTCCCCGATATTGTCGGCGATGCGTCCATCTTTGCCTCGATCAGATACGTCATTACCCTGGATACCGACACGCAACTGCCCCGCGATGCCGCGCGCACACTGACAGGCACCATCGCCCATCCGCTCAATCGACCGGTATACGATGCCGGCAAGGGCCGCATTGTCGAAGGCTACGCGATCCTGCAGCCACGCGCGTCGATCAGCCTCACCAGTGCAGGACAGTCCCGGTTTGCAAAACTGTTCTCGGGTGAGTCCGGCATCGATCCCTATACGCGCCAGGTATCGGATGTCTACCAGGATATCTTCGGGGAGGGGTCGTTCATCGGCAAGGGCATCTACGATGTGGACGCGTTTCGTCTGGCCGTCGACGGGCGCTTTCCGGAGAATCTCATTCTCAGCCACGACCTGCTGGAAAGCGGGTATGCGCGCTCGGCGCTGGTGACCGATGTCGAACTCATTGAAGAACACCCGTCCAGTTACGCCATCGAGGCCAGCCGGCGACACCGGTGGATACGTGGCGACTGGCAGCTTGCCGGCTGGTTGTTCCCGCGCGTGCCCGGACCGCCCGGCTCAAATGTGTCGACCGGACCCCGGGGATCTCGGGCGAAGCGGCAACCGAACCCGCTCACCGCCCTGTCTGTGTGGAAAATCGCCGACAACCTTCGACGCAGCCTCGTGCGGCCGGCGCTGCTTGCCTTGCTGGCCGGTGGCTGGCTGTTTGGTCCGGGTCCGGCATGGTTCTGGACCCTGCTGGTCGCGGCTGTGGTGTTCCTGCCCACCTTGCTGGGAACTGTGATCGGACTCATCCGCAAGCCTCAGGATCGTGATTTGCTGGTGCACCTGATCCTGACGGGCAAATCCGCGGGCCGCCCCATGGTGCTCGATTTGCTGACACTGGTCTTTCTGCCCTACGACACGCTGATTTGTCTGGATGCGATACGGCGCTCGGGAGTACGTATGCCGTTCACCCGACGCAAATTGCTGCTCTGGCAACTGCCATCCTATGCACGTCGCAATGCGTGCCGTACGCGGGCCGATTATTTCCGGGAGATGTGGGTCGCGCCGGCTGTGGCGGTGGTGCTGGGCCTGTATTTGACATGGGCACAGTGGCAAACTCCCTCGGCGCAGTGGCTCTTCTGGGCGCCCGTCCTGTTGCTCTGGCTGGCGTCGCCCGTTATCGGCAGGTGGATCAGCACGCCGCTGCAGTCGCCGGTACCGAATTTGACCGACACTCAACGGACCTTCCTGCGCGCGTCTGCCCGGAAAACATGGCGCTTTTTCGCGGAATTCGTCGGTCCACAGGACAACTGGCTGCCGCCCGATAACTTCCAGGAATACCCGGCGCCACTCATCGCCTCACGGACCTCGCCCACGAACATCGGCATGGCGCTGCTGGCGAATCTGGCGGCGTACGATTTCGGTTACCTCTGTGCCGGAGAATTGCTGCGTCGCACCGGGTGCACGCTGGCTGCGATGGAAAAGCTGGAACGTTATCGGGGCCATTATTACAACTGGTACGACACACGCTCGCTGCAGCCACTCCGCCCGCAGTACATCTCTTCGGTGGACAGCGGCAACCTGGCCGGCAGCCTGTTTACCCTGCAGGCGGGACTGGCGGAGCTGAAAGATCAACCGGTGTTGTCAGCAAACGCCTTTCAGGGGCTGCGGGATACCTTGCAGGTTATTACTGAACTCCAGTCGACGTCATCAGTTCCCGATCTTGCGAAACAGATCGGGGTTCTGCAGGGCATTCTCCAGTCAGCGACGCTGAACGGTCAGCCACAGACCCTCGCTGCCGCGGATAGCCTGCTGGATGAGATTGACCGTATCGGCGGGGAACTGGCTGCAGGGTTGCCGGCGGATAGTGATATCGATGAAGAACTCTCTTACTGGACGCAGGCATTCGACCGGCAGGTTCGCGCACTTCGGGATGAGCCTGGGCTGCTGGCGCCCGAGCCATCGAACTTCACCCGTATCCCGACACTGGCGGAACTGGCCAGAGCGGGTGCGGCCGGCGCTGAAGCGCGGTCATCAGACACGGCAACCGCGGCGCCCGCATCAGGTTACCAGGCCGCGGTGGAACGGCTCAAAATGATCGATGATCTGGTTAATCGTTGCCGCGAACTGGGCGCGATGGATTTCGATTTTCTCTATGATTCGTCGCGCGATTTGCTGAGCGTCGGTTACGACGTGGGCGAACGGCGCCGCGATCCCTTCTGCTACGACCTGCTGGCATCCGAAGCGCGCCTGGCCAGCTTCCTGCTCATCGCGCAGGGTCAGGTGCCGCAGAAACACTGGTTCGCGCTCGGCCGCCTGCTGACAAGCCATGGCGGCGACGTGAGCCTGATTTCGTGGAGCGGTACGATGTTCGAGTACCTCATGCCGCAGCTGATCATGCCGAGTTACGAGAACACCCTGCTGGATCATACCTGCAAGGCCGCGGTGGCGCGCCAGATCGAATACGGCCGGCAACGCGCCGTGCCCTGGGGTATTTCCGAGTCCTGCTACAACGCGACCGACATGCATCAGGTCTATCAATATCGGGCATTCGGCGTGCCCGGGCTCGGCTTCAAGCGCGGGCTGGGCGATGACCTGGTCATTGCGCCTTACGCCAGTGCGCTGGCGCTGATGGTGAAGCCCATGGAAGCGTGCCGCAACCTGCAGACGCTGGCCGGCAACGGTTTCCTC
>Ga0210144_1000973_pt1 | contig 12860 bp, 14 predicted proteins | sample Muzzi_PWA_D2_FD_185532 | JGI IMG/M metagenome (GOLD analysis project Ga0210144, IMG submission 185532) | Wetland microbial communities from San Francisco Bay, California, USA, that impact long-term carbon sequestration - Muzzi_PWA_D2 (SPAdes) | ecosystem: Environmental > Aquatic > Marine >...
CTCCGGGCGCGGAGGATGACGAGCAAACAACGACCTGATCACGGTCTTCAAGGGACCGCTGTCCCCCTCCCTCACCCAATCTGATCAGATTGCGCCCCCGAGCCACCACCTATCGTGATCAGGCTCACCCCGCACTCCACCCGCCCCCCGCCCTCTGCGTCAGCCTCTCAACAACCGCCCGTCAGGCCCGCCGGCGCTTGCCTGACCCCTCCCCGGGATCGAGCCTTCCCGCTGAGGTGACATGAGCGGAGTGCGAGGGCTCTCGGGGCCTGCGAGCCCGCTTTGCGCACTGCGCGTCTCCGCGAGCACTGTACACTTATCGTGTGTAGCCGCCTCGTGGATTGAGGCACGGGAGAAAAGGGCCCTCCAAGAGCGTCACACAGCAAGCCCGGACCATGAGACATGCCGACAGTTCTTCGAGATGGCCCGTACCGCTTCTACTTCTACAGCCACGATCTCCGGGAACCTCCCCACGTTCACGTCGATCGTGACGACCAATCGGTGAAGTTCTGGTTACGGCCCGTCCAACTGGCGACAAACCTGGGGTTCAGCCCGCACGAGCTCAGGCGGGTTCAGCGGATCGTCGAAGCGCATCAGCAGGCATTCTTGGAGGCATGGAATGACCACCTCTCCTCTTAGTCCCGGGATTCGAGTCAAGAACGTGCAGTGCACGGATGACGAGCTGATCGTCGGGCTCGTCGACGGGCGCACGATCTCCGTGCCGCTGGCCTGGTATCCCCGTCTTCTGAATGCCACGCCGGGGCAGCGGGCCAACTGGCAGATCGCGGGAGGCGGGTTCGGAATCCACTGGCCGGAGATTGACGAGGATCTCAGCACCGAAGGTTTGCTCGCGGGATCTCCGGCCCCCGGAGCTTCCATCCCTGCCAGCGCCTGAGGTCGGACCGCAAGCCCAACGGCCTGCCGCCTCCGATCCGTCCGACTTTCCTGGCACGCCTCCACGCGTCAACCTCTCACCCCCGCCGGCGCTTGGCCTTCTTCCGCAGCGGCTCGGAGAGCTCGCGCACCCGCGCTTCGAGCTTTTCGGCCACGTCGGGGCCGCCCTCTTCGACGATCCGGACCAGCGCGCTGCCAACGACGACGCCGTCGGCGATCTTGCCCACCGCCGCCACCTGGTCCGGGTTCGAGATGCCGAAGCCGACGGCCACCGGCAGCTCGACCCGCTTCCTCACCCGCTTGACCTCTTTCGGCAGGCTCTTGGTCAGCAGCTCGCGCTCGCCGGTCACTCCGGTCCGGGACACGTAGTAGACGAAGCCGCTCGAGTGCTCCCCCACCGCGCGCATGCGGTCGGTGGTGCTGGTCGGGGCGAGCAGGAACACCCGGTCCAGCCCCGCCTTGGTCAGTACCGGCACGTAGGCCTCGTCCGCCTCTTCGGGCGGCAAGTCCACGCAGAGCACCCCGTCCACACCGGAGGTCGACGCCTGCTCCGCGAACAGCTCGATGCCGCGGGCGCGGATCGGGTTGAAGTAGCTGAACAGCACCACCGGCACGCCGAGCGCGTCCCGCTGGGCCGAGATCACCTCCAGGATGCCCGCCAGGGTGGTGCCGGCGGCGAGGGCGCGGGTCGCCGCCCGCTGGTTCACCGGGCCGTCCGCGATCGGGTCGGAGAACGGCACGCCCAGCTCGATGAGGTCGGCGCCGCCGTCGGCCAGCGCCTGGAGCAGCGCCGGCAGGGAGGCGAGGTCCGGGTCGCCCGCCATCAAGAACGGGATGAAGGCGGCGCGCCCCTCTTCGGCACACCGGGCGAAGACCTGGTCGATGGCGCTCATCGGCTGTCTCCTTCGTCGTCGGCGTCGTCGTCTCCGGCGTCGTCGCCCGCCGCTGGCACGTCCGGCGGCGCCTCGTCGTCCTCACCGCCGGGGGCGACCTCGTGGGCGCCGTGAGGGCGCTCCCGGGGTGCGGCGCGTTCGATCTCGTCTCCGTGGACGGCGAAGAGCCGCCGGCGCCGGGCGGCCTCCGCCGTTTCGTCCTCGCCGCGTGCAAGGAGCGCCGCGTCGTAGGCGAGCACGGACTCCACGTCCTTGTCGCCGCGGCCGGAGAGGTTCACCACGATGACGTGGCGCGACGGCAGCTTGGGCGCGCGGCGCTGGACCTCGGCCACGGCGTGGGCGCTCTCGAGCGCCGGCAGGATGCCCTCGGTCCGGGCCAGCAGGTGGAAGGCCTCCACCGCTTCGGCGTCGCTCGCCCGGGTGTACTCCACCCGGCCGGCGTCGTGGAGCATGACGTGCTCCGGCCCGATCGCCGGGTAGTCGAGGCCGGCCGAGACCGAGTGGGTGGCGGCGATCTGCCCCTCCCGGTCCTGGAGCACGAAGGTGCGGGTGCCGTGGAGCACGCCGAGCGAGCCGCCGTCGAAGCGCGCGGCGTGCTCGCCCAGGGCCTTGCCCCGGCCGCCCCCCTCGACACCGATCAAGCGCACCCGCTCGTCGTCGAGGAAGGCGCTGAAGATGCCGATCGAGTTCGAGCCGCCGCCGACGCAGGCGACCACCAGGTCGGGTGCGTGCTTGCCTTCGCGCTTCCTGATCTGGCGCTTCGCCTCCTCGCCGATCACCCGGTGGAAGTCCCGCACCATCCGCGGGTACGGGTCCGGCCCGAGCACCGAGCCGAGCACGTAGTGGGTGTCCGCGACCCGGGTGACCCAGTCGCGGAGGGATTCGTTGATCGCGTCCTTGAGCGTCCGGCTGCCGGCGTCCACCGGCACCACCTCGGCCCCCAGCAGGCGCATGCGGTCGACGTTCAGGCGCTGGCGCCGCATGTCCTCCTCGCCCATGTAGATCGTGCAGGAGAGGCCGAGGAGCGCGGCCGCGGTCGCCGTGGCGACGCCGTGCTGGCCGGCGCCGGTCTCGGCGATCACCCGCTCCTTGCCCATCTCCTTGGCCAGGAGCACCTGGCCGATGGCGTTGTTGATCTTGTGGGCGCCGGTGTGGAGCAGGTCCTCGCGCTTCAGGTAGATCTTGGCGCCGCCCAGCTCCGCGGTCAGCCGCTCGGCGAAGTAGAGCGGGGTCGGCCGGCCGGCGTAGTCGCGGAGCAGCGCGGCCAGCCGCCGCTTGAACTTGCGCTGGGTGCGCAGCTTGTCGTAGGCCCGCGTCAGCTCCTCGAGCGGCGCCATCAGCGTCTCCGGGACGTAGCGCCCGCCGTAGGGGCCGAAGTGGCCCGCGGGATCGGGGACCGGTTCACGTCGTGCCATGGCGTACCTCCTCGAACAGTCGCTTCATGCGCTCGGGGTCCTTGATGCCGGGTGCCGATTCGATGCCGGAGCAGATGTCGACGCCGGACGCCCGCGACGCCGCGAGCGCGGCCCGTGCGGTCTCCGGGCGGATGCCGCCGGCCACCAGGACGGGCCGGTCGCACTCCAGGGCCGCGAGCATCTCATAGTCCCACGTCTCGCCGGTGCCGCCGTAGAGCACCTGCCGGCCCGGAACCTCCGGCCGCCGCCGGGTCGGCACGTCGAACAGGAAGCCCCAGACCTCCGGGTAGAGGGCCAGCTCCGCCGGCTCCGGCAGCCGCTCGCGCCGGAACACCCGGATCGCCCGCCGGCCGAAGCGGTGGACCGTCTCCGGCGTCTCGTCGCCGTGGAGCTGAACCAGGGAGAGGCCGGCCTGCGCGGCGATCTCCTCCACCCGGTCGGCCGGGGCGTCGACGAAGACGCCCACGGTCGGCACGGCGCCGGCCGCGGCGACGATCTCCGCCAGCCGCTCCGGCTCCCGGTCCGGGTCGAGTGCCCGCGGGCTCGCCGGACAGAAGTTGAGGCCGAGGAGATCCGCGCCGAGCGCCGCCGCCAGCTCCGCGTCCTCCGGCCGGGTGACGCCACAGATCTTGATCATCTTGGACGGGGCGGGCTCCAACCGGGTGGGTTGGTCCCAGACGGGCTGGGCCTCGCGGGGCGACGAGCTCATCCCACCAGCTCCCGGAGCGTGGCCGCCGGATCGTCGGCCAGGAGCAAGGCCTCCCCCACCAGAAAGGCGTCGAAGCCGGCGTCCCGGAGCGTGGCGACATCGGCGCCGGTCTTGATGCCGCTTTCGGCCACTCGCAGCGCCCCGGCAGGCAGGCGGGAGGCGAGACGCCCGGAGCGCTGGAGGTCGACCTCGAAGGTGGCCAGGTCCCGGTTGTTGACGCCGACCAGCTCCCAGGGCTCCCCGTCTGGTTCGTCTGCTCCGGCTGTTCCGGTCGAGCCGCCGCCCAGGCCGTCGATCTCCGCCTCGGTGTGGGTCTCGACCAGGGGCACCAGGCCGAGGCCGCGGGCCAGGCGGGCGAGGTGGCGGAGCCGGGACGGCTCGTGGAGCGCCGCGATCAGCAGCACCGCGTCCGCGCCGGCATCCGCGGCCCAGCGGAGCTGGAGCGGATCGACCACGAAGTCCTTGGCGATCGCCGGCAGGCCCGACGCCCGCTTGCACCGCGCCAGCAGGCCGTAGGAGCCGTAGAAGAAGTCCGGCTCGACGACGACCGAAAGGGCGGCGGCACCGTGCCCGGCGTAGAGCCGGGCCTGGGCCTCCGGGTCGACGCGCTCCTGGAGCGAGCCGATCCGCGGCGAGCCCATCTTGACCTCGGCGATCACCGCCCTTCCGCTGCGCGCGGCGAGCGCCCGGAGGAAGGCATTGTCGGCCGCGGTGCGTGGGGCGCCCGTCATCTCCGGAACCTGCAGCTCGGCGAGCGCGTCCGGGTGGGCGTGGATCGCCTCCATGCGCTCTCTCCGCCGTTCGACGATCCGCCGGAGAACATCGGCCAGCGGTCGATCGGCCGTCTCAGGCGGAACGCTCTGCACGGGACTCATCGCGCCTCCCGGTAGGCCTTGAGCTTCTCCAGGGTCTCCCGGGCGGCGCCCGTGGCGAGCACCTCGCGGGCGCGAGCGACACCATCTTCAAGGCTCACCGCCGCGCCGCCCACGTAGAGCGCCGCGCCGGCATTGAGCGCTGTGATGTCGGTGAGCGCGCCGAACGCTCCGGAGCGCTCGCCGGCGAACACCCGGAGCATGGCCGCGGCGTTGTCGTCCGGCTCGCCCCCGACCAGGTCCTCCAGAGAGCCGCGCGCCACGCCAACGCTCTCCGGCTCCAGGTCGAACACCTCGACCGCACCGTCGCGCACCTCGCCGATCCGGGTCGCTCCGGTGATGGTGATCTCATCCAGACCGTCGGCGCCGTGGACGACCATGGCGTGCTCGCTGCCGAGCTGGGCCAGGACCTGGGCGATCGGCTCCACCAGCCCCTCCGCGTAGACGCCGAGCACCTGGCGCCGGGCGCCGGCCGGGTTGGTCAGGGGACCGAGGACGTTGAACACGGTGCGCACCGCAAGCGAGCGGCGGACCGGCATGACCTCGCGCATCGCCGGATGGAGCCGCGGCGCGAACAGAAACGCGATGCCGATCTCGTCGAGCGCCCTGCCGGCGGTGGCCGGCTTGACCTCGATGTCGACCCCGAGGGCGGCCAGCACGTCGGCGCTGCCGGAGCGGGAGGAGACCGAGCGGTTGCCGTGCTTGGCCACCGGCACGCCGCCGGCGGCGGCGACGAAGGCGGCGGCGGTCGAGATGTTGAAGGTTCCCCGGCGGTCGCCGCCGGTGCCGCAGGTGTCGACCACCTGCTCCCGGCCGTGGGGAATCGGTACGACCCGGCGGCGCATGGCGGCGGCGGCGCCGGCGATCTCGCCGGGGCTCTCCCCCTTCATGCGCAGCGCGACCAGCAAGGCCGCCTTCATGGGGTCCTGGACCTCGCCGTCCATCAGCCGGCCGAACAGGATCTCCATCTCCTCGCGGGCCAGGTCCTGGCGCTCCAGCAGCCGGTCGAGCGCCTGGTGTGCATCGATCGTCATGGTGTCGTCCCCCCGGGGGTTCATGGTCGGTGCTCTTCGCAGATCCGCAGAAAGTTGGCGAGTAGCGCCGGCCCCGCCTCGGTCAGGATCGATTCCGGGTGGAACTGCACGCCCCACCAGGGGAGCTCCCGGTGGCGCACGGCCTGGAGCACGCCGTCATCGCTCCAGGCGGTCGCCTCGAGCTCCTCCGGCAGGGTGTCCGGCGCCACCACCAGGCTGTGGTAGCGGGTGGCCTCGAACGGGTTCGGCAGGTCGGCGAAAAGATCGCGTCCGTCGTGGCGGACCGCCGAGGTCTTGCCGTGCATCAGCTCCGGCGCCCGCTCGATCCGCGCGCCGAGGGCGGCGCCGATGGCCTGGTGACCCAGGCAGACGCCGAGGATGGGCGGACCGGGCGGGGCGCTCCGCAGGTGCCCGAGGAGCTCCAGGCAAACACCGGCCCCTTCCGGACGGCCCGGGCCGGGCGACAGGACGATGCCGGCCGGCTGTCGCTCCAGCAGCTCGTCGACGGAGGCGGCATCGTTCCTCACCACGTCGACCTGGACCCCCGCCCCGGCCAGGATCTGGACCAAGTTGTAGGTGAAGGAGTCGTAGTTGTCGACCATCAGGATCATCGGTCGGCCTCCCCCGAGGAGGTCGCCGAGGGTGCCGGGACCGCCGCGCCGGAGCGCTCCCGCTCGGCGATCCGCTCGGCCAGGGCGACGGCCGCCAGCATGCCGGCGGCCTTGTTCTCGGTCTCCCGGCGCTCGGCGTCCGGATCCGAGTCGGCGACGATGCCGGCGCCGGCGGTGACCGAGGTCTCCTCCCCCTCCACCACCAGGGTCCGGATGGTGATACAGGTGTCCAGGTCCCCCGAGTAGGAGAGGTAGCCGACCGCTCCGCCGTAGGGACCGCGCGGCTCCGGCTCCAACGCGTCGATGATCTCCATCGCCCGGATCTTGGGCGCGCCGGAGAGCGTCCCGGCCGGGAAACAGGCGAGCAGGGCGTCGAGGCCGCTCTTGCCGTCCGCCAGGTGCCCCTCGACGCTCGAGACGATGTGCATGACGTGGCTGTAGCGCTCGATCTCCATGAAGCTCGCGACCTCGACTGAGCCCGGCGCGGCGACCCGGCCCAGGTCGTTGCGGCCCAGGTCGACCAGCATCACGTGCTCGGCACGCTCCTTGGCGTCGGCCAGGAGGTCGCGGGCCAGCCGGCGGTCGCCCTCCGGGTCGGCGCCCCGCGGCCGGGTGCCGGCGATCGGCCGGGTCTCGACCGTGCGGCCGGTCTTCCGCACCAGCATCTCCGGCGACGCCCCGGCCAGGGCCACGTCCGGGGTCTCGAGCAGCACCATGTAGGGGCTCGGGTTGATCACCCGGAGCGCCCGGTAGAGGGCCAGGGGCTCGACCCGGCGGGGGATGCGGAAGCGGCGCGCGAGGACCACCTGGAAGATGTCGCCGGCGGCGATGTGCTCCTTGGCCTCCCGCACCGCGGCCCGGAACGCCTCGTCCGACAGGGTGGGCGGCTCCGTCGGCGGCGGATCGAGGCCGCGGGCGCCCGTTCCCGGAATCGGCACCGCCCCGGGCGCGCCCGCCGAGGTCAGGGCCTCGGCCATCTGGGCCAGGGACCGCTCCGCCTCGGCGGCGCTGACCTCGCCCTCGATCTCGTTGGCCACGGTCAGCACCCGCTGGTGGGCGTGGTCGAACACCGCCACCGCGTCGAACCGGGCGAGGAGGGCGAGGGGCAGCTTCGCACCGCCGGCCTCCTTCGCGGCCTGCGTCCACCGCGCCGGCCGGGGCAGGTGCTCTACCAGGCGCACGGTGTCGTAGCCGAAGAAACCGACGAAGCCGCCGGTGAACGGCACCGGGCCGTGGTCGGAGACGACGCTCGAGAGCACGGCGGAGAGGGCCTCGAGCGGCGCGCCCGGGACCGTCTCCCGGCGCCCGTCGCGCTCGCGCTCCAGGCGGTCCGGCCACAGGCGGAAGATCTCCCGCGGGGCCGCCCCCAGGAAGCTGAACCGGGAGACCTGGTCGCCGCCGGTCACGCTCTCGAGCAGGAACCGGGTGGGCGACAGCGCAGCCAGCCGCCGGTAGACACCGAGCGGGGTCAGAGTGTCGGCCAGGAACTCGCGGAGATGGGGGGTCGCACGGCGGGGTGGGGTCATGCTCTTCTCTCCCGGTGTCGGCGGGTCAGGGCACGGGACACCCGCTCCGGCGCGACCCCACGGGCGAGGAGCAGGGCGAGCAGGTGGTAGAGCAGGTCGGCCGCCTCTTCGACCAGCCCGTCTTCGTCCCGGGTCACCGCGGCGAGGGCGGTCTCGACCCCCTCTTCCCCCACCTTCTGGGCGATCCGTTCGGTCCCGGCGGCGAGCAGCCGCGCGGTGTAGCTCTCCTCCGGCGACGCGTCGTCCCGGCGCCGTTCGAGGATCTCCATCAGCCAGCCCAGCTCCAGGCGGGCCGGGTTCGGCTCGAAGCAGGTTCGCGTCCCGCGGTGGCAGGCCGGCCCCTCGGGCTCGACCCGGAGGAGCAGGGTGTCCCGGTCGCAGTCGGCGACCGCGTCGAGGACCCGCAGCCGGTTGCCGGAGCTCTCTCCCTTCATCCACGGGGCACGGCGCGAGCGGCTCCAGAAGCAGGCGAAGCCGGTCTCGACCGTGCGCGCCACGGCCTGCCGGTCGGCCCAGGCGACCATCAGCACGGCGCCGGTGGCGACGTCCTGGGCGACCACCGGCAGGAGCGCCGGCCGGCCGGCCGCGTCGTCTGCCGGGTCCTGCGCCGGGTTGGCGCCCGGGTCGGGGCTCCCCTCTGGGCTCAGGCTGCTGTAGACCAGGCTGTCCGGGTCGATCACGCCTCCTCCTCGCCCCACTCCAGGCCGTCCGGCTCCGGCGGACGCACCGGGAAGCCGGCCGACGCCAGCAGGTGCTTGGCCTCGGCGACCGTGTGGGTGCCTTCGTGGAAGATCGACGCCGCGAGCACCGCCGCGGCGCCGGTGGCCAGCGCGTCGGCCAGGTGCTCCAGGCGGCCAGCGCCGCCCGAGGCGATCACCGGCACACCGACGGCACCGACCACCGCGCGGAGCAGCTCCAGGTCGTAGCCGCCGCGGGTGCCGTCGGCGTCGATCGAGGTGAGCAGGATCTCGCCGGCGCCCCGCTCGACCCCTTCCCGTGCCCAGGCCACCGGGTCCCGGCCGGTCGCCTGGCGCCCGCCGCGGGTGACCACTTCCCACGATGCCGCGCCGTCCGCCGCAGACCGCCGCCGGGCGTCGATCGACAGCACCACGCACTGGCTGCCGAAGCGGTGGGCGACCTCGGCCAGCAGCTCCGGGCGTTCGACCGCGGCGCTGTTGATCCCCACCTTGTCGGCGCCGGCGCGGAGCAGGGCCGCGGCGTCCTCGACGCTGCGGACGCCACCGCCGACGGTCAGCGGCACGAATACCCGCTCGGCGGCGCGGCGTACCCAGGCCAGGTCGGTGCCCCGGCGCTCGGGGGCGGCGGTGATGTCCAGGAAGACGATCTCGTCCGCCCCCTGGGCGGCGTAGCGCGCCGCCGCCTCCGCCGGGTCGCCCGCGGCGCCCGGCAGGTCGCGGAGGTTCTCGAAGTGCACCCCCTTGACCACCCGGCCGCCGGCCACGTCCAGGCACGGGATGACCCGGACCGTCAAGCCGGTGGGCAGGGGCTCCGCGAGGGCCGTGGTCACGCCGTCGCCCCCTCGGCCGAGAGCCGCCCCAGCGCCGACCGGGGGCGCTCCGGGCGCGCGCCGCGGCAGGTGGCCAGCGCCTCCTGGACGGTGAACACCCCTTCGTAGAGTGCTTTGCCGACGACCGCGCCGGCGATTCCCGGGGCCTTGCGCGCCGCCTCCAGGTCGTCGAGCGAGCGGATGCCGCCCGAGAGCAGGGCCGGAATGCCCGAGGCCTCCGCCACCCGGGCGGCGAGCGCCAGGTTCGGCCCCTCCAGGGTGCCGTCCCGGGCCACGTCGGTGACCAGTACCGCCGGGCAGGGCAGGCCGGAGAGCGCGCGGCACAGGGCGTCGAGCGACCGGTCGGCGCCTTCGCGCCAGCCGGCCACCCGGACCTCGCCGCCGTCGACGTCGAGGGCCGGCACCAGGCGGCCCGGGAAGCGCGCGGCCAGACGGGCGAAGGCGCTCGGGTCGCGCGCGACCATCGACCCGACCACCGCCCGGGCGCAGCCGGCCTCCTCGAGCGCCCAGGCCACCTCCTCCTCGGTTCGCAACCCGCCGCCGAGCTGGAGGCCGGAGCCGCCGCCGAGGAGGGTCGCCAGGCGGCCGAAGCGCGCGGCCAGGGCGGCGACCAGCTCCCGCTGGGGCGGCTCGCCGAAGGCGGCGTCGAGGTCGACCACGTGGACCCGGAGGGCGCCGGAGCCGACCCACCCGGCGAGCACCTCCTCCGGGGAGTCGGAATAGACAGTACGGGCGGCGTCGTCCCCTCGGGTGAGGCGGACCACGTGTCCGTGGCGCAGGTCAATCGCTGGCAAGAGCTCCATGGGCGATCTCCAGGTAGTGGATGAGGATGGCGATCCCGAGGGGACCGCTCTTCTCCGGGTGAAACTGGGTGCCGAGGACGCGGCCCCGGCCGGCGACCGCGGGAAAGGCGCGGCCATGGGTGGCGCGGGCGAGGACCTCCTCCTCCGGCGCGCCGTCGACGGCGAAGCTGTGGACGAAGTAGACGTGGCTGCCCTCGGGGATCTCGACCGCCGCGCCTGCTGGAGAGCGACGCAGCCCGTCGGTACCGAGGAGCGGATGTTCCTTGAGATCGTGGAGGGCGTTCCAGCCGATATGGGGCAGCGGCACTCCGTCCGGCAACCGGGTGACCCGGCCGGCGAGGAGGCCGAGGCCGGGGGTGCGTCCGAACTCCTCGCTCTCCTCGAACAGGAGCTGGAAACCGACGCAGACGCCGAGCAGCCAGGCGCCGTCGGCGAGCGCACTGCGCAGCGCCTCCTCCAGGCCGCTCCGGCGCAGGCGCTCCCGCGGCGGTGCGAAGGCGCCGACGCCGGGGAGCACCAGGCAGCGCGCCGCGGCGACCCGCGCCGGATCGTCGGTGATCTCGATCTCCGGTGCCGTCCCCGGGCCGCCCGCCCCTACCGGGCGGGTGCCGGCGACCCGGAGCGCGCGCTCCAGGTTGGCCAGGTTGCCGACGCCGGCGTCGATCACCGTCGCCAGGATCGTCCGCTCGCTCGAAGCCGTCATGACGACAGCGTCCCCTTGGTGCTCGGCACGGCGCCCGCGCCCGCCGCGGCCCGGACGGCCACGGCCTGGCGGAGCGCCACCGCTACCGCCTTGAAGGCCGCCTCGGCCACGTGGTGGGGATTTCGGCCGCGGAGGACGTCCAGGTGGAGCGTGATCCGCCCCCGGTCGGCCAGGGCCTGGAAGAAGTCGACCACCAGGGTGAGCGGGAAGGTGCGGGTGACCCAGGCGCCGGCCAGGTGCTCCGGCTCGCCGTAGACCAGAAAGCCGCGGCCGGAGAGGTCGACCACCGCCCGGGCGAGGGCCTCGTCCAGGGGGACGTGGGCGGTGGCGAACCGGACCACGCCGCGCCGCTCGCCCAGAGCTTCCCGGAGCGCTTCACCCAGGGCGAGACCCACGTCCTCGACCGTGTGGTGGAGATCGACGTGGGTGTCGCCGCGGGCGGTGAGCTCGAGCGCGAAGCCGCCGTGGGTGGCGAACGCCTCCAGCATGTGGCCGAAGAAGCCGTCCGGCACGTCGATCGCGCCGGCGCCGGCGCCGCCCCCACCGATCGACTCCGGCGGGCCGTCGAGGCCCAGCCGGAGGGCGATGGTGGTCTCTTTCGTGGTCCGCTCGACGGCGGCGATCCGTCCGTTCATCCTGTCGTCTCCTCTCGCGCCGTGCTCTTCCCCATGGTCTCTTCCTCCGCGATCTCCTCGAGCGCCGACCGGGTCGCCCGGAGCGCCCGCCGGCCGCCGACGGTGAAGCGCACGCAGCCGGCGCAGCCGGGGGCCCGGTCGAAATCCCGCACCAGAATGCCCCGGGCGGCCAGCCCGTCCAGCACCCGCCGGGCCCGCGCCCGGCCAGCCGGGTCCCCACCGAAGCGGACCAGCAGGAAGTTGGCCTCCGACGGCAGCACGTCGAGCCGCCACCGGGGCACCGTTTCCCGCAGCATGGTCCGCCACTCCTCGCGCAAGGCGATCAGCGCTCGCACCCGGCGGCGGGTCGCGGGCTCCGCGGCCAGCACCGCCCGGGCGGCGATCAGGCTCGGCCGGCTCAGGTTGTACGGCGCCTTGACCTTGCAGATCTCCCGCACCAGGTCCGGGTGGCCGAGCATGAAGCCGACCCGCAGGCCGCCGAGAGCCCACGCCTTTGAGAATGTACGAAATAGTAGAAGATTAGGATGCCTCCGGAGAAGGGGCTGGTAGTCGTGGCCGGTGAGCTCCCCGTAGGCGGCGTCCAGGAGGAATGGCGCTTCGAGCGCCGCCGCGAGCTCCGCCACCCGCTCCGGGGGGAGTGCCTCGCCGGTCGGATTGTTCGGCGTGCAGAGCAGGAGCGGCCGCCCCGGTTGGCGCCGGGCCTCCGCCAGCAGCTCGTCGACCGGCAGCTTCAGGTCGTCCCGCGGGCCGAGGAAGCGGGCGATGCCGCCGGCTCGGACCACCAGCAGGCCGTAGACGCTGAAGCTCGGCACCGCGCCCAGGAGCTCGCGCCCCGGACCGAGCAGGGCCTCGATGGTCGCGCCCAGGAGCTCGTTCGAGCCGTTGCCGACCAGGATGCCCTCGGCCGGCCAGTCGAAACGCGCGGCCAGGTCCGCCCGCAGCTCGTCACCGTGGAAGCTCGGGTACTCGGCCCAGGGGGCGGCGGCGATCTCCCGAGCGATCCGTTCCTTGAGCGCCCGCGGCGGCTCCCAGGGAGATTCGTTCTGGTCCAGCTTGAAGCGGCAGGGCACCTGGTCCAGGTGGTACGCGGCCAGCGCGCGGACCTCCGGGCGGATGGCCTCCAGCGAGGGGGCGGAGGGCGTACGGCTCACGGCGCGTCCTCCCCGTCCTCCGACGGCGGCTCCTGGGGAGTGCTCCCGGCAGCCGGCGGAACGCTCGCGGGAGCGGGCGCCCGCAG
>Ga0210144_1000974_pt1 | contig 12825 bp, 12 predicted proteins | sample Muzzi_PWA_D2_FD_185532 | JGI IMG/M metagenome (GOLD analysis project Ga0210144, IMG submission 185532) | Wetland microbial communities from San Francisco Bay, California, USA, that impact long-term carbon sequestration - Muzzi_PWA_D2 (SPAdes) | ecosystem: Environmental > Aquatic > Marine >...
AGGCTTGAAGGATGCTCGTCGCGCCCGCATCGCCTGCGCGCGCCAACCCCGACAGCCAACGTCGAGCAGGTCGAGCTCTTGCGTCGCCGGCGTTGGACCGGCAAGCAGATCGCCGCCGACTACGCGGGGCAGCTGATCTACCAGCACGGAGCGCCGCCGTGCCCGTCCGGTTATCCATCCTCGGCATCGCGCGCACTCGGACGCGCGGCCCAGGCCGGCTCTCAACTCGGGACCGCTGACGGCCAGACCGTTCCGCCCCATGGCCGGCGACGTCAGGAGCCGCCTTCGTCCTCCCAGCCTTGACCAGGGGCGGGCATTGGCGGCCCGGAGGGCCCAGAGTACCGGACGACGCGTCGCGCCCGTCCGCGAGTCGGCGGGAGATCACGGCATGTCGACGTAAAAACGGCGGCGTGTGTCAGTCAGACACTGACGGACGCCCTATTCCGATTTCAGCAGCCTTGGTTCAGCGCCGCGGCGGGCAGCAGCTCCGCCTATGAGGAAGCGCCACGCTTCGCCGGGGCAACCCACGTGTCAATGTCGACGAGCTGACCGCCTGCTTCCGCCACCTGCCAGAACGTATAGTCGGCCCAGTGCAGAATCGTATTTTCCAGACTACGGGTCAAAAGCTCGCCTTCGCCCGAATGCGCGGCGGCCATGTGGGCGACCTCCTCGGGCAAGCCCGCAGTCAGACAAATGTGGATGCCGTAGCCGGGGTGGCGAAGGGACGGCATTCCCGCCCTTCGCGGGTCGGCCTCCCAGCGAGCCACGTTGTCTGGGTCGAATTCCCAGACCTTGCCGATGTCGTGGCAGAGCGCGCCGGCAATGAGCAGGTCGCGATCGTATTTGAAGTCGGGGAACAGCGCCGACATCTCCTCGGCGATCTTCACCGAGAGCCGCGCGACCGACCGGATATGGTCGGCCTGGGTGCCGTGACGGAGCGGCTTCGAATCGTAGTTTCCCGAGGGCTTCATGTCGCCGATGCGGGGGAAGCCGGCCGAGGCGATCGCTGCGGCCCAGGCATCGGTGACGCGGCGCCGCAGATCCTCGTCCCCGATCCAGCCGATTTCCGGCATCTCGTCGAGAATGTTGTTGCGCATCTCTTCCGTGATGGCGACGTCAACGCCACGCAGACTGATGACACGGGTATCGGACATGTTGTTCTCCCACTAGGACGCGGCTTCCTTCCCGATCTCGGTCAGCCGCCGAGCAGGCGCGGCAGCCAGAGGGCGATGTCGGGGAAGGCGATCACCAGGACGATCATGACAAGGAGGCTGATGACGAAAGGCGTGACGCCGACCATGACGTCGTCTATCGAGCCACGCCGTCGGACGCCCTGAACGACGAACAGGTTCATGCCGATCGGGGGCGTGATCAGCGCTGTTTCGCAAAGCAGGACGATGATGATGCCGAACCAGACCGGGTCGAATCCGGCGGCGACGACGAGCGGCGTGGTCACCGGCACGGTGACGATCATCATGGCCAGAGGGTCCATGAAGCAGCCGAGAACCAAATAGAAGACGACCAGGGCGGCGAGCAGGCCAAGCGGATCGACGCCCAGACCGGCGATGGCCTGATTGAGCGCATCGACCAGGCCGAGCGCCGCCAGAACGAAGTTCAGGAACCAGGCCGCGATGACGATCAGCATGATCATGCCGGTGGTGCGCATGGTGCCGTCGATCGCCTGAAGCAACATCTTCGGCGTGAGCCGGCGGTGGATCGCCGCCAGCGCCAGGGCGGCAATGACGCCGAGGGAGGCCGATTCCGTCGGCGTAGCCACGCCGGCATAGATGCTGCCGATGACGATCACGAATATGAAGAAGGGCGGCAGGAGCCCGGTCAGGCTTTGCAGTCGGCTCCGCCAGGTGACGGTTGGCGCAACGCCGCTCCACGACGGCTTGAGCAGGCAGAGGACGACGATGGTGCCGGAAAACAGCAAGCCCAGCACCAGGCCCGGAACGAAGCCGGCGAGATAGAGCTGCGGGACCGAGGTTTCCGTCAGCCACCCATAGATGATGAGGTTGATGGACGGTGGAATGAGGATGCCGAGCGTGCCGCCCGCGGCAATGGAGCCGAAGAACAGGCGTTCCCCGTATTTGAAGCGCTCGACCAGCGGCGTGCCGACAACGCTGATCGTTGCCGCGGTTGCAACGCTGGAGCCGGAAGTGGCGGCAAAGGCCATACTGGCGCCGATGTTGGCGTGCATCAGCCCGCCGGGAAGCCAGGAGAGCCACTGGCTCATCGACTCGTAGAGCCGGTCGGCAAGCCCCGATCGCAAAAGGATTTCGCCAAGCAGGACAAACAGCGGCACGCTGACGAGGAGGGTGTTGGACGACGCGACCCAGCTCAGTTCGCCGACCGCCAGCCTGAGCGGGATCGGCGTGAAGAGTTGATCGAGTCCAAGCCCGACGATGATCAGGGCCGCCCCCACGGGCAGGCTGAGGGCCAGCAGCAGCAGGAGAAGTCCGAGCGCGACGGGAACCATAGCGGGCCGCCTATTTGCCGCTGCCCGCGTGAACGCCCGCTTCGGCGACCGCCTCGTCGACTTCCGCCGCGAGGCTCGCCGGCCCGGCAATCCGGGTCACCGTCGCGAGATCGCGGCGGACCAGTGCGTGCGCAGCCGCAAAGGTCCGGTAGAAGGCGACCAGGGTGAACCAGGCGAGGCCGAAAGCCCAAAGCCCCTGCGGCAAGGCGAGCGGTGTCGCCAAGGTGGTGTTGGCCTGCGCACCGAGTTGCAGGGACGTCCGAAAGGTCTCGAAGGCCGTCGCAGTAACGACACAGCCGACGGCGGCGAGGGTCGCCAACGCGAAGACGTTCACGAACGCCTGCGGTCCGTCCGGCAGGCGCTGGCTAAGCACGTCGATCCGGATGTGCGCACGCTCGAAGATGACGTAGGCGAACGACCACGTTGCGCCAACCGCAAGGGCATATCCGGAAAGCTCCGTGCCGAGGCTGAAGGCGGCAAGTCCGGACTTCCGAAGCACGACCTCGACGCCCACTAGCACCGCGACGGCGAGCAGAAGCCCGCCGCCGATACGCGCCATGAGCAGCGAGATCGCGGCGATCGTCCGCTCGAGACGGCTCACCGGCGCTTCATTCCGTGGGGGCAGTCACGCCGACGATCACCCCGACCTTTTCGTTCCAGTCCGCCGCGCAGTCGCTGCCGCACCGCTCGGCCCAGCCCTTGAGGACGCTGTCGCGCATCAGGCTCTGCGCCTCCCTCGCATCCGCTTCGGACAGTTCGACCAGCTTCATGGCGGGGTTGGCCGGAATGCCGTCCTTGCACTCGCCGAGTCCGGTGTTGCAGTTCACCCCGTCCTGGACATCGGCGGCGGCCTGGGCCCACTGCCGATCCTCCATTCCCTTGAACTGCTCGGTGAGAAAGTCCTGGACCCGCGGATCAAGCCGGTTCCAGTTGTCCAGGTTGGCGCCGAAGAACGTCATCGCCCACCCCATCGGGATCATGTAGAGCGTGTCGGTGACTTCCCACCAGCGTGCGGTGTTGCCGGCCGAGGTGCCGGTCACCGCGCAATCGGCCACGCCGCGCTGCATCGCCGGCACCACTTCGGCGAACGGGATGTTGACGGTGGCGGCGCCGAGCGCCTCGACTAAGTCGGACATGGCGCGATTGTAGGTCCGCACCTTCTTGCCCTTGAGCGACGCGAGACCTTCGACGCCCCCCTTGCAATAGATCGCCTGCAAGGCGATCGGCGACATGGAGAGCAGCTTCACATTGAACTTGTCCGCCATGATGCGTTCGAGCGTCGGTCGATACGCATCGGCTGTCTTGCGCTGGACTTCGATGTCGGCGGTCACGCCGGGAAGGTCCAGCGCGTCAAAATGCGGATCCTCGCCGGCCATGTAGCTCAGCGTTCCCTCGGAGATGTCGAACATGCCGAGGCGCAGGAGGCGCAGGACCTCAGGTCCCTGGATACCGAGATCGTCGAGCGAGCCGAAATTCGTCGTGATCGCACCGCCGGAGGCCTCGGTGAGCTCCTTGGTGAAGAAGGGCTCCTGGATGTAGCGGAACATGTTCTGCGTGCGGTTGCCGCCGGAGACCTTGAGATTGACGCTCGGAAGGTCCTGCGCGAGCGTCGCCCCCATGCCTCCAATCGTAAAGGCCGCGGCCAGACAGACGAGTGTCTTCCTGTTCAACATGGTTCTGTACCTCCCGATTCAGTAGAGCGCTCGCAAACCGAGCGTGGGCCCTCACCTCGGCGGAGCGTTCCTTGATGCACCAGCGACCGGAGCGACGCCCTCACCGTCAGTGCAGAGGGTACGTCCTTTGGACTTTCTGTGGTAATTGGAACATCTGCACCCGGTCGATTGGAAAAATCTATCGAATGCGGATTACTTTTGCCCAGCTCGAAGCGTTCGCCTGTGTTGCGCGCGTGGGGACAGTGCACGAGGCCTCGCGCCAGCTGAACCTCGCCCAACCGACGATCTCGCTGCGCTTGCGCGACCTCGAGCGCGCGCTCGGCACGCAGCTCTTCGAGCGGACCGGCCGTCGGCTACGCCTGTCGCAGCGGGGCATCAGCATCCTGGAGCACGCCAACCGCATTCTCGGCGAGGTCGGCAGGCTCAAGGGGCGCGTCGGGTCCAACGGAGTCAGCGGGCTGGTTCGCCTTGGCGTGTCGGAGACATTTGCGGTGGCCGGCCTGCCGTCTCTCCTGAAGCTCCTTTCCACCGACCATCCCGCGCTCCGGGTAGAGCTGGTGATTGGCCCGAGCCCGCAGCTGATCGACGACCTGTGCGAACGGCGGCTCAACCTGGTGATCGTCGTCAATCCGATGGACGACCCGCGCCTTCGTATCATCGCCCTCGGCGTTCAGCCCTCGACCTGGGCCGCGACGCCGGCGCTCGGCCTGACGCAGCCGGTCAAACCCGCCGATGTCCGCCATCAGACCATCCTCATCAACCCCAGCCCGTCCCCCAACTACCGGCAGACCATGGCCTGGTTCGGCGCGGCCGGGATCGAGCCGCTGCAGATGTCGCTCTGCAATACCGTCCCGAGCGTCGTCGCCCACCTCGTGGAGGCGGGGATCGGCATCGGCATCCTGCCGACCAAGCTCATCGAGCCGCAGCTGAAGGCCGGCAGCCTGGTGGCGTTAACCAGCCGGCCGACGATCGAGAAAGCCTACCTCTGCGCGGTCTCCAGCGCCAACGACCGTGAACCTTCTGTCGATTCGATCATCGAAGCGACGCGGCGCATTCTCAGGCAGCTCGATCTTCTCGAGCCGATCTGAGACCATGGCTCGGCGGGAACGGGTGATTTTCGTTGGCTGCAGTCCTCGCTGTCGCTGTCAGGAACGGACGCTTCTTGGTCGTTTTGGCGACCACGGTAAGTCTTGCAGCGCCATCATTGGCAGCAGACGACGAAGCCCGCGTTATTGGCACCGCGACAAGGGCTGCGGAGTGCACCATGACGGTCCGCGGCAAACCCTATGTGCGCCTCACTGATCCGAGAGGGCGCGAGATCGACTGTTCCAAGCACGACGTCGGGTTCAGTCTGATCGAGGCGAAGCGTCACCTGGAGGCTCTCCCCGACCATTCGCGCGAACCAGCGGGGAAAGGCTGCCAACCGCTCAGCGCCCCAACCCAACTAGGGATCTGCAACGTGGCGCCGCGGGCGCCGCACTGACCGCACCTGGTGAATCGGCGGATGACATTGCTCGAAGCCCCGGGGCCCCATCGGATGATGCACGGGACCAGGGCCATCGGCGCCCGATGCCGGCAATTCTCGCAGAAGACCCACACCCAGCATGTGATGCGCCGGAGGTCGGCGATCGTCGGGATCGGACCGGGCGCATCGCGGGCCTTCCGCTTGGGCGGATCATCCCGGGAATCTTGGCGACCTCGCATCAAGCAAGGATGCGTTTCCGAGCAACCAAGGATGCCGGGGTGCCGGTAGCTTGGTCTCCGGTCCGGCAAAGTGGCAAGTTGTGATTCAAGATTCATGCGCCTTAAGAGCGCTTCATCCGGCTGTCGAAGGGGTGATCCGTGAGACTGCGGAAAGGGCTCCCATGGTCCGAAGGCTTGAGATCCTCTGCTCAGTCAAGAATCATCAGCTGAGCCCCTATGAATGTGTGACTCACATTGGGGGATTGCAGCCTGACGGCTCAGCCTGGCGCTTGTCGGTTCCCGAGGCCATCGAAGGCATCCGAACACGACGGTGGGAGTTCTACGTTCTCGATCCGGCCGGTCAAAAGCAATGGGTACATGTGACCGTGAGTCGGAACGGAGTCGAGTATCTGAAGACGTTTGCGGACCGCGAGGTGCCGCACCTCATCATGAGCCTTCCGTCCTGCGAGCACTAGCAGGTCGTTGAAATTGTGAGAGTTGGGGCGTACCTTCATCAGGTCCGATCTCCTTCTGGAATTGACCACTGGATGGGAGAGGATTCCGCCCCGGTTCCGCGCGCCAACGCGGGCCGGGGCAACTGCTTTCGGCCTCATCGCGATGCCTCCGCTTTCGGAAAATCGCTCCTCGGGAGGTGTGATTTGGCGGCGCCGCGCGGTCGGCTAGGGTCAGGGTCCCGTCCCATCCGGTACGGCCACAGATCACACCTGCTCAGGGAGCAGTTCCGGACTTCGTTAGGCTGGTCGCAGGAGCAGTCGAGGCACTTGCGCCGGATCGCTTTCAAGATGCTTGCCTTGGTGGTCATTTGGGTTCAGACCGCCGGCGGCGTTGAGTCATAACCGGAAGGGCCTCCAGCCAGCGAAGAAGCTCTTCGCTCAAAATGACCGTCCGGCGCCCGAGTTTGCGGGCCGCTAGCCGACCAGCGGCGAGCTCTTGGTAGATCGTCGATCGCCCAAACCCTGACAGTTCGACAACCTGCCGGATCGTCAGGCCAATAGGCGACTTTGTCGCCAAAGATTGTTCCGTAGTTTTCTGCATTTGCCTGTCTCCAACTGCGCTCGGGAAAGTCCGGGTGCGTTGGAGATGGCATGTCGCGGGAAGGAAAAAACGGCCTAGCTAATTAATCGGCTCAACGATTTCCATCTCGATGATTTAATGATTTTGACGGCGCCCCAGGATGGCTCCATGCCCTGGCCCCAGTCGCTTCGACTGCGGCAGCCCAGGCTCGATCAAAGCCGATGGCACTCAATCCTCTGATCTGGTTCAACGCGTTACTTCTCAACGTCCCCTTCGATGCAGTCCTGACTTGGGGCGATGCCCTCATTTGTTCTTCGAGCCGTTCCTGACAACGCACTTCTGCGTTGGCCAGAGAAACGCTCCGAGTCGAAGGCTTCGGCCAAAGCCCCATGACTTCTTTCGACGACAGGGCAACGTCGCGAAACCCTGACCTGATGATGGCGTCGTCCTTGACCACCATTCGCGCCCGCTCATCGTAGAGCTTGAGATCGCGCCACCTGAACGCTGGGATTTCTTCTCGGACGCCCTCCGTCATCGGAAGTCCTGTTGCGGACACATCATCCGAACTCAGCCGCCGCCAAAGGTCTGTCTCGGCTTCTTCCCGCGTCTTCTTCAGCAGTCCCGTTCGCGCCCCCACTCGGCCTCCAGCCCCCACATGGTCGTAAGATTCGCCGGAGGATTCCGCGAGAGAAACCAGCCGCTTTCTGGGGGGTGGCCGGGAGTTCTCCAATGCTTCTGCCGAAACTCCTCACCACGTTGCCGCCAATCGTCCCAGGCTTCGCGAACGGCATTGAGGTCGCCTGTCATGATCCAAGCCAATGTCATACTCAGCGACCAGTACGGCTCGCGGCGCGGGTCGAAATCGGCCGGGTCTGGCTTTGCTGCCAAGGGACCGAGCCGCATATCGCGCGCCCAAGCTTTGGCATCCGCGGGGGACAGCCGGCCGGAATAAACGCGGCTGAACAGATCATCCCGCACGACATCCGACCATAAGCGGAGCACATCTGCCTTCCGGACGCGGACGCCCGTCCACTCGCGCTCACTCGCCTTTAGAACGCCTCCCAAACGATGTCTGGCTACCTCATCAACAGTGGTTGGGAAGGGTCGATCCAGATGGAAACTAACGCTGGCGAGGGACCATGCGGGTCGTGTCCCCAGTGATGGTGTAGCTCGGCAAAGCGGCCGCGAGCGAAGCGCGCCTCAAAGCGGTGGAGCGGGCTCGCGACTTGTGGTGGTCATCGATGGTTCGCCGGTCAAGGTCGGGTTGCTGAAACAACCTGATTCGAGGAACCGATCGATGACCGACGAGACGATGAACCTGAAGACGCTGATCGAGAAGACCCCCGACGCCGATCTGTTGCGCGAGATGATCAGCTTTGCCGCCGAGCGGCTGATGGAGATGGAGGTCGCCGGCCTGACCGGAGCGGCCTATGGCGAGAAGAGCGCCGAGCGCCTGGTCCAGCGCAACGGCTTTCGCGATCGCGACTGGCAGACCCGTGCCGGGACGGTTGAACTGCGCATCCCGAAGCTCAGGAAGGGCAGCTACTTCCCCTTCTTCCTCGAACCGCGGCGGCTTGCCGAGAAGGCCCTGACCGCGGTCATCCAGGAGGCCTACATCCAGGGCATCTCGACGCGCTCGGTCGATGACCCCCGCCTCCGCGGGGGCAGGCTCTGGTCAAGGCGATGGGGATGAGCGGTATCTCGAAGAGCCAGGTCAGTCGGCTGTGCGAGGAGATCGACGGTCGGGTGAAGGCCTTCCTCGATCGGCCGATCGAAGGCGATTGGCCCTATCTGTGGATCGATGCCACCTACGTGAAGGTGCGCCAGGCAGGCCGCATCGTCTCCGTGGCGGTGATCGTTGCCGTCGGCGTCAACAGCGACGGCCGGCGCGAGGTTCTGGGGCTCGAGATCGGCCCGTCCGAGGCCGAACCCTTCTGGACGACCTTCCTCAGGAAGCTGACGCGGCGTGGCCTGCAGGGGTCAAGCTGGTCGTCTCCGATGCTCACGAAGGCATCAAGGCGGCGGTCGCCAAGGTGCTCAGCACGACCTGGCAGCGTTGCCGGGTCCACTTCATGCGCAATGTGCTCGCCCATGCCGGCCGCCAGGGTCGCCGCGTCGTCTCCGCCTTCATCGCCACCGCCTTCGCTCAGAACGACGCCGAGGCGGCCAAACGGCAGTGGCGCCTCGTCGCTGACCAGATCCGGCCGAAGGTCCCCAAGCTCGCCGGGATGATGGATGAAGCCGAGCCCGACGTCCTGGCTTACATGACCTTCCCAGCTCAACATCGCGCCAAGCTGCACAGCACAAACCCCCTGGAGCGGCTCAACGGCGAGATCAAGCGCCGCACCGAAGTGGTCGGCATCTTCCCCAACGAGGAGGCCATCACCCGTCTCGTCGGCGCCATCTTGCTCGAACAGAACGACGAATGGGCCGTCAGGCGCGCCCGATACATGACACTGGAAACCATCGCACCGGTCAGCGATGATCCCCTCGTCAGCCTTCCGGCGCTTGCCAGACTGACACCCGGTCTACGCCGGCAACCAACGGTGGCCAGTCGTCAGCTACACCATCATCAGGGACGCGATCCTCGCCGACCGCTTCCCAGTCGACATCTTCCGAACCCTCGGCGGAGCGCTGCTTGTTGGCATCGGCTTTGATCAGGCTGGCGTCGACGGCGAACCCGTCCCCGCCAACCAGCCCTTCCACCATGCAGCGCCGGACCACCGTCTCGAACACCTTGCGCAGCAAGTCGCTGTCACGGAAGCGACCATGCCGGTTCTTGGAGAAGGTCGAGTGGTCCGGCACGTCGCCGTCGAGGCCGAGCCGACAGAACCAGCGATAGGCCAGGTTCAGATGCACTTCCTCGCAGAGTCGCCGTTCCGACCGGATGCCGAGGCAATAGCCAACGATCAGCATCCGGATCATCAGTTCGGGATCGACAGACGGCCGCCCGATCGAACTGTAGAAGGGCGCCAGCTCGCGGCGAACCTCCGACAAGTCGACAAAGCGATCGATCGACCTCACCAGGTGATCACCCGGCACATGCCTGTCGAGTGAGAAGTCGTAGAACAGCTCGCTCTGCTCGACTTGCCGCGATCCCATTATCGACTCAGTCCCTCCGCCTAACGCGACTGAATCAGCCGACCACCTCCGCCGCAACCACCGCCTTTTTCAACACAATCCGCCATAAGCGGATGTGCGATTGTCAAAGCTGTCAGCCGCTGTCTATCCAGTATGAAGACGGATCAGCCGTTTGCCGAGGTTTTCTCCGCGGTAAAGCCCGGCGATGGCTCCAGGGCAATGCTCGATGCCATCGCGGATATCCTCGCGGTATCGCAACTTTCCCGCGCGAACCCAGCGGGCAAGGCGCGCTATCGCTTCCTCGAAACGGCGAGCGTAGTCAAAAACCAGCAGGCCGCTCATGCGCGCTCGCTTCACAAGCAGATGCCGCTCGACTCGCGGACCTTGCGGCGGCGGATCCCAGCTTGAAACCGAAGCGGTGCCGCAGACGACAACACGTGCACCGATGGCTAGCCGGGTGTAAACCGTATCGCTGATAGCGCCCGCGGTATTGTCAAAATAAACATCGACACCCTGCGGGCAGGCAGCGGCCAGCGTCATCGTAAGATTACCAACTTTGTAGTCGAGCGCCTCGTCATATCCAAAATCGTCGCGGCAAAGTTTCATCTTGGTCGGCCCACCGGTGATTCCAACCGTTCGGCAACCCATCAGTTTCGCGATCTGACCGACCGTCGATCCAACCGCGCCTGCCGCAGTTGAAACAACAACCGTGTCGCCCGGTCGGGGCGAACCCAGATCGAGCAGTCCAAAAAAAGCGGTCACGCCGTTAAGCCCGAGAACACCCAGCGACAACGACAGCGGCAGATCAACTTCCTTGACCTTGCGGGTGATCGAAGCGCCGTCAGATATCGCAAATTCCTGCCAGCCGAGCATTCCCATCACTTTTTCGCCTTCGGCATAATCAGGATGGCGAGAGGCGACGACTGTGCCAGCTGCAAATGAGCGCATCACTTCGCCGATGCCAACTGGCGTCGAATAATTGGCGACAGCGCTGACCCACCCGCGCATCGCCGGATCAATGGACAGAAATTCGTTCCGCACGAGGAACTGTCGGTCAGCGAGTTGCGGAAGCGACGCCTCAACAATCTCGAAATGCTCCGCCTGCGGGATACCGGTTGGGCGTGACTTGAGTCGGATTTGTCGATTGAGCGTTGCAGCCATGCTTGCTCCGTGACACTGAGGAAGCTGCGCCTGACCGCAGCCGTTCAAAGCCGGCTAACTGCGCAACTACTGAACTTCCAATTATAGACATGCAAGAAAGGAAATTGCTTGATGATCGGTTTGCCTCATCACCAGAAGCCGACCAGCGTTGGCGCCATGTCTGCTGATGCTCGAACTCGGACATGCCAGAAGCGTGGCGCCTTCCGAGATGCGCCAGAAACGGTCATTCCTGTTTGGCAAGCCGGTTGATTGTCGACATGAGTGCATCCCGTCGATCGCCCGGCAGCATGCGGGATAGTTTAGATTTGCTGCGGAACGAAGTCGCTCGCCTCGACGGGAGCGACCGCATTCAACAGCGCAACAGAGCGGCGTGCACCTTCGAGGCGGGAGAGCATGACATCCTCGTGCTCGATCGACAGCCAACTGTCGTATCCCACCATCCGCAGCCGGTAGCAAAACTCCCGCCACCAGGACTCGTCATGGCCGTATCCAAGCGTGATGTAGCTCCACGATCTGGCCGACACCTCGGCCAGCGGTCCGTTCTCCAGCAGGCTCGTGGTCGCCTGCTTGGGTTTGTTCAGGAAAGTATCCTTGGCGTGAACGTGGTGGATCGCAGGGCCGAGAGCATCGACGGCGGCCAGGGGATCGGCGCCCATCCACATCAGATGGCTCGGATCCAGATTGGCTCCCACGAGGGGGCCGATCTCGCCGCGAAGGCGCAGCAATGAGGGGACGTTGTAGACGAGCTGGTTGCCGTGCAGTTCGACTGCGAGCCGCTCCACGCCATTTTCGCCGCAGTGCCTTGCCAAGTCGCGCCAATAGGGCAGAAGCTTCTCCGTCCATTGCCATTCGAGAATGGTCTGCGTCTCTGGCGGCCAGGAGGACACGATCCAGTTCGGGGTCTTGTCGTCAGGCCAGCCGGCGGGAAGCCCCGACATCAGGCAGACAGTCTTCACTCCGAGCTGGCCGGCCAGGCGAATGGTTTCGTGAACTGTCGCGGACTGACGCGCACCGTCCGTCGGGTGGAGTTGGTTGCCGTTTGCGTTGAGGGCGACCAGCTCCAGGCCGCGGCGCGAAAACGCATCGCGGAACGCCGCCTGCGAGACATCGCTTGCAAGCAGGTCGGCAAGATCGAGATGCGGCGCTGCCGACCAGTTGCCGGTGTTTATGCGCTTCTACGCGCTGGTCGTATCCGTAGCTTGCCCGTCGACTGTTGCTAATGATGGCAATGCGTCCGCTGGCGGTTTGCATGGTGATACTGGCCGTGTCGATATCGCCGATGTCTGCGATCGCCGGGTCAGTTAGTGTCGACGCGGTCGCCGTCACGAAGACGAACTCTTCACCCGTGATGAAGCGCGCCGTGTCGAAGTCGTGCACTGTCATGTCACGAAACATGCCGCCGGACGCCCTCAGATACTCGATCGGCAATGCGCCGGGATCCTTGGAGGTTACAGTGACTAGGAGCGGATTCGACTTATTCCGGGTCATAGCCTGCGGCTTGGAAGTAGTTTCGGCATTCGGTCGACGAGAACTGGCTGAGGCAGTCAGCGAGGACGGCCCATAGGTCGTCGATGGTTCGGGCGGCGGCCTTTCGCAGAAGCGCCTTGAGCTTGGCGAAAGCCATCTCGATGGGGTTGAAGTCGGGCGAATAGGGCGGCAGCAGCAGAAGGCTGGCGCCGACCTTCTCGATCGCCTGCCGGACGCCGGATA
>Ga0210144_1000977_pt1 | contig 12792 bp, 12 predicted proteins | sample Muzzi_PWA_D2_FD_185532 | JGI IMG/M metagenome (GOLD analysis project Ga0210144, IMG submission 185532) | Wetland microbial communities from San Francisco Bay, California, USA, that impact long-term carbon sequestration - Muzzi_PWA_D2 (SPAdes) | ecosystem: Environmental > Aquatic > Marine >...
GGTTCAGGCGCTGGTAGATCAGAGCCAGCTCGGCACGCCGCGGCGTGTGACGCTGGGCATGGAGCAGAACCGGCTTTCCATGCTGCTGGCGGTGCTGCACCGCCACGGCGGACTGCTCACCGGTGACCAGGATGTTTTCGTCAATGTCGTCGGCGGGGTACGCGTCTGCGAAACCGCAGCCGATGTCGCCGTGCTGCTGGCCGTGGTATCCAGTTTCCGCAATCGGCCGCTGCCGGGGGAGCTGGTGGTATTCGGGGAAATTGGTCTTTCCGGCGAGCTCAGGCCGGTGCCGAATGGCCAGGAGCGGCTCCAGGAAGCGGCCAAGCACGGTTTTCACCGTGCTGTTATTCCCGCCGCCAACAAGCCCAAGCAGCCCATTCAGGGTCTGGAAGTTATTGCCGTCGAGCGTCTCGCGCAGGTGCTGGACGTGTTCTCAGGAGAGATCTGAAAGTTCGTGTTTCAGCAGAGAGGCGTCCCCCAGGTTGATTTCCATCAGCCAGCGGATCACGTCTCTGCCATGTTCGTCCAGGTCGGCGAAGGCCATGCCCAGCCGGTCACCGTCGGCCTGGCGAATAACGACCTCGGTACTGAAATAGGAGCGGTTGGCGAGTTGCACGCGCAAGGTATAGTGCATACCCGTGCGGACCACCCATCCGTCCGGCAGTTCAACCAGTGCGCCGGTCAGCGACAGGTCGATCAAACGCGTTTCCCACTCCTCATCCAGTGTCGACAGCAGGGCGGGGGCATGGAGTGAAATACGGGTGAAATGGCGCTGGCTCGTGGCTCCGATGCTTTTATCCGCGCCTGTTTCACCGGCATCCTGCGGCGTGTCGACGTTGTACTCGAACTCGAGTCCACCCATGGCGATCCTGTCGCCCGCATTCAGCGGATAGGCGTCCTCACCGATGGTTACCCGGTTGACCTGGGGAAAGGCCTCGCCTTCCAGGTGAGACAGGAAATAGCCGTCTTCACGGCGGCTGATCATGGCGGCGAGTGAACCGGCGCTGCCGAAGCGCGTGACCGGGTTGTCGAGATTGATAAGCCTGCCGTGGTGTTTGCCGCCCAGTATCCTGAGTGCCCCGTGCGCTGCAGGCGTGGCGGTGTGCAGATGCTCATGGCTGTGTTCATCGGAGAAAACCAGCGTGTAGGCGCCGAGGACAATGGCATCCCCGTCCTGGAGCAGGTGTTCGTGTGAGTGGTCGTGATTGATCTGCAGTTCACCGGTGTCGGCGGTAGCTGCGAGGTAATAATCCCTCCCGTCGCAGGTGATCCGGGCATGTACCGATCGCAGGGACAAGTCGTCGACCGGGATGTCGCAGGACGGATCGGACCCGATCAGGATGTTCCTGCCGGTCAGGCTCAGGGACTTCAGTGGTTTGCTGCCGAGACTCAGTGTCAGTTTCGCCATCGCGTCCACCCTGGTGTCATTCGTTATCGTGCCGATATTCCCAGACCCGGACTGTCATGTAAAGCAGGACTGTCCGGCTCATGACCGTCCCCTGTTCGGGAGTACTGCGCATCGATCAGACTATCCCGCTATCGGTGTGCTTATCCATGAGTGCCGGATGAATGCGCACCGTCTTGATCATGTTTTCCTTGATCAGCAGGATATCGATCGGATGGCGGTCGAGCAGCACGGTGGTGCCGCCATCCGGGATCATCTCCAGATACTCGATGATCAGTCCGTTCAGGGTCTTGGGACCGTCAGTTGGCAGTGCCATGTGCAAGGCGGTATTCAGGGCGCGGATGTTGATGGAGCCGTCAACCAGCCAGGTGCCGTCCTCCTGTGGCAGAATTTCGTCGAACTGCGCCGCCGGATCGGAGGTGAATTCCCCGACGATTTCCTCGAGGATGTCTTCGAGGGCGATTAGCCCCTGCATGTCACCGTATTCATCCACGACGAAACCGATGCGGCGTTTGTTGTGCTGGAAATTGATTAGTTGCCGGTTCAGCGAGGTGTTTTCCGGGATGAAGTAGGGTTCGCGCGCGATGCGTTGCAGAGCGGCACGGTCGAGTTCACCCCGGTACAGCAGCGGCAGGACATCGCGCATGTGCAGGATGCCGATGACGTGTTCGACATTCTCCCGGAACAGCGGCAGGCGGGTGTACTGGCTGCCCGAGAGCTGGGTGATGATAGCGTCCCAGTCGGCGTCCATATCGATGCCGAATACGTCGTGGCGCGGCACCATGATGTCCTCGACCGTGACCTTCTCGAGATCCATGAGATTCAGCAGCATCGCCTGGTGGCGCTTGGGAATCATGGCGCCGGCTTCCTGTACGACGGTGCGCAGTTCCTCGGTGGACAGGGCATGGGACATGGTCGCCTCGATTGGCACGCCGAGCAGTTTAAGCACGGCATTGGCGATGAGATTTACCAGCCATACCAGCGGATTCAGCAGCTTCATCAGCGGGATATAGATCAACGCCGCAGGCAGGGCGATGCGTTCCGGGTGGAGCGCGGCCAGGGTTTTCGGCATGACTTCCGCGAAAATCAGGATCAGCAGCGTGAGGATGCCGGCCGCGATGGCGATCCCGGACTCGCCCAGGAGTCTGAGCGCGATGAGGGTGGTGAGCATCGAGGCGAGAATGTTGACGAAATTGTTGCCGAGCAGGATCAGACCGATCAGTCGATCGGGTCGTTCCAGCAGCCGCGCTGCGCGCAGCGCTCCGGGATGACCCTTCTCCACGAGGTGTCGCAGCTTGTAGCGATTCAGGGTCATCAGCCCGGTTTCGGAGCCGGAGAAGAAGGCAGACAGCAGGATCAGGATAAACAGCGCAAGAAATAGTACGCCGAGGTGGATGTCGTCCAAACGGTGACAGCCTCTTGTTGGGTAATGGAGCTTATAGTACGGAAATTTATCCTGCCTGTCAGTTCACGCGGCGGATCAGCGGTTCAGCACCAGTTCCAGCACGAATTTGCTGCCGAAATAGGCCAGCATCAGGAATACGAATCCGCCGATGGTCCAGTTGATCGCGAGGCGGCTGCGCCAGCCATAGCGCCAGCGGCCCCACAGCAGGGTGGCGAACACCAGCCAGGCGATAATGGACAGCACGGTTTTGTGTACCAGGTGCTGGGCAAAGATGTCCTCGAGAAACAGGATCCCCGTTACCAACGCCAGGGTGAGCAGCGTGAACCCGATGGCGACCATCTGGAACATCAGCGATTCCATGGTCTGCAGGGGTGGTAACGAACGGATAAAACCGCCCGGTTGCCGGTTGTGCAGGTGGCGGTCCTGTATCGCCAGCAGCAGCGCCTGCAGCACCGCGAGCCCGAGGATGCTGTAGGCGAGCAAGGAGATGAGGATATGGGCATCGAGTTGCCAGGAGCCCGACGGGACGACTTCCTTTCTTTCGGGGTACAGGATCAACATCCCGATGCTCAGCGCGGCCACCGGGAACACGGGTATCCCCAGGTTTTCCACCGGCTCCTGGAGCGAGGCCAGCATCAGCAGGACGGCGGTGATGAGGAAGATCAGCGACACCGCGTTGAAGAATGCCAGATTCAGTCCGTTCGGTGTCAGGATGGTGGGGTAGAGGAGGCTGGCGTGCAGCAGGACGGCGAGGCCGCTGATCAGCAGGATCTGGTTTCGGTGGCAGCCGGGGCCGGCGTAGCAGTGCGCGAGCCGCAGTGCGAGCAGTACGCTGGCCAGCAGGTACAGCACGATGGCGATCGATCCGGTAATGATGGTCGTCATGACGAGAGTAGAGGTCCCGATATCAGGGCATCATCATCGCACAACTCGACAGGTCATTGAAGTGAGGGTGTGTGCTCCGGGAGCCTGTCAGCCCCGGGCTGCTCTCCAGCGCGCCTCGCAACACCTCCCTGATTGTCATGCTGATGGCTATCCAGAGACATTTCCGTGCCGGGATTTACTGTTCCGGTTATAATTCGGCGTCTCATTCCGCAGCAATCACGGTTACCCGTCCATGTTTGACAATCTCACCGAACGGCTGTCCCGAACGATCAAAAACCTGCGAGGGCAGGGACGGCTGACCGAGGATAATATCAAGGAAACCCTGCGCGAGGTGCGCATGGCGCTGCTCGAGGCCGACGTGGCGCTGCCGGTGGTCAAGGATTTCATCGACCGGGTGCGCGAGCGGGCATCCGGGCAGGAAGTGCTGAAAAGCCTGACGCCGGGGCAGACACTGGTAAAAGTCGTCAATGACGAACTGATCCATGTCATGGGCGAATCCAACGATGCCCTGAATCTCAATGTGCAGCCGCCCGCGGTGATACTGATGGCCGGTCTGCAGGGGTCCGGCAAAACGACCAGTAGCGCCAAGCTGGCGCTCTGGTTGCGGGAGCGCTCCAGAAAGCGCGTGCTGCTCGCCAGCTGCGATATCTACCGCCCGGCCGCTATCGATCAGCTGAAGACCCTGGCGGGCCAGGTCGAGGTCGAATTCTTTCCCAGTTACCCCGATCAGGATCCGGTGGAGATCGCCCGGGGGGCCGTCAGTCAGGCCCGCAAGCAACATCTTGACGTGGTCATCATCGATACGGCCGGCCGTCTGCATATCGATGCGGATATGATGACCGAGATCCGGCGGCTGCATGAGGCGCTGCAGCCGGTCGAGACCCTGTTCGTTGTCGACAGCATGACCGGCCAGGATGCCGCCGTAACGGCCCGCACCTTCAATGAGGCCCTGCCGCTCACCGGTGTGATTCTGACCAAGACGGATGGCGATGCCCGTGGCGGTGCCGCCCTGTCGATACGTTCCATTACCGGGAAGCCGATCAAATTCCTGGGTGTCGGTGAAAAGATTGTCGCGCTGGAGCCGTTTCACCCGGAACGGCTCGCCTCGCGCATCCTCGGTATGGGCGATGTGCTCAGCCTGGTTGAGGAGGCCGAGCGGAAAGTCGACAAGGAGAAGGTCGCGCGGCTCGCCGGCAAACTGTCGAAGGGCAAGCGCTTCGATATGGATGATTTTCGCGAGCAGCTGGAACAGATGCTGACCATGGGCGGGCTGACCGGCCTGATGGACAAGCTGCCGGGCATGGGTCAGCTGCCGCAAAATGCCAAATCCATGATGGACGACCGCGAAATCCACCGCATGGTTGCGATCATCAACTCCATGACCCGTCAGGAACGCAGCTTTCCCGATGTGATCAAGGGATCGCGGCGGCGTCGCATCGCCAGCGGTTCCGGTACCCAGGTGCAGGATGTGAACCGGCTGCTCAAGCAATACCTGCAGATGCGCAAAATGATGTCGAAGATGTCGCGAGGCGGAATGGGGAAGATGTTGCGCGGCCTGAAGGGCAAGACACCCCGGGGATTTCCCTTCTAGGAGCCTGTCGGACTTAGGATTATTCTACTCGGCAACTGCTCCATGCGTCGCCTAAAGCGCCTACTTTTGGTGCTCTACCTCCTGCATGTCCCAGGCCAGTCTCTCGACCGGTTCCCGGTCTCACCTTCTCCCTGCAGTCGTGCGGCGGCGGGAGAGCGGCCCACAGCCCCCTCGCTGCGCTCTCCCCCGATTTCTCGTTGCGTAGAATCACTATGCGCCTCGAAATCGTGACGATTTGTTCTCGCTCTCCCACTCGCCTCGATACGAACACCTAAGTCCGACAGGCTCCTGGTGATTCGGCTGGTTTCCGCGAGGTAAAATAAAACGGTGGCCTTGGCCACCGTTGAACACTGCGCTTGATCGGCTTGAGTTGTCGTTCAGATTTGTTGTGCTGCCTCTTTTTACAATGCCGTGCGCAAAACCCGTTTATTATTAAGTGATCAGTCCAATGGTATGTTGCACTGAGATCCGGGCTGATTGCTCCCCCACCTGAATTATTGTCTGATATTGATTTCGGAACGCAGTCTAATAGCAGCAATCGCCGTGCCATATATAAAAAAACCATGGTTTATAGTCGGTTGCGGTTGCTTGTCTTGATGTTCGCTGAACCTGCTGTTGAATAAGTAAACAAATCCGACAACAGGCATTCGACAAGGACTGCTGCGAAGTCGCATATAATTACAACTATAAGCAACAAGATACGATATCAAGTTGAGGTATGCGCTGAGATAAAATCCCGATGTAATGAATACCGACATCCGCGATTTGAAGCTGCTACTGTGCGTCAGGAACAGTCCGGACTTGCAGGTCAATGCGGGAAAGCGTTCAGCGCTTCACATTTACTGGCATTCGCGTAGAATTACGCGGTTTTCAGGTTGCGGGCCGATGGTCGGCGCAGTAACGCAAACAATACAGAGGATACACATTAATGGTGACGATCAGGATGTCACGTGGAGGCGCCAAGAAGCGCCCCTTTTACCATATCGTGGTGACCGACAGCCGCAACCGGCGGGACGGGCGCTATATCGAACGGATCGGTTTTTTCAATCCGATCGCCACCGGTGGTGAAGAGAAAGTCAAAATTGATACCGAGCGCGCGGATTTCTGGTGCGCCAGGGGCGCCCGGCTCAGCGATCGTGTCGCCCAGTTATTGAAAACCCAGCGGCAGCAATGATTCCGTAGCTGCCGGATGATCCTGTCCGGGGGTGAAATGGCGACTGATAGTGACCGTCATGCCTCAGGGACCGGAGACGAACCGATCATTGTGGGCCGTATTGCCGGCCCGTATGGTGTCAAGGGATGGTTGCGGGTGGTGTCTTTCACCGAGCAGCCGGACAAGCTGATCGACTATGCGCCCTGGTATCTAAAGCAAGGCAGTGTGTGGCTGCCGACAAGGGTCGTGGAGGCAAAGCACCACACCAAAGGCTTGCTGGTTCGCTTGCCGGGTTGTGAGGACCGTGACAGGGCGGCTGAACTGTCCGGTTCTGATATCGGGATCTACCGGTCGCAGTTACCGCCGACGGCAGCGGATGAGTACTACTGGGATGACCTCATCGGCTTGTCCGTGGTGACGCTGGATGGCTTGCCGCTCGGGACAGTGGACCACCTGATCGCGACGGGCGCCAATGATGTCCTCGTGGTCAGGGGTGAACGGGAACGTTTGATTCCCTTCATCCAGGGAAATGTTATAGCGATGATCGACCTCGACAGGCGTGTCATACGGGTCGACTGGGATCCCGAGTTCTGAACCGGGGGTAACGTGCGCATCGATGTGGTTACCCTGTTTCCGGAGATGATCCGGGCACAGGCCGGTTACGGGATCCAGGGCAGGGCGCTTGCGCGGGGGCTGGTCGAACTGGTGACCTGGAATCCCAGGGACTACACCCTGGACAGGCACGGTTCGGTGGACGACAAGCCCTATGGGGGTGGCCCGGGCATGGTCATGCAGGTGCAGCCGTTGCGCGCTGCCCTGCAGGCGGCGAAGTCGGCCGGGCCGGACGCCCCGGTGATCTGCCTGTCCCCGCAGGGCGGCAGGTTCACCCAGGACACGGCGCGCCGCCTGGCCGGACGGGAGCGCCTGATTCTGCTGGCCGGACGCTATGAAGGCATCGATGAACGGCTCATCGACATGGAGGTGGATGAGGAGCTATCGATCGGAGACTATGTCCTGAGCGGTGGCGAACTGCCGGTGCTGGTGGTCATGGATGCCGTCACGCGTCTGTTGCCCGGTACGCTGGGTGATGCGGATTCAGCCCTGGAGGATTCCTTCATGGACGGCCTGCTGGATTATCCGCATTACACGCGCCCGGAGCAGATCGGGAATCACCCGGTGCCGCAGGTGCTGTTGAGCGGCAACCATGCTGCGATTCACCGCTGGCGACGCAAGCAGGCGCTCGGCAGGACCCGCCTCAGGCGACCGGACCTGCTGGAAGCGCTGGCGCTCGATGACGATGATCGGGCTCTGCTTAACGAGTTTTTGGAAGAGTATGACAAAGGGATCGCCGGTAGCTGATGGTCTTTACGGATGCAACAGAGGATTGAGTCATGAGTAATATTATCGAACAGCTTGAACAGGAACAGATGAAAACGGATATTCCGGACTTCAGTCCCGGCGATACGGTAGTCGTGCAGGTCAAGGTCAAGGAGGGTACTCGCGAGCGTCTGCAGGCCTTTGAAGGGGTGGTGATCGCCAGACGGAACCGCGGCATGAACTCGGCCTTTACGGTGCGCAAGATATCCCATGGCGAGGGTGTCGAGCGCGTCTTCCAGACGCATAGTCCGGCCATCGCCTCCATTACACTCAAGCGCCGTGGCGATGTGCGCCGCGCCAAGCTCTACTATCTGCGCGAGCGTTCCGGCAAGTCGGCACGCATCAAGGAAAAACTCTGAAGTCCTGACGGCCACGCCTGCCATCAGAAAGCGGGCGCCCTGGTACCAGGGCGCCCGTTTTTGTTTGGAGGCGTAGCGGGAATGGCGCTTAATTTAACGCTCATGGCGTTCTTGTATTAAAGAACCAATGGCCACGGAAAACACGGAAAACACGGAATATTCACCGATAATTTCTGTGTCTTAGGTGGATTCCGTGGCTATTTATCACGTTATCCCTTAAGTAAGCGCCATTTGGCGTAGCGGGGGTTTCGTTCAAGGCTTGAAATCGCCGGGGGGCGACCCTATTTCCAGGGTGCAGCATGACGACCCGGGCAACAGAAACCTTAGTTTCCTGATGGACCTCAACCGGTCCGCGGGATAAATATGCGCGCGCTCCCTCCGGAGGGTGTTGTAAAAGCAATGCAGGGTGCGCCGTGCGCACCATTCGGGAGGCGTAACTATTTGTTTGCAAAGGTGCGCACGGCGCACCCTACGGTAGCACGAATATCTTTTGCGACCGCCTCCTGAGGGAAAGGAAATATATGCAATGTTCCGGTCAAGACAGCCATCATAGTCAGGAGAAAACCAATCCATGAGTGTTGAAACCCACAAGGAAACACTGGAGTTCCAGGCCGAGGTCAAGCAGCTGCTGGATCTCATGATTCACTCCCTGTACTCCAACAAGGAGATCTTTCTGCGCGAGCTGGTATCCAACGGTTCGGATGCCTGTGACAAGCTGCGCTTCGAGGCCCTGGGTAACGACAGCCTGTACGCCGGTGATACCAGCCAGCGTGTGCGCATCGATTACGACAAGGACGCGAAAACGGTCACCATCAGCGACAACGGCATCGGCATGACCCGTGACGAGGTCGTCGACAATATCGGCACCATCGCCAAGTCCGGTACGCGGCAGTTCTTCGAGTCGCTGACCGGCGACCAGGCGAAGGATGCGCAGCTCATCGGCCAGTTCGGCGTGGGTTTCTACTCCGCCTTCATCGTGGCCGACAAGATCACCTTGACGACACGGCGTGCCGGTCTGGCGGTGGATCAGGGCGCGCGCTGGATCTCCAGCGGTGACGGGCGTTACACCCTGGAGAGCTGTGAAAAGACCGAACGCGGCACCGAGGTGGTGCTGCATCTGCGCGAGGGTGAGGAGGAGTTCCTCGACGGCTTCCGCCTGCGCGCCATCATCCACAAGTATTCGGAGCATATTCCCCTGCCGATCGAGATGCGCGTCGAGGGTGATGAAAAGCGCAAGGATGAGTACGAGGTCGTCAACAAGGCTTCTGCGCTGTGGGCCCGTCCCCGGACTGACATTACGGACGAGGAGTACAAGGAATTCTACAAGCACATCGCCCACGATTTCGAGGACCCGATGAAATGGGTGCACACCCATGTGGAAGGGACGCAGAGCTATACCTCGCTGTTTTATCTGCCGGCACGGGCGCCGTTCGATCTGTATGACCGCGACAGCCGTCACGGCATCAAGCTGTACGTGCGGCGGGTGTTCATTATGGACGATGCCGAGCAGCTGATGCCGCTCTACCTGCGTTTCGTCCGCGGCCTGGTGGATTCGGACGACCTGCCGCTGAATGTCTCGCGCGAGATCCTGCAGCATAACCGGCTGATCGACACCATCCGCGCGGCTTCGGTGAAGAAAGTCCTCGGCCTGCTGGAGGCGATGGCGAAAGACAATCCGCAGGACTATGCCGGGTTCTGGAAGCAGTTCGGCAACGTTCTCAAGGAAGGTCCGGGCGAGGATCATGCCAATCGCGAGCGCATCGCGAAACTGCTGCGCTTTGCCTCTACGCATACCGACGGCACGGAGCAGACAGTGTCGCTGGATGATTACATCGGACGCATGAAGGAGGGGCAGGAGAAGATCTACTACCTCACCGCCGACAGTCCCGCCGCCGCGCGCAACAGTCCGCACCTGCAGATTTTCCGGCGCAAGGGCATCGAGGTGCTGCTGCTTTCCGACCGGGTTGATGAGTGGCTGGTATCGCACCTCAATGAATTCGACGGCAAGCCCCTCGCCTCCGTCGCCCGGGGCGAACTGGATCTCGACAAGCTCGCCGACGAGCAGGAGAAGGAGGCGGCGAAGAAGACCGGAGACGAATATGCCGATGTGGTCAATCGCATGCAGGAATCACTCGGCGAGCGCGTCAAGGAAGTGAGAGTGAGCCAGCGTCTGACGGATTCGCCATCCTGCGTGGTGGCCGATGAACACGACATGGCGGTGCACCTGCAGCGCATGCTCAGGCAGGCCGGGCATGAAGTACCCGCGTCCAGGCCGATCCTGGAGATCAATCCGGCGCATGCCCTGGTGATGCGCCTGAAGGATGAGAAGGACGAGCGGCGCTTCGCCGACTGGTCTGCACTGCTGCTGGACCAGGCCCTGCTCAGTGAGGGCGGGCAACTGGAGGATCCGGTGGCTTTCGTGAACCGGTTGAACGATTTGCTGCAGGAAATGACAAAACAGTAGGACCGGCGGGGCACCGGCCCTGGCTTCTTTCATACCTTCCCTGCAAGTCGCGGGTCATGCCTGAACACAACGCATGGCAGGGAAGTTGAATTCTGAGGTTGGTTCCAGGGCAGGCTCCTGAAGGAGGTGAGGGTGGAAACCGCGCAAAAACCCGTCCTGCTGGCCACGGTATTTTCGGATTACATCTGTCCGTTCTGTTACGTGGGAGACGTGCGGCTTGACCGGCTGCGCGAGCACTATGAGCTCAAGATCAGCTGGTGTTTCGTGGAGATTCACCCCGAGACGCCGGCGCAGGGTATGCCAACGAGCCGGCTGGGCTATCCGCAGCAACGGTGGGAGCGGATGATGGACAATCTCGATGAACTGGCGCGGGAGGAGGGTATTGTATTCGCTCCCCGTCAGTTCACGACCAACTCCCGCAAGGCGCTGCTGCTGGCCGAGGCCGCCAAGGAGGAGGGGGCCGGGGTCTTCTATCGCCTGCACCGGCGACTGTTCGAGTCGTTTTTCACCGAGGGTCGTAACATCGGCGACGAAGCGGTGCTGCGCGAACTCGCCGGTGAGACGGGCGTCTCTGCCCGGACAGTGCAGCGCGCCTGGACGGAGGAACAGTATGTACAACGCCTCGATTTATACCTGGCCGCCGCGCAGCAACTCGGGGTGCGCGCCACGCCGACGATATTCTTCGGGGAGCAGCAGCGCCTGGACGGCGCCCTGCCGCGGGCCGATTTTCAGCGTGCCGCACGCGAGGGGCTCGCGGCGCAGCAGTCGGAATGAATGCACTGGTATTCATGTTCACCGCAGAGACGCAGAGAACGCAAGGATTTAAAATCTTTAAAACCTGTTAAATCTTGATGAATGGCGGATCGAAGACTTTGCGGGCGACTGGCGCCGTACAGGGCAGTTAATCAACCAGGAATGACAATATGCCGAGTCATCGTCATGTAAGCCGAAAAACCAGATCGGCAATATCATTATTTTCACCTCGGCGTGCTCCGCGTCTCTGCGGTGTGTGTTTTAGTTTGTGACAGCCGGGGAAGCCGCCAGCGTGCGCGCCGACAAGTGGCTCTGGGCGGCGCGCTTCTACAAAACCCGTACGCTGGCGATGCAGGCGATCAACGGCGGCAAGGTGCATGTCAACGGCGAGCGCGTCAAGCCCGCGCGCCGGCTGGTCACGGGTGACCGGCTGACCGTGCAGAAAGGCCCCTGTCGCTTCGTCATCACGGTCGAGCGGTTGTCATTGCAGCGCGGTCCGGCGGAACAGGCGCACGAGCTGTACAGTGAGTCCGAACAGAGCAGGCAGGAACGTCAGGCCCTGTCCATGGAGCGCCGGCTGCAGGGGCATGTCCCGGGCCGGCATGAACGACGACCGGACAAGCACGCGCGGCGGCAGCTGCGCGAGCTGAAACGCTGAGATCAGGCATGAGCACACCGAAGACACCGTTACTGACCGTAGACATCATTATCGAAATGGTCGACCGGCCCGCACGGCCCATCGTTCTGATCGAACGGCGTTACCCGCCGCCTGGCTGGGCCCTGCCCGGTGGCTTCGTGGATGTGGGTGAGACGCTGGAGACGGCGGCGCGTCGTGAAACGCGCGAGGAAACCGCTCTGGAGGTGGAGCTGAAGCTGTTGCTCGGCTGTTATTCCGATCCGGCGCGCGATGTACGCGGCCATACCGCGAGCGCCGTGTATATCGCGGAAGCCCGGGGAGAACCCCGCGCAGGTGACGACGCCGGGCGGTTCGGGCTGTTCGATCCCGCCGACTGTCCGCCGCTGGCCTTCGACCACGCACGGATCATCGAGGATTATCGCAACTGGCTAGCAAGCGGACGTGTGGCTCCGCTGCGCGGTTGATGACACGAACCCGGTCGTGCGTGTGCGACGGATCAGGCAATGACACTGTTGAATCTGGTCAACCGGCTGATCGGGTTGCTGCTGATGGCGGCCTATGGCTATCTTTTGCTTCACCTGGACCGCTACCTGCCGGGTCTGGTCGTGGCGCAGGGTTCACTTTATCCAAAAGTGTTTATCGGCATGGCCGTCGTTCTGATACTGCCGGTAATCGGCATCGCCTGCATTCTGACGCCGGAAACTTTCAGAAACAGGTTCTCGCCACGCTACGGCACATACGACAGCGCCCTGCTGACGGACGG
>Ga0210144_1000980_pt1 | contig 12769 bp, 12 predicted proteins | sample Muzzi_PWA_D2_FD_185532 | JGI IMG/M metagenome (GOLD analysis project Ga0210144, IMG submission 185532) | Wetland microbial communities from San Francisco Bay, California, USA, that impact long-term carbon sequestration - Muzzi_PWA_D2 (SPAdes) | ecosystem: Environmental > Aquatic > Marine >...
GACCCGGGCGCGGCGGTTGCGTCTGGCGCCTCGCCCGTCGCCCCCCCGGCGCTCTCCTCGTCCCGGCGGCTCATTGGGCGCGCCACGCTTTTCGCATGTTCTTCAATGAATCGAGGTAGATCGCGATGAACATCACGGCGCCCGCGGCGAAGGGATACACATAAGGTGACACGCCCCGCGTCCCCAGGCCGTTGTTGATGATGATCAGGAGCATGACGCCGGCCAGCGACCCGGGAAGAACGCTTCCCCGTCCGCCGAACAGGCTGGTGCCACCGATCACCACCGCCGCCACCGCCTGAAACTCCATACCTCGTCCAGTGAAGGTGGTCACCTCGCCAAGATACATGGACGAGAGCAGGCCGCTCAAAGCGCCGCATGCGCCGGAGATGCAGAAGACGGCGAGCTTGACCGGCTTCACCGGGATGCCGATCTTTTCCGCCGCCGATTCGCTGTTGCCGATCGCGTAGCAATAAGTGCCGAACTTCGTGCTCGACAGCACGATCTGCAGGATGATCATCACCGCCAGGGCGACCAGAAACACCAGCGGAAAGACGTCGAGGAGCTTGATGCTCCCAAGCGCCTTCACCCCCGCATTGACCGGCCGCACCGTCCCCTCGGTCAGCACCAGGCTGATGCCCCGGTAGGCAATCATCAGCCCGAGCGTGGTGAGCAGCGAATTCATGCGGAAATAGGCGACGAGGATGCCGCAGACCGATCCGGACAGCACACCGACAAAGACCCCCGCGACCAGCGATACCGCCGGCGGAAAGTCGGCGGTGAGGTAGACCACGGCTGCAGCCAGATAGGCGGCCGACCCGATCGACAGATCGATGTTGCCGGTGATCATCACCAGCGTAAGCCCGGCCGACGCCGCCAGGAGGAAACACGCAACGATGCTGATCTGCGTCCAGTTGCTGACGGTGAGGAACGAATTCGAGATGAAGGTAAAGAGGACGACCAGCACCAGAAGCAGGATGTAGAAGCCGTATGAAAACAGCACGTCCTGCGTTTCGCGCCAGCTGTGCGCCCGACTATGCATCGACTGTCTCCTCGCCCAAGGCGTAGCGCATCAGCGTCTGGTTGTTGATCTCCTCCCCGCTGACATCGCCGACAATCCGTCCCTCCTTGAGGATCAGCACCCGGTCGCTGAGATTGACGATCTCCTCGATCTCCGAGCTGATCAGCAGCGTCGAGGTCCCTTCATGCGCGCGTTGCCTGATAAGCGCGCCGATCTCGAGCTTGGCGCCGACGTCGACTCCCCGAGTCGGCTCGTCCATGATCAGGACCCGGTCCTTCCTGTTCAGCCATTTGGCGAACACCACCTTCTGCTGGTTTCCGCCGCTCAGGTTCTCCACCCGAGTCGCGTGCCCCGGCGTGGCGATCCGCATCGACTTGATGAAGTCGATGGCGGTCGCGATCTCGTGCCGCATGTCCATGAAGCGAAGCAGCCGGGACGCATAGTCCCTCAGCGCGGTTGCCGTGATGTTGGTCCACACCGGCTGGGTCAGGAACAGCCCGTCGGCGTGCCGGTTCTCGGTGATGTAGCCGCATTGGCGGAGCAGCTGTCGCGGCGAGACTTCCGCGAGGCCATCGGCAGTGGCGAGAAAGATGCCGCCCCCATCGATGCGATCGAGGCCGAGCATGGCCCGCACCAGCTCCGTGCGACCGGACCCCATCAGGCCCCACAGGCCGAGGATCTCGCTTTCGTGCAGTTCGAAGCTGACGTCCCGGAGGACTTTCTCCCGTCGGATATTCTCGACCTTCAAGACGGGCTTGTGTTCGATGGCCCGATAGACCTTGTCGGCGACGACCAGCTCCTTGCCGATGATCAGCTTGACGATGTCGTTCTTGGTGACGTCCGCCACGTCTCCCTGGCCGTTGACCCTGCCGTTGCGCAGGACGATGTACTTGTCGCAAAGCTCGAATATCTCATCGAGAAAATGCGAGATGTAGATGACTGCCTTGCCTTCCTCCTTCATCCGCTTGATCAGCTCGAAGAGGATGCGTTTCTCCTTCAGGCTGAGCGACGACGTCGGCTCGTCGAGGATCACGAACCGGGATCCCATGGCAAGCGCCCGGGCGATCTCGACCACCTGCCGCTCGCCGACCGAAAGGTCCTCCATTCGCGATGCCGGGTCGATGGTCGAGCCGAGCATCTCCAGATACTTGCCCGCCTCCCTGATCGCGGCCTTCTTGCTGACCAGCAGCGGAAGCGAAGGGTGCGGGAACAGGTTGGAGATGAACATGTTCTCGGCGACGGTCTGCGAGGCGAAGAACAGCAATTCCTGATGGATGAAGGCAATGCCCTGCCGGCCGGCGTCCTTCGGGGATTGGAGGACCACCTTGCGGCCGTCGATATAGATGTCGCCGCGTTCCGGCTGATAGATGCCGCCGAGCACATTCATCAGGGTTGATTTGCCGGCGCCGTTGACACCGACCAGGCCGACGATCTCGCCGCCGCGGGCTTCGAAGGAGACGTCGTCCAGCGCCTGAACGCCCGGAAACGCCTTCGATATTCCGGACATTCGCAATTGCGTTGCCGTGCGCGTATCGACGTTCGTATCCGTCATCTCGGTTCAGCGCGTTCGCAATACGTCGAGGCCGATCACGGCCACCAGGACGAAGCCCTTGATCACCATCGCGATGAACGGGGAAATGCCGATCAGGTTGAAGGCGTTGCCGAGCACCGTGATGAACAGCAGCCCGAGCATGGTGCCGAGCACGCTTCCCGAGCCGCCCCTGAGGCTGGCGCCGCCGATGACCGTGGTGGCGATGACGTCCATCAGCCTTTCGTCCCGCACCATCGACGTCGTGGCTGTGCCGACCATCGCCGAAAGCACGATGGCGGTAATCCCGGCCATCAGGCCGGAAAACACATAGGTGCTGAACTTGGTGAACCGGATCGGGATGCCCGAGACCCGAGCGGTCCGCTCGTTGCTGCCGGTCAGGTAGATCCATCGGCCGAATTCGGTCCTGGCCAGAACGACGCCGGCGATCACCGCAACAACGATGATGATGATGGCCGGGACGGGGATGCCGAACAGGTCGCCGGAGATGACGTCGATATAGCCTTCGGGCAAACCGTAGATGCTTTGCGCCTGGGTGAACCAGATGGCGAATCCCTGGGCGAGGACCATCGTCGACAGCGTGACGATGAAGGGGATCATCCGCCCCAGGGCGATGGCGATGCCGTTGACGGTGCCGAAGCCGATTCCCACAAGAATCATCACAATGCATCCAGCGACCGGTGCATCGTTGTCGACCATTACGGTCGCGCCCACCACAGCGGCTGCCGAAACGACGGTATAGACCGAGAGATCGATGCCGCCAGCGGCCATGACGAAGGTCATGCCGATGGCCATGAACCCGAGGATGCTGAGCTGCTCGAGGATATTCAGGATGTTCCGCAGTTCCATGAAGTGCGGAATGGACAGGCTGAGGATCACGGTCAGGGCGACGGCGACGGCAGCCGTCGCCATGTTCGTCCGCGTGCTCCGCGATTCCGACCAATAGCGGCTCAATGTGCGCGACGGCCTCGGCAGGCCACCATCTTGCGCGGTCATCTCTGTCCCACTCAGCTCCTGGTTCGTCTCGGATCAATTCGCAGCAGCCGTGGCTCCGAACCTGGTCACCCCTTGTCCCGCCTGGCGGCGCCGGGTTTTCCTGACCGCCGTCGCGGAAAGTCGTGATCGATGCCGGCCTCGTCCAACGCCCGCTTGAACGAGCGCTCGGTAACGTCAGCGATATCGTCGCCACTCATTTGATCCAGCTCCTGGCTGAAGGTCTCCGGTCCGAGGCGCCTGAGCGCGCCCTTCCTTTCGAGAAGCTGAAGGAGCTCCGTCACCGGAAACGCACCCTTGCCCGGCAGCACCCGACGAAAGATGCAATCCTGAAAGAGGCTGATGTTCGGGTTGACCGTCGCGTTGGCGTCGGCGACCTGCACCGCCGAGATCTTCTCCACCGGGATGGTCTCGAGCAGCGCGTTGTCGGGATTGCCGCGCAGGTAGTGATAGAAGTCGAACATAATGCCGCCATTCGGCCGATCCGCCCCCTTGACGACCGACCACGCGGTCTTGAGATCGCGTAGTCCCCACATCGGAATGAATTCGAGGTCGCAGCGAATCCCCAGTGAGGCGGCCCGGTCGCATAGCTTTGCGAAGGCTTCGGTCAGCTGGTCGACCGGCACATCGGTACCGGCCGGGTAGCTAGCGATCGCGCTCATCGAGGTGATTCTGAGCGCTTCGGCGATCCGAAGAAAGTCGTCGGTGTCGCAAAGGAGGAACGTCAAATAGGCGGGCTCGGTGATGTTGTCCGGCATCCACTGTGGCGCCCAACGCGCGAGCGGATCGAGATGGTCGACGCGAATCCCGGCGTCGTCGGCCATGGCAAGAATGTCGGCCGTCGAAATGCCGCCCCGCATCGCGTCGAGCCAGTCGAAGGGGGAGATCGTCAAAACGTCGAACCCTACCCTCGCCGTTACCTTGATCCGCTCGGCAAGCGGCAGGTTGCGGACATTGCCCGACCACATGATGTATTCGCGCTTCTGCGCCACGGTTCAGTTCCCTCGCACGATGCAACGGCTGGCCGACGCAGCGCAAACAGAAAGCGGTGGAGGCTAGTCCTCCACCAGTTTCTGTCGATTCCCCGCCTCGTTCACGTGGGCCGGCAAGCGGCGAACTACTTCTGCCAGAGCTGGGCTTGCAGCGCCGGATCGTCGACATTGTCAGGGGTGTAGACCGGACCCTTGATCAGGATATCTTCGAATTTCTCGCCGGCTGCCAGCTTCGGCAAGATTTCGATCGCCTTCTGGCACATGCCCTTGACGTCGAACAGGGTGTCGGCGTCGAGATATTTCTGGCGAAGGAGGTCGATCCCGATGGCAAACACGTCGACGCTCGAGAAGTACATGTGCTTGGCATCGCCGTAGGGGTACCACTTGTCGGCGTCCTTCAGAACCTGCTCCACGCCGCTCATCATCACGTCCGAGGCGATGGCGAGCATGTTGGCGTCGGGATAGGCCCGGAGCGCCGGGGCAAGCACCGCCGCTGCCTGTTGCGGATCCCAGTTCGCCGGAAGATCCTGCAGGATCTCCGCATCGAATTCGGCGGCAGCCTCCTGCAGGCCGACGCCCCGCAGACGCGAGTTCTCGTCGCGCAGATCGCCGCTGACCCACAGGACGCCCTTCACCGGGACCCCGTCCTTCTTCATCTTCTCGAATACCGTCTTCGACGAGGAGTATTGCTGCCACTTGGCGTCGATGCCGACAAAGACGTCGGCCTGATATTTCGCCTCCTGGTGCACCTGGCGCAGGAACGACATCACCGGCTTGCCGGCGTCGTGGGCCGCCTTGACGCTTGCCGAGATCGCCTTCGAGTCGATCGGAAACACCAGCACCACGTCGACGTTCCGGCTGATCAGGTCCTGGACGTCGCTTGCCTGCTTGGCGACGTCCATGTCGGCGGCGGTGAACACCAGCTCGATGGGCGGATCCGATTTCGCTGCAAGCTCCTCCAGGAGCTGTTTGCTGGTGCTCCAGACGGCGTCCTGCATGCCGGGCCAGGCCATACCAACGACGACCTTGTCGGCGGCGCGCGCCACGGGCATCCGCCCGAACATGGCGCCCGAGGTCGTCGCCAGGGCGGCGGCCCCTGCGGCTCCTTTCAGCACGGTGCGACGGCTCACGGTCAGCACAGGCCGGCGCGGTTTTAGAAGCTCCCTCGACATTTGCAGCTCCCTGTTGGTGATTTGTTTTTCTTCGATGATCCCCCGACGGAGATGGGGTTTTTGATTGCGAAACGCTATGTTAAGGCTCTTTCGCTGTCAACGGTCATCGGTATACCGTTGATCGAACAAGTAGGTAATGCGCCGCGATCGCTGCCCGGCATGCTCGAGCGGATGGGATTCGCTCCGGGCCGGCTGCTTCAGATTAAACCGCGGCGCGTTATCGTGCGGGTTTCCGGATGGGGGCAGACCGGCCCCTATAGGGACAAGCCGGGCTTCGGAACGCTGGTCGAGGCGATGTCGGGATATGCCGACATCAACGGTTTCGCCGATTCGCCGCCATGTCTGCCGCCGCTCGCCACGGCCGACATGGTCGCCGGGCTCTACGCCGCAGTCGGCCTGCTCGCTGCCTTGCGCACCGTCGAAGTCGGCCGTGGCGCCGGCCAGGTCGTCGACATCTCCCTGTTCGAGCGGATCTTTTCGCTGATCAGCGTGTCGGCGGCCCAATATCGGCTGACGGGCGAGCCGATGCGGCGAAACGGCAACCAGTCCTCCCATGCCGCGCCGAGAAACATCCACGCCTGCGCGGACGGCCGCTATGTCGCCTTGTCGGGATCGATGCAGAGCATGGCCGAGCGGATCTTTGGCACGATCGGCCGCCGCGATCTCATCGACGATCCGCGCTTTCGCACGAACGACGATCGGCTCGCCAACCGCGATGTCCTCGACGCCATCATCGGCGCCTTCATCGCTGAATGCAGCCGTGAGGAGAACCTTGCGCTGTTCGATGGTGCCGGCGTCACGGTCGGTCCGGTCTGTTCCGTCGCGGAACCGGTCGACCATCCTTATGTCGTCGGCCGCGAGATCGTGATCGAACCGGCGCTGACCCGGTCAGCTTTCACCGCCGGCCGGCGCCCATGTCCGACGAATGTCCATTATGGATACTTTCGTTTGCGCCGGCTCTCCCGGCTTGTGCAAATCATGACCCATCGAAACAAGTCGCAAGCCTGTTCAGTGGCATGTCGCGCGCATCCGGGATTCCCGTCTGCGCCGGGCGATTTCGCCAGAACGACCGAAATGGAGGAGACACGTGGGACGATTGTCTAACCGCAATTGCATGGTCACGGGCGCTGCCCGGGGCATGGGGCGAGCCATCGCCGACGATTTGGTGCGCGAAGGCGGCAACGTGGTCTATGCCGATATCGACGCCGTGGTTGTGGATGTGGCGGCGACGGCAGCGGACCGGGTCGGCACGAATGGAGCAGGTCGCGCCGTCGGCATGAAGGTTGATGTGGCGAACAGGCAGCAGGTCCGCGCCGCCGTCGAACTCGCGGCCAAGGAGTTCGGCGCCCTCAACGTCATGTTCAACAATGCCGGCGTCAACAAGCCGATGAAGTTTCTCGACGTCACCGAGGACAACTGGAACTTCATCATGGGGGTCAACGCCCTCGGCGTCCTGATCGGCATGCAGGAAGCGGCCAAGCAGATGATCGCTCAAGGCACAGGCGGCAAGATCATCAACACGGCATCTATCGCCGGCCGACAGGGCTACGACAACATCGCCCCCTATTGCGCCTCGAAGTTCAGCGTGATCTCGCTGACCCAGTCCGGGGCGAGGGCGCTCGCTGCCGACAATATCACCGTCAATGGATTTGCCCCCGGCGTTGTCGAGACGCCGCTCTGGGAGCAGCTCGACAAGGACCTGATGGAGCTCGGCGCAAGCGAGCGGCCCGGCCAGGCGATCGCCGAGTTCTCGGCGGGAATCCTCCGTGGGCGTGCGGCCAAGGAATCCGACATCGTCGGCACCACGACATTTCTGGCGGCGCCCGATTCCGACTACATGACCGGCCAGATCATCATGATCGACGGCGGTATGGTGCTGGTCTGAGCCGAAACGGCCGGGAAGCACCGCTCGAGCTCGCGCTCCTCCTGATTGCAGGGTGACGCCGGACGCTGCGGCTCCGGTATCCCGCAAGGGAAACGACCCTGCCAATGGCGGCTTCGCCGTTCGTCCCGACCGCCCCCGTCTCCGACCGTTCCCTCGCCAGGCGAACGATCCGGCAAGAAGTCTGCGGCGAGCCCGCCGCCTCTCGGGTCAACTTCCGATCCGCAGTATCGGCCCGGCACGACGGCATCTCACCATGTGAACCGCGTCTGTCGCGAATTCGTGCCACATGATCGCAACGGCTCTGCTAGCATCCGGCAGAAAGCCGTGTCGCGGGAGGACGGCGCCTTTGATTGCCGAGGGTTCCTGACCTTTGCCGGCGCTCCGTTCGTCCCGCAAACCCAGGGAGCGTCGTCCATGAAGTTCGGAGCATCGTCCTGGCCCTTCCAGTGGGAGCCGCCCTACGAAGACTGCATTCGGCGGATCAGCGGCCTCGGCTTCAAGGCGATCGAGCTGATCGCGTGGAATACGGACTACCTCAACGACTACTGGACGAAGGCCAAGGTCGCTGACATCAAGAGGGAACTGGCGAACTCAGGCATCGCCCTCTCGCAGTTCGTCCACACGCCGCATGACCTGTCGAGCGATGACAAGGCCAAGCGGAACGCCGCCGTTGCCAACTGGAAGAAGGCCGTCGAGGTCGGCGCCGAGCTCGGCTCGCCGATCATCAACATGGTCGCCTCGCATCCCTTTGCCATGCGCGACACGGTCGAGATCCCGCGCATCACCACCAAGCCGCTGGTGCAGAAATATGCGACCCGCGGCGTGCCGCGCCGCGTCGACTGGGACCGGAACTTCAGGGACTTTGTCGGGTCGCTCCGCCAGTGCGCGCAAGCGTGCGCTGCCGCCGGCGTCAGGATGAGTGTCGAGCCGCATCCCGGCCGCTACCTCGCCAACCACGACGGTGCGCTGCGGCTTCTGGAGCACGTCGACCATCCGGCGATGGGCATCAACTTCGATCCGAGCCACACCTTCCCGATCGGCGACTTCCCTGACATCACCGTCTATCGGCTCAACAGGCACATCATCCACATCCATGCGTCGGACAATGACGGCGTCACCAACGTCCACTGGCGACCGGGCATGGGCAAGATCGACTGGAAGGCGATGTTCCAGGCACTGATGGACGTCGGCTATGACGGCGTCGTCTCGATCGAGCTCGAGGACGTTCCCGGCGTGTCGCGCGGGGCGAACACGAACGCTCCCGGAGTCTATCGCAATGTCACCGCCACCGACGAATTCGTCGCCGAGACGGTGGCCGGCATGAACTACCTGAAGGACATCTGCAGGGAAGTCGGCATCACCGTCGAAGAGTGAGTCCCACCGCGTTGCCGACAGCGTAATTGGCGCGGGTTGGTGCGCTGGCGGTGGAGAGGGGAAGAAGCATGGCAAGGCACGATCTGGTCTATGTGGGGACCTACAGCGAGCCGATCCTGTTCGGCACGGGGCAGGTGGTTCAGGGCCAGGGCAAGGGCATCTACCGCTTCCGGTTTGACGCGGCTGCCGGCGCGCTGGCGCTCGACGGGATCGCCGAGGGGGTTCGCAACGCCTCCTATCTCGCCTTCGACCCGAAGCGGCGCTTCCTCTACTGCGTCAACGAGTTCAAGGAATTCGAGGGTAAGGCGAGCGGGGCGCTCAGCGCCTTCGCGATCGATCCCGACACCGGCGACCTCACCTTCCTCAACATAAAGGCGAGCCATGGCACCGACCCCTGTCATCTGACGGTCGACGCGACCGGCCGGTTCCTGCTCGTCGCCAACTTCGCCAGCGGCAGCGTGTGCGTCCTGCCGATCGATGACGACGGGTCGTTGCAGGAAGCGAGCCAGGTGATCCAGCACGAGGGATCGAGCGTCGACCCGAAGCGACAGACCGGGCCGCATGCCCATGCCGTCACGCTGGACGGGGCGAACCGGTATCTCTTCGTCCCCGATCTCGGCATGGACAAGGTGATGATCTACGCCTTCGACGCGGCGAGCGGCCATCTCGCTCCGAATTCGGCCCAGCCCTTCATCGCGACGAAGCCGGGGGCGGGCCCGCGCCAGATCGCGATGCATCCCGGCGGCGCCTTCGCCTATCTCATCAACGAGCTCGATTCTACAGTGACCGCCTGCCGCTACGTGGCGGACGCGGGCAGCCTGACCAAGATCCAGACGCTCTCCACTCTGCCGGATGGCTTCGACGGCCAAAGCACCTGCGCCGAGGTTCAGATCGCGCCGTCGGGGCGATTCCTTTACGGGTCCAACCGCGGCCACAACTCGATCGTCATCTACGCCATCGATCCCGACGCGGGGACCTTGACGTTGGTCGGCCACGAGAGCACGCGCGGGGAAACTCCGCGGAACTTCGAAGTGAGCCCGACCGGGGCTTTCCTCGCCGCGGCCAACCAGGACAGCAACAACGTGGTCATGTTCCGCGTGGACCGTGAGACCGGGAAGCTGACGGCGACGGGGAACGTTGTCGAAGCGGGGACCCCCATCTGCGTCCGCTTCATGTAATCTCCCTCGCCGGAATCAACCCGAAGGGACGGAGGGAGAGAATGCCAGAGACGAGGAAGATCGCCATGGTGACCGGCGCCGGCAGCGGCATCGGCAAGGCTGCCGTGCTGGCGCTTGCCCGCGAAGGCTATGCTTGCGTGCTGGCCGGCCGCCGGAAGGAGCCGATCGAGGCCGTCGCCGCGGAGATCGCCAAGGGCGGAGGCGAGGCGATTGCGGTGTCGACCCATGTCGGTGAGCCGGAATCGGTCGACGCGCTGTTCAAGGCGGTGAAGGATCGCTTCGGCCGTCTCGACGTTGTCTTCAACAATGCCGGCATCAATGCGCCCGCCATGCCGCTTGAGGATCTGCCCTTCGACCAGTGGCAGGCGGTCGTTGCCGCCAACCTCACCGGCGTCTTTCTCTGTGCTCGGGGCGCCTACAGGATGATGAAGGAGCAGGATCCACAGGGGGGCCGCATCATCAACAACGGCTCGATCTCGGCCCACACGCCGCGGCCGCATGCCATCGCCTACAACGCCACCAAGCACGGCGTCAGCGGCATCACCAAGTCGGTGGCACTCGAAGGGCGCCCCTACAATATCGCCTGCGGCCAGATCGACATCGGCAACGCCGCCACCGACATGACCCACAAGATGACCGGCGGCGTGTTGCAGGCGAACGGCACCCTGGCCACCGAGCCGCGCATGGACGTCAAGGCCGTCGCCGACGCCATCGTCTACATGGCCGGCCTGCCGCTCGACGCCAACGTGCTCACCATGACAGTGATGGCGACCACCATGCCCTATGTCGGCCGCGGCTGAGGACCGGCGGCGTAAGGTCGCAACGCCTGGCGGATATCGCCGGCCTTTCTTCAGGATTGCCACCGGCTGAACGGCTATCCGGAGAAGCCGAAACCGCTATCCATTAAAGAACTCTTTCCTTTTTCGGATTTTCCGGCTTTTATTCCGACGTGGATCGGGAGGCGGTGGGGTGGCGCCGCATTGTCGCCCGATTTCTTAATCTAACTCGCTGTCTTGGTGATTTGCCGGCGCTGCTGGCCGTAATTCGACGGGGGTCGGGGGGTAATGCATCAGCGAAGGCCGACACGCGCCGAGCGTCCGACCGTTCTGCTCAGTCTCTTGCTCGCGACAGTGATTGTCGCCTTCTCTCCCAGCCGATGGGCGTTTTCCGAAAGGGCCCAGCCGGGCACCCGGTTGATCGCCGATCTCATCCTTCACCAAGGCGTCACGCGCGCCATGAAGGCGGACATCGGGGTCTTCGCGCACGGTTCGTCTTTCGACCGTATTTGGACGACGGCTGAGCCCGATGTTCCGGCTGGCCCGCCAAAGCTTGCGAAAGCCGAGCCGCTGGCGGATCCCGCTGGCGACGCGGCCCCGGTGCCGATCGTCTACTTTGCCTCCGCCGACCCGACGCCGCCATCGCCGGCGCCCTTCGACGCGGTGCTGGCCGATCCGGCCGGGGCCAAGCTGACTCTGCGGGGCGGCCTTAACGACAACACTGCGAGCAAAGACCCGGTCGCCCTGGGCGCCAACTCGCCGGGCGAACAGAAATGCCTCGCAGATGCCATCTATTTCGAGGCGCGGGGCGAAAGCCAGGAGGGACAGATCGCGGTGGCCCAGGTCGTGATCAATCGGGTCAAGAGCAGCGTCTATCCCAATACAATCTGTGGTGTGGTCTATCAGAACGAAGACAAGCTCAATGGCTGCCAGTTCTCGTTTGCCTGCGACGGCGTCAGCGAACAGGTCACCGACCGCCTGGCATGGCGCCGCGCGGAAGATGTCGCCCGTCGGGTGCTCCACGGCGACGCCGGCGCGGTGCCGGCCGAAATCGGCAATGCCACGCATTATCACGCGACCTCGGTATCCCCGCTGTGGGCGCACTACATGCGCCGCGTGGATACCATCGGTCACCACGTCTTCTACGTGGCAACCCGGCGTGGCTGACCGAGCCTTCCTCCTCTAAGAGGCCCCTGATCCCGATACCGTAGGGCCGCCCCCAGCCCCTGCGGCCCGCTCCGCTGCCTCAATTCGCTTGATATCGCTCAAAGCCAAGCGCCTATCGGTCTGCGAAGGTGGTGCGGTCACAGTCAGGCAGGAACGATGATGAATCACCGCCACCGCAAGGTGCTCCACGCCCTCTTCGCCCATCCGGTGAGCGGCAATATCGATTTCAAGGATGTCGAGCATCTGCTCACCGAGCTTGGCGCGGAGATCGAAAACCGATCCGGGGCTCGGGTCGGGGTGAAGCTCGAGGGGCACACGGTCGCCCTTCACCATGCCCAGAAGAGCCTGCCGCTGGAAGAGGTGCAGCAGATCAGAAAGTTCCTGGAGACCTGCGGCGTCGATCCCGCCGACTATCCGCTGTGACCTCGGGAGATGGTTTGAGGCGCTGACAGCCATGAGAGACGCGCGAAAGAGAGGTTGGATACCTGCCCGCGGCATCGACGGCCTGTTCGGACAAGCCGGCATGGCCATGGACGCCATGGACGCCATCGGCGCGGAGACCGCGGGCGGAGCGGCGGCTGCCGCTCCGATGCCTCATATCGTCCCGGCCACCTGGCCGAGGTTTGCGCCCTGGGCGGCGCGCATCGAAGCGGCGTCGGGCGTCG
>Ga0210144_1000981_pt1 | contig 12746 bp, 5 predicted proteins | sample Muzzi_PWA_D2_FD_185532 | JGI IMG/M metagenome (GOLD analysis project Ga0210144, IMG submission 185532) | Wetland microbial communities from San Francisco Bay, California, USA, that impact long-term carbon sequestration - Muzzi_PWA_D2 (SPAdes) | ecosystem: Environmental > Aquatic > Marine >...
CCGATCCTTGGCCCGATCCCTTGCCAAGCCCCGCGCCTCCTCGAAGACCTCGGACGCCGGCACGGTTCCGATCTCGCCCTGCCGGTACGCCCGGAGCCGTCCTCCAATTGGGTGGCACCTCGCGTCGTGGAGGGCCACGGCGAAGGAGGCGCGCCAGGCTGTCGAACGGGCGAAGAGAGTCGTCACCTGGGCCGCGCAGACCGTGCGACGCGCGCGGCTGTAAGCGGTGGCGTTGCCGCCATGAACCGTCCATTTGGCGTAGGACTGGGCAATCTGCGCCGGTGAACTGTCCATCGAGCGCATGACAAGGCACGCCGGTGGCTGAGGTCCCAGTCTCCAGACGTCTGCCGTGCGACCACGGCCCCGCCTTCCGTCCTTCTTGGTAGATGGGACGCCCTCTACGCCACATCCCGCCAGGCCACATGGTCGAGGTCACGAACCGGACCTTCCAGAAGCGCTACCTGCTGCTTCCCACGCGGAAGCTGCGCCTGCACGGTGGCAGGAGCTGCCGCCCGCGGTGGAGTAGCAGCCCCAGGGGCGTTGACTCCGAGTCTCTGTCGGCATATTCTAGGAAAATACCATCTTCCGCTGACACCGGAAATCTAGGGTTTGCTGGAAAGTCGCCGCCTGCCAGGGAATCGGATGTGGTGCGTCGCGCGCTGGACGAGGTGAGGTCCACCTTACCCGGCAGGTGGACACTCGGAGTGGAAGAGGAGGCTCGGAAGGGGCAGGTCGCCTTCGACGCCCTGGTGACGCTGGAGTCTCCAGACGGCGCCCAGGCGGTGTTGGCTGTCGAGGCCAAGCGAACGCTGGCAACTCGCGAGATCGCGAACGTTCTGGAACAGCTCCGGCGTCTGATCGATCGGGCATCCGATGCTTCACTGCTCCCAATGGTGGTCGCTCGCTACCTTTCTCCTCCCACGAGAGAGCGCCTTGAACAGAAGGGGGTGGCCTATGCAGACGCCACGGGCAACGTTCGCATCGAGATCGATCGGCCGGCCTTTTTCCTCCGCAGTACGGGCGAGGATCGTGACCCCTGGCGAGGGCCGGGGCGGCCTCGCAACACGCTCAAGGGTGCGGCTGCAGCCCGGGTCGTCCGAGCACTCGTGGATTTCGTGCCGCCGTATACCGTCCCGGAGCTCGTGAAGCGGAGCGGGGCCTCCACCGGCGCGACGTACAGGGTGGTGAAGCTGCTGGAAGAGGAGGAGCTTCTGGAACGCAAACCCCGCGGCCCGATCGAGCGGGTCCTGTGGAGAAGGCTCATCGAGCGGTGGAGCGAAGATGATGGCTTCATGCGGAGTGAGGTAGTGCAGCGCTTCCTCTTCCCGCGAGGGGTCGAGAGGGTGCCGGAGGCCCTCCGCGCGGCCGGTGAGCTGCGCTACGTCCTCACCGGGTCGCTCGCCGCCCGATCCTTCGCTCCCCACGCACCGCCGCGCGTCGCAATGATCCATGTGGACGATCCAGCGGAGGCGGCCGAGACGCTCGGGCTTCGGCCCGTAGATCGGGGTACCAACGTGCTCCTGGCAGCCCAACGAGGCAATGTGCCCTTCCTGCGCGCGAGGACCGTGGACGGCGTGGTGACAGCAGCTCCCAGCCAGATCGCAGTCGATCTGCTCACCGGTCCGGGTCGCTCGCCGAGCGAAGGCCAGGCCGTCTTGGATTGGATGGAGAGTCATGAACCCGAATGGAGGCTCTGATCTGCTGGTGGTCGACCATCGCCTCATGCGAATCGCCGCCTTGGAGTCTGACGACCTGCGGGTGCGCGAGGTCAAGGTCGCCAGCACGGCAGCCCTCCTGGTCTCCAAGCTGTTCAAGCTCGCCGAACGGGAGGATCGACCGGACCGCTTGCTCGACAAGGACGCCCACGACCTGTACCGGCTCTTGGTGGGCGTGAGCCTGGGCGACCTGACCCGGTCGCTGACCCGCCTGCGAACCGACCCGCTGGCAGGTGAGGTCACGCGGACCGCTCTCGAAGCCCTGGAGCGGTTGTTCGCGAGCGGCCCGGAAGCTCTGGGTTGCCGGATGGCCGGGCGGGCGGAGGAAGGTGTGGGAGACCCGGACGTGGTGTCCGCCTCGGTTGCGGTTTTGGCTCAGGATCTCCTGACCGCTACCACGCGATCCCGATCGAGAACGACGAGCGGGCCCAGGTCGGCAGGCTGCGGTACATCCTGAGCCACGGGGTCAAAGAGGGCCTTGTCGGACGGTGCGCAGAGTGGCCGGGCGCCCATTGCGTGACCGCCCTGACCGAGGGTGAGCGGCTCTCCGGCACCTGGTATGACCGGACCGCCCAGTACCGGGCGAACCGGTGGAGTGGAGAGACCGTCGACGAAGAGCAATTCGCCGAGGACGAGGAGATCGTCTTGACCCCGCTCCCATGCTGGGGGCATCACATGGAAGAGGAGCGCCGCGACTTCGTACGGGAGATGATCGCCGAGATCGAGGCCGAAGCGGCGGCCAGGCACCGCGCCCAGGGTACGACGCCCCTCGGCGTCAAGAAGATCCTCCGACACCATCCCTGGGAGCGACCAAAGACGGCGAAGCGATCGCCTCGCCCTTGGTGCCATGCTGTGACCAAGGAAGGCCGGGAGCTCCTGAAGCGCGCCTACCAGCTCTTCGCTGCGGCCTTCCGCGACGCCGCCGAGTTGCTCAAGGACGGCGTGCCCAACCCGCCGTTCCCGGAAGGCAGCTTCCCGCCGGGAAGGCCCTTCGTGCCCCACGCGGCTCCCGGATAGCGCCCACAGCCGCATCCCTTCGATCCACAGACTTGCTACCCCGCCGCCGACAGCGACTCACCCCTCTCGGCTGGGGCGGGGTCTGTCCGGACAGCGAGGAATCGGCCCCAGTGGCGCCGCCGGAGCGGGGTCGGATGGCGGATAAGGCCCTCTTCTCGTGAGTTCGCGGTCCTATGGATTCTGATAGACTCCACGCAAACAGGCCGACACCGACGGACGACGAAGTGACTTCCCCAATTCCATGGCGCCCTGTTCCCCGTTCGGCTGCACCTAGGCGCCTAGATCGGTTTCGCTCGCACTCTAAGATGAGAGACACTTGAGAATCTCATTTGAGCCTGCCAATGGACTACCCCTTCGAGAATCTCGGGCCTGAAAGATTCCAGCAGTTCGCCCAAGCGCTCATCGCCCAGCAGTTTCCTGATGTTCAGTGCTTTCCAGTAGGACAACCCGACGGTGGTCGTGACGCGATCCATTACCTATCTCAAGTCAGTGCGAGCGGTGCGCAAGCATTCGTAATGTACCAAGTTAAGTTCGTCCGTCAACCCCAGAAGGTTGAAGGTCCAGTTGACTGGCTGCGAGAGAAGATTCAGGGCGAAGCACCAAAAGTTCAGGCACAGGTCGGTCGAGGCGTAGCTAAGTATGTCCTCATGACCAATTTACCAGGCACCGCACATCCGGGCGCTGGCTCCATCGACCGTATCCAAGAAGTCTTGGCGGAGTCTATCTCGGTGCCCTCAGTTGTTTGGTGGCGAGACGATCTTGCTCGACGTCTAGACTCTAGTTGGAGTCTAAAGTGGACTTATCCTGAGCTATTAACCGGCTCGGATTTTCTGAGGCTGCTCTTTGAACAGGGAGTTGGAACCAAGAATGGACGCAACGAACGAGCGCTGAGAGCATATTTAGAAGAACAGTATAGGAGGGACCGTGATATCCGCTTCAAGCAGGTTGAGCTCCAAAATAGACTGTTCGACCTCTTTGTTGATGTGCCCGTAGTTGCTCCTGACCAACCTGTTCATGAGCCATTTCGTGGTCGTACATCAAGGGTGCAGGTGTTGCTCTCCCAGGAAATTGCGCAAGGCGGGCCAAGCCGCGGGAACGCGACGCCATCTCTCCGGGTCGCGCGTACTACCCGGTTAAACACAAGGGGATCGCTGGTCGGCGCTGAGGATAATGTTGAACTAGGTGCAGCTTCAACCTTTCTTCATCCGCTACTGCAGGTCCATGCGCCATCGGTGGTCTTGGAAGGGGCGCCTGGTCAGGGCAAGTCCACGATCGTGCAGTACGTCTGCCAAGTGCATAGGCTGAGATTGATTGGGGCTGACTCCGAGGAGCGAAAGTCTCTTCCCGAAAGTCACGCGAATACCCCCCTACGGTTGCCCTTTAAGGTCGATCTTCGAGATCTTGCCTATTGGATTGCCGGGGAGGACCCCTTCTTGGAGGGTCCAGCTGAGAACAGTGAATTCACAAGAGGACCGAGAACTCTTGAGGCGTTTCTCGCGGCGCAAGTAAGTAGTCTCTCAGGGGGGACAGCGTTCACTGTAGATAATCTTCTTGAGGTCCTCGACGTTAGCGCGGCACTTCTAGTCCTAGACGGACTCGACGAAGTTGCGGACATCGAACGAAGGAAACGGGTAGTTCGTGAGATTGAGCGTGGTGTTTCGCGCCTTAGGGTGAATGCCGTCTCTTTACAGGTCATTGTTACGAGCAGGCCAGCCGCGTTCGCAAATTCACCGGGGCTTCCCCCTGAGGAGTTTCCTCATTACCAACTTGGATCAATAGACAAGCCTCTGGCTCTCCAATACGCGAGGAAATGGCTTACGGCGAGGCAGTTGACGGAGCCGGAGAAGAAGTCATTCTCGGCCATCTTGTTAGGCAAGCTTGACGAGCCGCATATAAAGGACCTGGCGAAGAACCCGATGCAATTGACGATCCTCCTGAGCCTGATTCATACTAGAGGTGAGTCACTGCCAGATAAGAGAACCGCACTCTATGACAACTATGTTGAGCTATTCTTTAATAGGGAGGCGGAGAAGAGCGCCGTAGTTCGAGAACATCGGGATGTGCTAATCGACATTCATCGGTTCTTGGCGTGGAGCTTACATGCTGAGTCGGAACTCGGAAGGCATCGGGGTCGTATTCCTCAGGAGCGCCTTCGAGCTCTTGTACGGGACTATCTTAGTGATGAAGGCCACGCTCCGGATCTCGTCGACAACCTGTTTACGGGATTGATGGAGAGAGTGGTCATGATCGTTTCGCGCGTGGAGGGAACGTATGAGTTTGAGGTTCAGCCAGTGCGGGAGTACTTCGCGGCGAGGTTCCTGTATGAGACAGCTCCCTACTCTCCTACGGGGGCTGAAAGGAGCGGAACCAAGCCTGAGAGATTTGATGCGCTTGCTCGGAACTTCTACTGGCTCAATGTTACTCGATTCTTTGCTGGGTGTTATAGCAAGGGCGAGTTGTCCTCTTTGATCGACGGTATATCGGAGCTGTTAGAGGATCGTGAGTACCGACTTTCCGGCCACCCGCGGGCTCTCGCAGTGACGTTGCTCGGAGATTACGTCTTCTCCCAATCTCCGAGGGCGGTTTCCCGACTACTCAGACTTGTCTTGGATGGCCCCGGACTTCGACTCCTGCTTTCGGGGGGAAATCCATGGCGACAAGCGGGTGAGTTCTTAGTTTTGCCCAAACAATGTGGCCAGAAGATGTTGGTCGATCAATGCTTTAGGTTGCTTGAGACTGCTCCCCCTCAGGATTATGCGCAAGAAGCCCTAATGTTTATTCGTAGAAGCCTAGATCAAGGAGATGTCAGCGATCGGTGGTGGGAGTTGGCTCGGCAGAAGACGGAAAGGGACCTTGTGCGATGGCTCAGGTACGGCGGAATGTTGGGGGTCGTAGCGGCCGTTGGGACGGAGCGAATAGAGGAGCTGATTTCAAATTTAACAGGTTCTTTGCAGGGCGAAGCGAGGTGCGTACTTCTGAGGTATAGATACTTTGACTTTTTCGAGAAAAGCGAAGAGGGCTTTGCTTGCGCTATGGATCTGTATTTGGACGGACTAGTAGTTCCAGGATACTTCCAGGGGGGAGAGGCGCTGATTGAAGAGTTCGGCAAGAGACTGCAGCCAGAGCGGTATGCGATGGCGTTGGAGCGGAGGAGTCCGGTTGAGGTGAGGGCAGGGTGGTCGCGATTCTTTGGGCTAAGGGACGCTGAGGCTTGTAAGCTCGGAGATTTGCAGGGCCCGCAATTCGGCCCGGCGGCGGAGTGTCGTAAGTGGCTGAAGGTAGCGGAAGAATGCTCAAAACTCACCGAGAGGGAGTGGGGGACTTCTCTGTCGCCGTGGAATCGAATAGTTGAATCCGGTCGCAAATGTTGGGGAGAACGATGGTCTTGGAACATCCTTGCGACTTTTGGAGCGGGAATTCGGTCGCAGAGTGAGACTTGTACAAACGATAGGGATCTTTTCGACCCCAGCAGGCCGTTGTGCCAGAGGGTACGATATGCGAGGCTACGGGCCGGAAATCCTGGTTGGTGGAAGGCTCGACTGAGAGAGGCGTCGGCGCCCGAAAGGATGAGGCTCTGGTCGTGCTCGTGTTAGCAAGCTGGGGGAGTCCGAGGACCATCTTGAGTTGTTTGGGGGAGATTGATGAGGCCTTGGGTAACCTGTCGACCGAGGACTTCAGACGCGTTTTGAGGGGCGTGAACTCTCTGTTTAGTTGGCTGCGAGATGGTAGGAACCGAAAGGACGGAATAAAACTCGCGCCAGAGCTCAAGCGCGCCAGTGGAAGGGCACTGGCCGTCATGTCACGGCGGCGTGGAGCGAGTTGGCAGTCGCTTGCGAGGAGAATGGTCGAGAGCGGTCAGGATCCAGGCGTGGTGGAAGCGGGTCTTGAGATAAATATGGAGGAGTTGTTGCGCGGGAAGAACAACTGGCAGGAGATATTGGAGAGTTTTGAAATATCTTTCAGTCGCAGTATTGATCTAGAGATATACTCGCTACGAGTTCTCCGGCGGCACTCTAGACTAATGGGAATGCCTGTTGACGTGGCCAAGAAAGTAACGAGCAATCCCGAAAGGTATCCTAACTTCCTGATTGCGGTAGCTGAAGAGGTGTGCCGTCAAGACGTTGCTCGGGGAATCGTCCCAGTCGCTACGGTTGCCAGTGGGAACAAGTGGTTCTTGCATTAGAAGGGAGGTGGGCCAGAAGCTCGCTCGCATTGAGAAGGGCATTACGGAGGTCGAAATTGTTTTTGTATTTGCCATGGTGGGCGACCGTTGCTCACCGCCCCCGAGTAGTAAACGCCAACGCCAACAAGGTCTTCTGCTCCATCTTGTGAGCCTCCGCACTCCCGGTCGCGGGACTCGCTGACGCAGCCCGCTTGACGCTCCGCACAGGCTTCCCCCGGCTCAGCCGCTCCAACTCGGGCATGACGAAGCTGAGCGCCCCCATGTTGGCCGGCTCTTCTTGCACCCACACGATCTCCCGCAGCGGCCCCAACCGGTCGAGCTCTCCCAGCAGCTCGTCGTGGGGGAAAGGGTAGAGCTGCTCGAGGCCGAGGATGGCGGTCTTGGGGTCGTCGCCCTCCTGCTTTTTGCGCTCGGCGCGGAGCTCGTGGAGGATTTTACCGGTGGCGAGGACGGCGCGGTCGGCCCCTTCTTGTAGAGCGGGCTCGCGCTCGGGCATGACGGTGAGGAAGCGCTCGCGGGTGAAGGAGGTGCGGGGCGAGGTCGCGGGCTTGGCGCGGAGCATGCCTTTGGGGGTCATGACGATGAGGGGCTTGCGCCATTTGCGGAGGGCCTGGCGGCGGAGGAGGTGGAAGTACTGGGCCGCGGTGGAGGGGTAGGCGACCTGGATGTTGTCTTCGGCCGCGGCCTGGAGGTAGCGCTCGAGGCGGGCGCTGGAGTGTTCGGGGCCTTGGCCTTCGTAGCCGTGGGGCAGCAGGAGCACCAGGCCGGAGAGGAGGCCCCATTTGTCTTCGCCGGCGGTGATGAACTGGTCGATGATGATCTGGCCGCCGTTGGCGAAGTCGCCGAACTGGGCTTCCCAGACGGTGAGGGCTTCGGGGTAGTCGCGGCTGAAGCCGTACTCGAAGCCGAGGACGCCGGCTTCGGAGAGCTGGCTGTCGTGGACTTCGAAGAACGCCTGGGGTTTCGATGGATCGTCCGAGATGTTGCAGAGGGTGCAGTACTCGCTCTCGTCCTCGGTGTCGATGAGGACGGCGTGGCGCTGGTTGAAGGTGGCGCGCCGGCTGTCTTCGCCGGAGAGGCGCACGGGCACGCCCTGGTCGACGAGGGAGGCGAAGGCGAGGGATTCGGCCATGCCGTAGTCGATGGGGTGCTTGCCCTGGCCCATGTCCCGGCGCTGGTCGAGGAGTTTCTGGATCTTGGGGTGGACGTGGAAGCTCTCCGGCACGGTGGTCAGCCGCTCGGCGTAGCGCTCCACTTGCGTCTCGGTGAGGCCGGTCTCCACTTCGTAGTCGGGGTCGTACCAGCCGCCGCGGAAGTCCTTCCAGTACTCGGGGAAGGAGGCGAGCTGAGGCCGCGAGGTCATCTCCTTGGCCTTGTCCTGGGCGCAGTCGAGCTCCTCCTTGAAGCTCTTCTCGAGCGTTTCGGCCTCCTCCTCCAGGCCGTTGTCCTCGGCGTAGATCTGGTAGAGGCGCGGGTGCTCGCCGATCGCCTTGTAGAGCACCGGCTGGGTGATCGACGGGTCGTCGATCTCGCTGTGGCCGTGGCGCCGGTAGCCGATGAGGTCGACGATCACGTCGGAGCCGAACGCGTAGCGGTAGTCGACGGCGATCTTGGCCACCCGCACGACCTGCTCCGGGTCCTCGCCGTTGACGTGGAAGATCGGCACCGGCAGCCGCTTGGCCACGTCGGTCGAGTAGCGCCAGGACCAGAGCGCCTTGGGCTCGGTGGTGAAGCCGATCAGGTTGTTGACCACGATGTGGACCGTGCCGCCCACGGAGTAGCCGTCCAGGTGGGCGAAGTTCAGGGTCTCGGCGAGGATGCCCTGGCCGGCGAAGGCGGCGTCGCCGTGCATGACGATGGGCAGGATCTTCTTCGTCCCGTCCTCGCCGCGCTCGATCCGGATGCGCTGCTGCTTGGCCCACACCCGCCCCTGGACCACCGGGTCCACCGCTTCGAGGTGGCTCGGGTTCGAGGAGAGATGAATGCGGATGGTGCGCCCGTCCTTCGTCTCGTAGGCGCCGGTCGCGCCCATGTGGTACTTGACGTCGCCGCCGCCCAGGATGCTCCGCGGGTCGACGTCCTCGAAGCCGGCGAAGAGCTCCTCGGCCGGCCGGCCGACCACGTTCAGCATCACGGACAGGCGCCCGCGGTGGCTCATGCCGAGCACCGCCTGCTCCACCTCGTAGCCGCCGCCCACCTCCAGGCACTCATGGAGCATGGGGACGAGCGCGGTCACGCCCTCGATCGAGAAGCGCTTGGTGCCGAGGTAGCGCTGCTGGAGGACCTCTTCGAAGACCTCCGCCCGCACCAGGCCGTCCAGGATGCGCTGGCGCCGTGCGTCCGACAGCTCGCCCGGGTCGCTCTCCATGCGCTCGGCGATCCAGGCGCGCTTGTCCGGGTCCGGGATGTGGGCCATCTCGACGCACAGGGTGCCGGAGTAGGCGTGGCGCGCCTCGGCCACCCCGTCGCCCTCTTCTGGCAGCTCGGGATGCCCGGCCGGCGGCAGGCGCCGGCGGAGCGGGTCCAGGTGGGCCTGGAGGTGGCCCCAGCGCCGGTAGGCCTCCAGGACCTGGTCTCTGGTCTGGGAGGAAGATCCGGAAGGGCCTGAGGAGTCGGACCCGGAGAGGGAAGTCTGCGGCTTCGCCGTCGCGACGTCGGTGGTCATGGCAGTCCTAGCCTAACCTGTCTGTTCTGGTGGGGAGGGGTGACTTGCTAAACTGGCGCGCCGGCCTCGATGGGCTCGGGCGCGTGTTCCGCGCGCTGGGCACGTCCAACGCTCCGGCCGTCGCTCCAATTCCGGCGGATGCGACGGGTTTCCCTGAGTTTTCCCTGCAATTCCGACGCCTCCGGGGTGCTTCCATGCGATTGACACGATCCCTTCCCGCTCTCCCGCTGATCCTCTTCGTCGCCCTGCTCGGCGCTCTCGCGGCTCTCGTGGCCGTCTGGCCGGCGCCGGCGGCCCTCGCCGCCGAGGGCATGAAGGGGGCGGCGTCTTCCCAGGCCCCGGCTGCTCTGACGGCTGCTCCGCCGGCGGCTCCCGGCGCCCTCACCGCGGAAGCCGCCCAGCTCCACGCCCCCCTCGGCCCGTCGCCCCTCGCGTCGGCCACGACCGGCGGCATCGACCTGGTGGACCGGGCGCTCGCCAAGCTCGCCACCCACAAGCGGCTGCTGGTGATCGGCGCCCATCCGGACGACGAGGACACGTCGGCCCTGGCCCTGATCTCCCGTGAGGAGGGGGGCGAGGCCGCCTACCTGGCCCTCTCCCGCGGCGAGGGCGGCCAGAACCTGCTCGGCCCGGAGCTGGGGGTGGATCTGGGCATCCTCCGCTCCCGGGAGCTCCTGGCTGCCCGCGGGGTCGACGGCGGGCGGCAGTACTTCTCTCGTGCGTACGACTTCGGCTACACGCGTTCGCTCCCCGAGACGTTCCAGAAGTGGCCGGAGCCGGTCCTTCTGGAAGACGCGGTGCGGGTGATCCGCCGCTTCCGGCCCCAGGTGATCATCTCTGTCTTCCCCGGCACGCCGCGCGCCGGCCACGGCCAGCACCAGGCGGCCGGCGTGGTCGCCCACGAGGCGTTCGAGGCGGCCGGCAAGGCAGACGCCTTCCCCGACCTTTCCCCGGCGGTGGTGCGCCAGCGGATCGGCCGGCCGTGGACGCCGGAGGCGCTCTACCGCGCCACCTGGTGGGACCGGGACGCGACCACGTTCACCACCGAGCTCGGCGAGACGGAGCCGCTCACCGGCAAGACGGTCTTCCAGGTGGCGATGGAGAGCCGCAGCCAGCACCGCTCCCAGGACATGGGCCGGGTGCTGCCGCTGGGCTCGTACCAGGGGCGCTACGGCTGGGTCGCCGGCCCGGGCGGCGAGGGTTCCGACCGCCTGTTCGCCGGCATCGACACGCGCCTCGAGGCGATCGCCGCCCTCCTGCCCCCGGGGAACGAGCGGGACCAGGTGGCGGCGGACCTGGTCTCCGCCCGGGAGCTCGCCGAGATCGCCCGGGAGAAGCTCGCCCCGCGCAGGCTCGACGAGGCGGCGCGGTCCCTGGTGGTGATCCGTGAACGCCTGCGGCACGCCCGCGAGGTGGCGGAGAAGCTCGCGCGGACGGCGGAAGGGGAGACCGCGGACGCGGACGCGGCCTCGGCCGTGGCGCTGCTCGAAGAGAAGGAGCGGGTCGCCGACGCCGCGGTGGCCGCCGCGGCCGGCATCGCGGTCGACGCCTGGACCGAGCTGGCGGCGGTGGCCCCCGGGGAGACCGTGCGGGTGCACGCCCAGGTCTACCGCGGTGAGGGACAGCGCGCGGCGGCGGGCGCGGAGGCGGGGTCGGCGGTGATCGAGGGCCTGAAGGTGCGGGTGAGAGGGGTCGACCTGGTGGACCCGCGGGCGCACGCGATGGACCCCGGCGGCTCAACCGGCGGGCCCGTGACCGTCGGTCCCTGGCGGGTGGTGCCGGCCAAGGCCCTCGAAGAGAACGACCGGGGCCCGTCGAGCGTCGAGGGGAGCGAGCTGGTGGCGGGCGAGACGTTCGGTGCTCTCCCCGGCGGTACCCTCGCCGCCTGGGCGTTCGACGTCACCCCGGGGGCGGACGCGCAGCCGTCGAAGCCCTACTACCTGCCCGATGGGTCCGGCGGCCGTGGTGGGGAGAGTCGCTCCTTCGACCCGCTCCGCGACACCCTGTACGACTGGGGCGCGGTGAAGGATGCCACCCTCCTGGGCGAGCCGTTCGGCCCGCCGCCGCTGGTCGCCCGGTTCCACCTGGACATCGGCGCCCAGCAGGTCGTGATCGAGCGGGAGGTGGTCGAGCGGGTCTCCGACCAGGCGGTGGGGGAGGTGCGCCGGCCGCTCCGCATCGTGCCGGCGGTCGAGGTGTCCGTGGAGCCGGAGCTGGTGGTCTGGTCGGCGAGCTGGAACGGAGCGTCGTCGGACGCCCGGGCCGGTCATCCCGCCGCCGCGCACCTGGGCAAGATCGAGCCGCCGCGGGCCAAATTGCTCAAGATCGCCCTCCGCTCCCACGTCAACCGCCCCCTGGCCGGTCGGGTGCATCTCGAAACCCCGGACGGCTGGCCGGCGGTCACGCCGGAGCCGTTCAAGATCGAGGAGCCCTACGGCGACGACGCGGTGGAGATCCCCTTCCGGCCGCCGGCCGGGCTCGACCGGGGGCACTACCGGATCGAGGTCACCGCGGAGGTGGACGGCGGGCCCGACGGGCAGGGCGGCGGTACCTACGGGGCCTCCTACCCGCGGGTCGACTATCCCCACATCCGTCCGACCCCGTCGCCCCACGAGGCGGAGATCGAGGTGGCTGCGGCGGACATCCGGGTGCCGCCGCTCCACGCCGTCGGCTTCCTCGTCGGCGCCTCGGACAAGGTGCCCCAGGACCTGGCGGCGATCGGCGTGCCGGTCGAGACCCTGACCGGCGCGGACCTGGCGGCGCGGGAGCCGGCCGACCTGGCCCGCTACGACGCGATCGTCGTCGGCAGCCGGGCCTACGAGACGGACGCCGAGCTGGGCCGGGTGAACGCGAAGCTCCTGGACTACGCCCGCGGTGGCGGATTGGTGATCGTCCTCTACCAGCAGTACCAGTTCATCCGCGGCGGCTTTGCCCCCTATCCGCTGGAGATCGCCCGGCCCCACGACCGGGTGACGGATGAGACCGCGCCGGTCCTCCTGCTGGAGCCGGAGAGCCCGGTCTTCACCACGCCGAACCGGCTCGGCCCGGAGGACTGGGAGGGCTGGGTCCAGGAGCGCGGCCTCTACTTCGCCCACACCTGGGACGCCCACTACCGGCCGCTCCTCCAGTTCCCGAGCGACCCGGCGCTGGCCGAGCAGGGACAGGG
>Ga0210144_1000984_pt1 | contig 12726 bp, 12 predicted proteins | sample Muzzi_PWA_D2_FD_185532 | JGI IMG/M metagenome (GOLD analysis project Ga0210144, IMG submission 185532) | Wetland microbial communities from San Francisco Bay, California, USA, that impact long-term carbon sequestration - Muzzi_PWA_D2 (SPAdes) | ecosystem: Environmental > Aquatic > Marine >...
CCCCGTCCTGGGAGGACTACCTGAGCCTGGCGATCGACGAGACCCGCCACTTCGGCGAGGGATCGGTCCAGGTCTCCCGCCGCCTGCGGGCGCTGCTCGAGGATCTGCGCGAGTCGGTCCCCGAGCCGAGGCGGGCCGCAATCGACGCCGAGCTGGAGCTGGTGCATGCGGGCGCCGAGCGTGCCTTCGCCGAGCGCGGCGACCGCATCGCCGCCACGGCGAGAGACCGCCAGGGGCTGGGGACCACGGCCGCTTCGCGCTAGTGGGCCTAGTCATCGACTTGCGTCCAGAAACGAGGATCGAGTCGAGGCTGTGATCCGCGCATCCGACGTCGACCTCGCTCTGGTGTGGTCGATGTCGGATGCGCCGGCCGCGCTCGCCCGATCATTGAGCTGACATATCAACTATTCTTGTTTGAACGCTGAAGGGAGGCTCTGCAGCGTGGTCCGCGACCTCAAACCCTTCAGTGAACCCCTCGGACATCGACAGCAGCGAAATCTCGCCGGATCCGAGCTCGCCGGTCAGCATCGTCAGAGACCGCGGCTACGTGCTCGAAGTCGGGCGGCCCTCCGGGACGATCGTCTCCCGCCAGGCGATGCCCGAAGAGCCGGCGCAGCGTCGGGAGGATGAGAAAGACCCATCGGAGGCCGTCGAGGAGATAGTCGACGAGGCGTCAAGCGTCACCACCAAGGTCGAAAGAGCCGACGCCCTCTACAAAGACCTCGCCGACGGCTCGGTCGAACTGGCGCAGGTTGACAGCGCGATCGACTCACTGGTCGGCCTGCTCGAACACCTCGACCGCGAAGGCAAGCACGAGGACGCGCTGCGCGTCGCCCGCACGCTCTCCAAGCTGCTCTCGCTGGCGCGGCGCTGGCTGGCCCTGCTGAAGGCCCTCCAGGCCGCGCTGCGCGCCGGGCAGGTGCTCGGCGACCAGACGGCGGTCGCCTGGGCGAAGCACGAACTGGGAACCGCAAAGCTGGTCACCGGCGCCCTGACCGATGCGGACCGGGAACTCAGCGAGGCGCGCCGGCTGAGGGAAAAGCTGAACGACCGCCCCGGCCTCACCGCCACCAGGCGCAACCTCGAGGCGCTGTGCGGGCGGCTGCGGCAGATGATGCGCGAGAAGAAGCTGATCGAGAAGACGGGACGCTTCCCGCTCGTGCTGAGTCCGTTGCTGCTGGCAATCCTCGCCATCGCGCTGGGCGGCGCGGGGGTGGCGGCGGGCGCACTGATAGGCGGTGGTGACGACGGCGGGACCAGTGCGACCGCTCCGAGCGAAAGGGGCAATCCCGGCGGGAACAGCCCGGGCGGGAACAACGGCCCGGGCAACAACAACAGTCCCGGCGGCAACAACAGCCCGGGCGGGAACAACAGTCCCGGCGGGAACAGCCCGGGCGGGAACAACGGCCCGGGCAACAACAGCCCCGGCGGGAACTCCCCCAACCCGCCGAACGAATCCGGTCAGCCCGGTAGACCGGGGCAGTCGGGCAAAGAGAAGCTGGAAGTGAGCGTCGTGGGCAGAGGCCCCGGAGTCGTGGCCAGCGAACCGTCGGGTATCGATTGCAGCCTCCAGTTCGTCGAAACCGAACAGGCCTGGGAGCAGACGGGCGACTGCGAAGAAGAATTTGCACGAGACACGCCGGTCGAGCTCACGGCCGGCAGCGCCGTGGCCGAATTGAGCTTGAGCGTCGAATTCTCTTCCAGCCCATCCCTGGAAGGCTGTTCGGGTGAAACGTGCGCCCTGACCATGGACGGGGACTACTCGGTCGTCACGAGATTCAGCCCGCCGGTGGGATGAGTTCGCCGCTCCGGCCGGGACCCGCGCCTTGCCCTCGCCGGCGCGAGGAGCTACCGTCAGCGGCGGTGTAGGCGACTCGGAGGGAGCGTGACGATGGCCACTGCCCGGGCGGTTCTCAGCGAGACGCGGCGCGCGACCCTGGAGGCGCTCTGCGAGACGTTCGTGCCGGCGGTCGAGACCGACAGCGCCGACCCGGTCGAGGCGGCGTTCCTGGCGCGCGGCGCGTCGGAGCTTGGGGTCGCGGCGCAGATCGAGGGGCTGCTCGCCGAGTCGATGGCGCCCGAGGAGATCGAGGCGACCGGCGAGCTGCTCGACGCGCTCGCCGCCGAGGGGTTCGGCGATGCCCCGCCGCAGGCGCGCACGGAGATGGTCCACGCCTTCCGCGAGCAGGACCCGGCCGCGAAGCTGGGGCTGCACCAGCTGAAGGGGCTGGCGATCCTCTTCTTCTACGCGCTGCCCGACGAGGCCGGAGCCAACCCGAACTGGGAGGCGGTCGGCTACCCGGGCCCCACCTCGCCGCCGCGGAGCGCCGCCGAGGCGCCGAAGACGATCGCGCTCGAGGAGGTCTCCGGCCCGGCGGCGGCGCTGAGCGCCGACGTCTGCGTGGTCGGCTCGGGCTCCGGCGGCGCGGTGATCGCGGCCCGCTGCGCGGCGGCGGGCAAGGACGTGCTCGTGCTCGAGGCGGGCGGCTACCGCAACGAGCAGGACTTCAAGCAGCTCGAGCTGCCCGGGTACTTCGACCTCTACTACGGCGGCGGGCTCGCCGCCTCGGAGTCCGGCTCGATCGCCGTGCTCGCCGGGCAGACGCTCGGCGGCGGCACCGTGGTCAACTACATGAACTGCGTGCGCCCGCCCGAGCGGGTGCTGCGCGAGTGGGCCGGGCTCGGCCTCGCCGGGCTCGACGACCCCGCCTTCCTCGCCGAGCACGTCGACACGGTGATGGAGCGGCTCGGCGCGAACACGGAGGCGACGGCGCAGAACGCGACGCACCGGCGGATGATTGCCGGCTGCGACGCACTCGGCTACGAGCACCGGCCGATCTGGCGCAACGCCTCACTCGACGACGACCCCGCCAACTGCGGCTACTGCGCGTTCGGCTGCCAGCAGGGCTGCAAGCGCTCGGCGATGAAGACCTGGCTTCAGGACGCCTCCGAAGCCGGCGCGCGGGCGCTGGTCGGCTGCCACGCCGACCGGGTCCTGGTCGAGGGCGGGCGGGCGAGCGGCGTCGAGGCCACCGTGGCGCACCCCGACGGATCGACCACCGCGGTCTCAATCGAGGCGCGGACCATCGTCGTCGCGGGCGGAGCGGTCGAGTCGCCGGCCCTGTTGCTGCGCAGCGGCGTGGGCGGGCCCGCGGTCGGCAAGAACCTGCGCCTGCACCCCGCCTACCTCGTGGTCGGCGTCTACGACGAGCAGATCGACGGCTGGCGGGGGCAGATCCAGTCGGCCCTCTCGGATCGCTTCTCCGGCCTGGAGGACGGCTGCGGCTTCCTGATCGAGGCGGTCGGCATGGCTCCGGGGCTGACCGGCGCCTCGCTGCCCTGGGAGTCCGGGGCAGCGCACAAGCGGCTGATGCAGACGCTGCCGTGGCAGGCGCCCTTCGTCAGCGTCAGCCGCGACCACGGCTCGGGCGACGTCGTGCTCGACGAGCACGGCCGCGCGGTGGTGCGATGGGAGCTCGACGACGAGGTGGACGCGCGGCTGGCGCGGCGGGCGAACGTCGAGCTGGCGCGCCTGCACCGGGCGGCCGGCGCCAACGAGGTGTTCACGATGCACGCCAGGGACACGCGCTGGCGCGCGGGCGAGGACTTCGACGCCTTCCTCGGCGAGGTCGAGCAGGCGAGCTACGCGGCCAACGACGTCGCCTGCTTCACGGCACACCAGATGGGCTCCTGCCGGATGGGCTCAAACCCCGAGACCGCGGTGGCCGACGGCCGCGGCGAGCTGCACGAGGCCCGGGGCGTGTGGATCGGCGACGGCAGCGCCTTCCCGACCGCCCCCGGCGTCAACCCGATGGTCTCGATCATGAGCCTCGCCCACCGCACCGCGGGCGAGATCCTGCGGGCCGCCTAGCGAGCGACCGGCTTCGCGGGACAGTCGTCACGCCACGCAGGCAATCGGTCCCACGCGGATCGGCGCCCCTACCTGACCAGCGGGTAGGCGCAGATGTACCTCGCGTCTTCGCCTGCCGGCACCGGCGTGAGCGTGCCGGCGTCGTCGACGACGATCGTGCTCAGGACCGCGCCGTCGAGGAAGGCCGAATCGGTGTAGACCCCCGTCCCCAGGTTGAGCACGTCGTTGGTCGAGCGCAGCTCCAGCGGGGTCGGCAGGTAGCCGCCCTTGCCGCGGCAGGCGTCGGAGGCGGCCTGGACCGAGGTCGTGGGCCCACCCGCGGCCGCGTCGAAGCAGATGCCGCGGATCAGCACCGTGCCGCCCGGGCAGGCGGCGCTGTGGCCGCCGACCCTGTCCGCATCGGCGGCGCTCGGGACCTGGCCCAGCGTCGACACCTTCACCTTCGGCCCGGTCACCGAGTCGTCGGCCAGCTTGCCGTTGGTGATCGCCCCGGAGCCGATCTTGCCGGTCTGCACCGATTCGTTGCCGAGCTTGCCGGTCCCGACGGCGAGGTTCGCGAGCTGGCCGGTCGCCACCGCGCCGTTCGCCAGCTTGGCCCGCGAGACGGTGCGATTGCGGAGCCGGTTGGTGACGACCGCGCCCCTGTCGATCTTCCCGGCCCGCACCGCTTCGGGGGCGATCTTCCCGGTCCTCACCGCGTTCCTTGCGATCTGGCCGGTCTTGACCGCCTTCGCCTTCAGCTGCCTGGTGCCGACACTGTTCTTCGGCAGCTTGCTGGCGGCGATCGCCGTCGCCCCGCCGAGCGTCAGGAACAGGGCGATGGTCGCGGTTACGTTGGCGTACGTCAGCCGCTTGCGGATCTGCCTCACGACTTTCTCCCTTCGGGTCGTGGGACGGCGCGGTGCGCAGGGCGCCGCCCCGACTTTTCGGTCACTAGCACTGAAACAAGCCACGCGGACCGCTGCTTCGCCGACGGTCGCGGTTCGGGGCCCGACGGCAAGCGCCGACGCCGATCGACCAAACGGCCAGGGCGCAGCTCACCGCCTCCCGCCGCAGCATGATCGCGCCGGATTGTCCGGGGGGAGGAGCGCAAAATTGACTGGCAGGCAGGGGCGCAACCTGGCGCTGGCGATCGCGATCTGCCTGATCGCGGTGCTCGGCGCCGCCGGCTGCGGCAGCTCGAGCAGCGATACCACCTCGGGCACCGAAGCCGCGTCGGGGTCCGAAGCGACTTCGGGGGCGGAATCCAGCGGGGGCGAATCGGGAGCCCTTGCCGGGATCTCCCCTCCCTCCGGCTCCACCTTGCTGGACTCGAAGTCCCGCAACGGGGTCGTCTACGAGCACTACTCGACCGGCAAGTCGCCGAGCCAGGTCGAGTCGACCTACAAGCAGAAGCTGACCTCGGCCGGCTGGTCGATCGAGAGCAGCGGCGGGTCCGGCGGGGCTGGGGCCCGTATGGCGGGTCCGACTACGGCCTCACCGCAAAGCGCGAAGACGAATACATCGACCTCGAGGCCGGCGGCGAGGACGACAGCACCAGCTACTTCGAGATCTGCGCCACCGACGGAGAAGGCACCCGCGACGACTGCGACGAACTGAGCGAGGAGTCGAACCAGGACAGCGACTCCGGCGGCAGCGAAAGCGGATCGGAATCGGAAAGTACCGAATCAGGCGGCAGCTGAGCGTTCGTTGATCTGGGACCTCCGCTTCCGGGCGATGGGCACCCGGACCCACCTGCTGGTCGACGGGCCGCCCGAGCTGCTGCCGCCCGCCTGCCGTCAGGTCGACCGGCTGGACCGGCTGTGGAGCCGCTTCGTCGCCGACAGCGACGTCTCCCGCCTCAACCGCGCCGGCGACTCCGCGGTGCCGGTGGAGCCCGAGACGGCCGAGCTGCTCGCCCGGGCCACGAGGGCTGGCGCGTGACCGGGGGTCTGTTCGACCCGACCCTGCTGAACGAGGTGATCGCGGCGGGGTACGACCGCGACTTCGACCAGATCCGGGCCGACGGAGGCGGTCCCCCGCCGGCGACGGCGCCGGGGCGTCCCGCCGACCGTGGCCACCCCGTCTCGCTGGACCCGCGCGCTCGACCGCCTCGATCGTCCCCGGGGTGGGCTTCGACTCCGGTGGGATCGGCAAGGGCCTGGCCGCGGACATGGTCGCCGAGAGCCTGCTGTCGGAGGGGGCGGCGCGGGCGATGGTCAACCTCGGCGGCGACCTCCGCGCGGCCGGGAGTCCGGACAGCAAGCCCTGGAGGTGGGGATCGACAATCCGTTCGACCCGAGCGGCCCCTCGGCCCTGCAGCTGGAGCTGGCGGACCGCGGCCTGGCGACGACGACCTCGCTGGTCCGCCGCTGGCGACAGGGCGGCGAGGAGCGCCACCACCTGATCGACCCGAGGACCGGCCGCCCCAGCGAGAGCCAGCTTGCCGCGGTCACCGTGATCGCCGAGCGCGGCTGGCAGGCGAAGGTCCTCGCGAAGGCCGCCTTCCTCTCCCCGCCGAACCGGGCGCTCGAGCTGCTCGCGGAGAACGGAGCGACCGGCCTGCTGTTCGACCTCGGGGGGCGAATCCACCTCGCGGCCGACGTCGAGCCGCACCTCACCACTCCCCCGCAGAAGGTCGCCGCCATCTCGCTCAAGGACCGCGCCCTCGCCAAGGCTCGAATCCGCATTCCCCCGAGCCGGTAGTGGAAGATTGCGGCATCGCCGAACCCGAGAAGAGGCCGGTCTACGCCCTCAACCTCTTCGACAAGCTCGGCGACCTGCGCCCGCTGCTCAGGTAGCCGGGCGGGCTCTCGTCGACATCGATTGGCCAGCCAGCCAGTAGGATGGCCGTAACTTGAGCGACCGGAGCGAGACGACGAAGGCCGGGACCAGGATCGAGGACGAGCTCGTCCTCGAGCGCGAGCACTGGATCGATGGGCCGCCCCACCAGATGTTCAAACGGATGCGGACGGAGTGCCCGGTGCACTGGACCTCCGAGGTCACCGAGGTCCCCGCTGCCGCCGGCTTCTGGTCGGTGACGACCGCCGACGACGTGCACGCCGTGAGCCGCGACTGGCAGACCTACTCCTCGGAACTGGGCGGCGTCGTCGCGATCAACGAGGTCTTCCCGATCGAGCTGGCGCGCGCGATGTTCATCGGCATGGACCCGCCGAAGCACGATCGGCTCAAGGCGCTCTTCCAGGCCGGCTTCACCCCGAAGCGGATCGCCGCTCACGAGGGTGCGATCCGAGAGATCGTCGTCAGCGTCCTCGACCGCCTCGAGGGCCGCGAGACCTGCGATCTGGTGACCGATGTAGCGCAGCCGGCCGTCTCGCGGGTGATCGGCAGTTTCATGGGTATCCCCGAGGAGGACGACCGGGCCTGGGCCGAGCTGATGAACACGGCGCTCGCGGCGAGCGATCCCGACTACAGCCCTGACGGGATCGAGAACGTCGAAGAGGTAATCCAGAAGGCGATCGAGGAAGTCTTTGCCCGCTGCTCGACGATGATCGCCGAACGGCGAGAGAACCCGACCGACGACCTGACCAGCGTCCTCGTCCACGCCGAAGTCGACGGCGAGAAGCTCGAGGAGCACGAGATCGTGATGGGCTTCTTCCTCCTCGTCGCAGCCGGCAACGACAGCACCAGGTCGACCTACGCCAGCAGCATGCGCGCCTTGATCGAACACCCCGCTCAGCGCGATCTCGTCGTCGACGACCCTTCCCTGATCCCGGGCGTCGTCGAGGAGTCGCTGCGAATGTTCCCCGCCTTCGCCCATTTCCGCCGCACCGCTACCGAGGACACCGTGCTGAACGGGCGGGAGATCAGGAAGGGCGAGAAGGTCGTGATGTGGTACCCGTCCTCCAATCGCGACGAGACCCGCTACGAGGACCCCGACCGCTTCGACGTCCTGCGCAATCCCGACCACCAGGCCTTCGGCGCCGGAGGCCGTCACTTCTGTCTCGGCGCGTCGCTGGCCCGCCTCGAGTTGAAGATCCTGCTCGAGGAGACCCTGGCTCGCTATCCGAACATGAGGCTGACGGGCGAGCCGGTCTGGGTCGAGTCGGCCTTCCTCAACCAGCTCAAAAACCTCCCGGTACGACTCTCCGCATAGGGGCGACTGCGGGCCGCTGCGGTCGACTCTGTGACCGAGCGGCGCCGCGGTCAGGGCTAGACGGCGCCGGCCGGCGAGGCCGGCGGGTCGGTGCGCGCGACCGCGCGCCAGGCGCCGTCCGCAAGCACCTCGAGGTCCTCCTCGCTGGGCTCGGGGCCGCCGCGAGTCAGCCAGTGGCGCGTGATCTCCATCATCGGTCCCAACCACAGCGCGTAGCTCTGCTGGACGGTCAGACGGCGAAGACGGCCGTAGTGAGCGTGGGTCCGCCACCACGAGCCGACGGCGTCGAAGAAGCGGGCGTTGGCAGCGGCCAAGTCGGGTGGGGCAGCCGCGATCGTCGCTACGTCGCGCAGCGTGAACAGGAACCGCGCCATCGAAGGGTTCCGCCGGCACCACTCCGCCTGGAAGCGAACGATCCCCTTGATCCCGCTCTCGGCGTCCTCGGTTCGATCCAGCGCCGCCGCGAAGGCCTCCTGGTAGCTGCGCAGGCACTCGGCGTAAACGGCGCCGGCGATCGCCGCCTTGCCCCCGAAGTGGTGGTAGATGCTGCCGGTGCTCGCCCCCGACTCGGCCCGGATCTGCTCGACGGTGGTGGCCGCGATGCCCCGCTCGATGAAGAGCTGAAGCGCCGCGCGCAGGATCTCGCGCCGTCTCGCCGTGCCCCGCCGAGTCGTGGCGACGTCCCTTGGCGGCTCCGCTTCAACTACCGGCGCCGCCTCGATGTTCGTTCTTCCTTTTCTCATCTAGAACGGAATTCTAGTAGATTAGATGAACAGTTCAGACAAGGAGGATCGCATGGACCACGCCAGAGCCGTCGAGGTCGCCGAGAAGCTCCTCGACGCATGGAACAGCCAGGACGTCGAGACCGTCGTCAACTGCTACACCGAGGATGTCCGCTATCTCGATCCCAACACGCGCGGCTACGTCGAGGGCCGCAACGCGCTGCGCAGCTATCTGGCCAAGCTGTTCGGAGCTTGGGAGATGCACTGGTCGCTGCGGGAGGCCTTCCCGCTGCAAGGGGAGGACGGCGCCGCGGTGCTCTGGAGGGCCAACCTGCGCCGCGCCGGCGAGGAGGCGGACGTCGAGGTGGAGGGGATGGACTTGGCCCTCGTCGCCGAAGGCGACCGCCTCAGCCGCAACGAGGTCTACTTCGACCGCGCCCGGCTCGCGGCGATCATGAGCTCATGAGCGATGCCTCTCACCGGGTGGTCGTCGTTGGAGGCGGCTTCGGCGGCCTCTTCGCCACTCGCGCGCTGCGGCGGGCTCCGGTCCGGGTCACCCTCTTGGACCGAGTCAACCATCACCTCTTCCAGCCGCTGCTGTATCAGGTCGCGACCGGCATCCTCTCGGAGGGCGAGATCGCGCCGCCGCTCCGCAGCGTGCTCCGACGCCAGCGCAACGTCGGGGTCGAGCTGGCCGAGGTCTCGGGCTTCGACCTCGATCGGCGCACCGTCACGGCAGTGCGCCCCGACGGTGGCGGTTTCGAGCTCCCCTACGACAGCCTGATCGTCAGTGCGGGCGCTGGACAGTCCTACTTCGGCCACGATCAGTTCTCGCGCTGGGCCCCGGGGATGAAGACGATCAACGACGCCCTGGAGCTGCGGGGCAGGATCCTTGGGGCGTTCGAGATAGCGGAGCTGGAGCAGGACCCCGAGAAGCGTCGGGCCTGGCTCACCTTCGCAGTGGTGGGAGGCGGGCCGACCGGCGTCGAGATCGCCGGGCAGATCGCGGAGCTCTCGAGACGGGTGCTCAGCGACGACTTCCGCGAGATCGATCCGCGCAACGCCCGCGTGATGCTCTTCGACGGTGGCGAGGAGGTGCTGGCCGAATTCGGCGACAAGCTCTCCGCCAAAGGCAAGATGGGACTCGAGCGCCTCGGGATCGAGGTGCACACCTCGAGCACCGTCGTCGACATCGATGGCGACGGTGTCGTCGTTGAGTCGGCCGGGGAGAGGCGGCGCATCGACGCCCAAACCAAGATCTGGGCCGCCGGGGTCCAGGCCTCGCCGCTGGCGCGGAGGCTCGCCGATGCCTCTGGCGCCGAATGCGACCGGGCCGGCCGGGTCTCCGTCTTGCCGGACTGCTCCCTACCCGGGCATCCCGAGGTGTTCGCGATCGGCGACATGATGGCCCTGGACAGGCTGCCCGGGGTGGCCGAGGTCGCCATGCAGCAGGGCATCCACGCCGCGACCACCATCAAACGCCGTCTGCGCGCCGAGGAGACGAAGCCGTTCCGCTACCGTGACCTCGGCAGCATGGCGACGATCTCGCGTTTCCGCGCGATCGTCAGCTTCAGGGGGATCCGCCTCTCGGGGTTTCTGGGGTGGCTCGCCTGGCTGTTCGTCCACCTGGCATTCCTCACGGGCTTCAAGAACCGGTTCAGCACGGTGCTTCACTGGGCGATCACCTTCACGGGCGGGGGCAGGCCGGAGCGAACGATCACCATGCAGCAGATCATCGGGCGGGTCGCGATCGGGGAGGCCGGAGGTCGCCCGTTCCTGCTCTCACTGGCCGACGACGAAGAGCATGCAGGGCCGACCGACACCGAACCGCTGGGTTGATCGGCAGGCTTCGCGATCACAGTCCTCCCCGCGGGCACTCGAGGCGCCGGTAGGCGCCAGCGATCTCACCGCGCAGCCTGTCCATCGGTGTCACCCGCGGCGAGCGCCGCGGCGGCCTCGGCAAACGCGGTTGGACGTACGGAGGAGTCCAGTTGGGCGAGGAGATCTAGATTGTCCCACCGCCCGATCGCGTCGATCGCCCGCTCGCCGCGCAGCTTGAACCTGCCGATTCCGGACCAGCTCAGACGCCTGCCCGCCACGCTGCCCGTCAGCTCGTACTCGATGAACACAACGTCCTCGCGGGCGGCCCAGGTGGCCACCTCGAGCGTGATGTCGGGTATCAGCGCCTTTATCCCCCGCACGTAGTCCGGCTCATCCACGCCGCGGATCGGCGACGGCATCCCGGAATGGTGGATCGTGGCGTCGGGGTAGACGACGTCGAGCAGCCGCTGATCGTCGAAGCCGGGCCAGGCCCGCAGATATCTGCTCATGAACCGCTCCGCATCCGTCATTCGTCGCTCCTGGCTCCTCGGTCGTTTCCTGTAACAACGCAGATCGGAGTCGGGATGTGAGAGTCGGCGAGCACCTGCGCGTCGCGCACTCGTCTCCACGCTCGAGGATCCGGACGGGATAAAAGGGAGTGCGCGGTCCAAGCGCGGACCGCCCAGGATACGGGGTTCCTGAGATACCGCTACGGGGATTCGAACCCCGGTTTCCGGACTGAGAATTGCCTCTGGCAAGCCGTTTCGGATCGATTTGGCCCAACTCAGTCCATGAAGTTCGATCCCGTTCGGCTGAGTTCGGTGGAGTCGGGGACATATTTCGGGACAAAGTGTCTGCGACCGGAAGACGCACGCGCTACCGTTCCCACATGGCCGCATCGGTCGACTTCACGATCTCCTACGACAGCCCCGACGAGGAGGGCTGGATCGTCGCGCGCATTCTGGAGGTCCCCGGCGCTATGAGCCAGGGCCGCACGCGCGAGGAAGCCAGGGAGAACGTGCTCGATGCCCTGCGCACGGTGCTGACGCCCGACGAGGAGCTTGCCGGCCAAACGCCGCAAGCCGATCAAGAGCACCTGCGTTTCGTAGCCCCGGCGTGAAGCGCCGCGACCTGAGCGCCACCTGCGCAGTCACGGCTGCCGCGAGATCGGTGGATCGAAGCACGCGAAGTGGCGCGGGCCACGGGGACGGTTTCTGCCCTGCCTCGCCACAAAAGGAGATCGGCCCTGGGCTGACGCGATCGATCTGCCGACAGCTAGGCATCCCTCGCCCGCCGAACCCCAGATGACCGATGTCCCCGAGTACAACTCGGTGGCCCAGGCGGCTGTGATGGACTAAAGCGAGCGTCTGGCCTGATCAGTCAGTACCCGCTGCGAGGCGGGACCGTCGCACGCCAAAACGCTTTGGGCGGCGGTTGCTTGCGTAATAGAGTCGAGGCGTGGAGGTCAGCAGCCAGGAGACCTGTCCGCTGCCTGAGCATCCGGTGCTGGCCGAGTTGGCGAGCGCTCTCAATCGAGCTGGCGCCTGGGGCCATGTCTACGATCATGGGTATCGGGTCGTCTACATGACCGACGACTTCCGTCTTAGCAACGGTCGCCTGACAGATATGGTGCCGGTGCCACTCGGCGCCTACCTATTCGGAGCCGAGTACGTCAGCGCCGCGCTCGGGTGGTCTGGTGGGATGTGGAGCCTCGATGCTCTGCGCGACCTTTTCTCCGCGCTCGGCCCGTGGGCACTTGCCGATGCGCCGGGGGGTCGGGAGGAACTGCGCGAGCTCGTCGACCCGCGACTCCGCGACATGATTGAGGAGGTCTCGCCAGCGGAGGACTCGACGGCGCTCAAGACCGTGCTCCCCGGCACCTCCACCGATGCCAAGATCCCGTTCGACATGCAGCTGCTGGCGGTGCGCATCCGCGACGAGCGGGGACAAGTTGTTGGGACCGTGTGCCAGGGAATGACGGCGGTGGGGATGTCGACGATCGGGGCGATCGCTGGGATCGGAGACCTGGGCCACTTCGAGCGAATGCAGCGCGTCGCCAGTGCGGGGCGGCGCCCGGCGGCGGTCCTGTTCGCCGACCTCGAAGGCTCCTCCGTGCTCTCGCGACGCCTCTCCACCGCCAGCTACTTCGCCCTCGGCCGCCGCCTCGCACGAGCGGCGGACCGGTGCGTGATCGATGCGGGCGGCCTGGTCGGCAG
>Ga0210144_1000985_pt1 | contig 12723 bp, 10 predicted proteins | sample Muzzi_PWA_D2_FD_185532 | JGI IMG/M metagenome (GOLD analysis project Ga0210144, IMG submission 185532) | Wetland microbial communities from San Francisco Bay, California, USA, that impact long-term carbon sequestration - Muzzi_PWA_D2 (SPAdes) | ecosystem: Environmental > Aquatic > Marine >...
GCCCGTTCGGCAATTTCGGGAACCATGTGTTCCCATTCAATGGCCATCATGTGAACCCCGTGAACCCCTTTCATTTCCTTGAACTCTTCGATCTGTTCGCAGGCGAATTTAATGCCCTCATCGGCCACCTTTCCTTTTTCCGCCCCCTGAAGGCGTTTGATAATTTCATCCGGCACATCCATCCCGGGAACTTTGTTCTTCATGTACTTGGCCATACCCACACTCTTCATGGGCGTTACACCGGCCAAGATATAAACTTTTTCCGTAAGGCCCATGTCATTGGCCTGTTTGATAAATTCCCGGAACTTTTCCATGTTATAGATACACTGGGTCTGGATGAAATCGCACCCGGCTGCCACCTTTTTTGCCAGGCGGTGTACCCGCCATTCGAACGGATCTGCAAAGGGGTTGGATGCCGCACCGATAAACATTTTGGGCGACCCATGCAGATCGGCACCGCTTAAAAATTTTCCTTCATCACGCATGGTTTTGACCATATTGATCAACTGGATGGAATCGATATCGAATACACCTTTGGCCAAGGGATGGTCGCCAAACATTTGATGATCACCGGAAAGGCACAGCATATTCCGTATGCCGTGGGCATAGGCGCCTAAAACATCGGCCTGCATGGCCAACCGGTTTCGATCCCGGCACACCATCTGAAAATTGGGTTCCAAACCTTCCTGAAGCAAGATAAGGCTTGCTGCCCAACTGGACATCCGTACCATAGCGGTCTGATTGTCGGTAATATTCACCGAATCCACATTCCCTTTTAAATGTTGAGCCTTTTCTCTTACTTCTTGGACATCACAACCTCTGGGCGGCCCAAGTTCCCCCGTAAATGCAAAATGACCTGCTTTTAAAACTTTCTCCAAATTGCTTCCTGATTTCATTTCAGCTTCCTCTGCTCTAATTGCAAAATCATTATTCTCATAATCCAATGTGCCGGATTTATACCAATATACGCGCTTTTATCCGTACCAATGGGATGTTATGATTCTTCCGCTTTCTCAGGTTTTTTGTAACCGGGCTGAATCAATGTCCGTGGAATCTGGTCATTCCATTCTGCCGGGGGTGTATATGCTTTAATATTATCAAGACGGCCTTGCCTTTCCAGACGTTCATAGATCCTGAACCAGGCACAGGGTTGATCCGTGTTTATCTCGCAGCTTCCCCTATTGGTGCCGCCGCATGGACCGTTATAAAGTCCTTTTGCACACATGGTGACCGGACAAATGGCAGCGGTCATTCCGAGTACGCATTTGCCGCAGGAACGACATCGTTCTTCATACCATCCCACCGCCTGATTGGCGGACATACCGGTGGTATCCACACCCGGAAAAACCGGTTTATCCGGAAATCGTTCCGCCAGAAACTGAATCCCAACGCCGCATGCCATAGATATAACGGCATCATACTCGCCGATAATATTGTCCAGCTCCTCGAGATATTCATGGTCACACTGTCTTTCGACGGTTTTAGCACCAAGTTCTATAGGGTTATTGTCCAGTTTTCTGGCCATATCGATTTCGGCATTCAGAACGGCAACCTCTTTCTCACCCCCTGCAAGGCAAACCGCCACACAGGTTCCGCAGCCCACATTCAGGACTTTTTTATAGTCCTTGATCATCTCTTTTATTTCTTCAAAGGGTTTTCTTTTGGCAACTATCATTTTCCCTCCTAAACAGTCATTTGTCGCCAGCTGTTTATCATTAATCACCCATCAGTTAACCATTCTCAGATGACCCATGACTGATAGCCAATGACTACATTGCCGATTCCGGATGAAAAGGCAACACTTCTTTAAGATCATCTCCCAGATATTCACGCTCATTGGGCCCAAGAATTCCTAACGACAAACAGATCAACGTCCACAAATGAACGGTTTGCCATGCATGATTGTTGATGTCGCTCATATCATGGATCTGGGCATGGCAGTTATGGCATGGTGTAATACAGTAATCCGCCTTTGTCGCCAGAATCTGGTCGGCTTTGAGTTTTCCGTAGCCTCGACGCGCTTCAGGATATCCTGACTGGAGAAATCCTCCTCCGCCGCCACAGCAGTAATTGTTCGACCGGTTTGGATGCATATCGATAAAATTCTCTTCACCCACCACCGCTTTCACCGTATATCGGAGATCTTCGGCCACCGGATCTCCAAAACTCTTGCGGACAAGCTGACAAGGATCCTGAACCGTGAATTTGATTTTCAGATCCTTGTTCCAATCGGAATTAACCTTCAGTTTGCCTTCACGAATCCACTGGGCATAATACTGAATGATACTCTTTACCTCAAACTTGTGATCGATCTTGAATTTTTCCAGTCCGACCCGGACTGCAAATAGCTCGTGCCCTCACTCGGTATTGAGCCAGACCTTACACTTGAGATCATCTACGGCTTTAGCCTTGACCTTTACAATATGCTCCCAGTTTTTATTGTCGGCCAGAAACAGGCAGTAATTTTCCGCCGCCCATCCTTTGGTGCCGTATGTCCAGTCGGCTCCCACCTGGTGTAGAATCTTCCAGAGCGGAACCATCTCATCCGGTTCGGTGACCGGTTCCCTGGAATTCTGATTCAAATAGAATTCAGCCCCTTCCCTGTTGACATCTGCTTTCATATCCTTGAATTCAGGCTGAGATTCCTGATATTCTTCCAGCACGTCTTCTACCACGAATTGAAAATCTTCCTCAGATGCCCCCATGGCACTACACGTATCGCTTCTCAATGCCATGTCACATGAGCCGAGGATTCCCTTGGGCCGCTCTTCCCGGGGCCAGCTTGCCCTGGCGTTAAAGACCAGTTGGGGGATGTTGATTTTCATGGGACAGACATAAATGCATCGCGTACACATGGTGCACATCCACACCCAGGGTGTGCTTAAAATTTCTTCATCCATACCCAGAGCCGCCATTCGCAGAAACTTTCTGGGGTCCATGTCTTCCAGACCCGTAGCCGGGCATCCGGATGAACAAGCACCACAGGTCAGGCAAAGGTTGAGATTTCCTCCTTCAGGAAGAAGCTCCTTTACCTTGTCCAGAAAGATGCTTTTCTTTTTGCCTCCTATTTTGATTGCTTCTTCAGCCATAGTATCTCCTCCGTTTTTAAGCCTTTGCCGAAGCCTTTAATGGATTGGGACCTAAAGACCGAATATTTTCGGTCATCTCCTTTGCATAGGCTGCAAAGGTAGGTCCTTCACCTGAAGATAGGTTATACATTCTCACCCTGTCGCCTTCAAGACCGATCTCTTCCAGCAACATACGGACATGTTCCACCCGTTCACGAGCCCTGAAATTGCCTTCGTTATAGTGGCAATTTCCTTCCAGGCAGCCCACCACATAAACCCCGTCGGCCCCTTTCTGAAATGCCCTCAGAAGATGTATGACATCAACCTTTCCGGTACAGGGAAGTCTAATAATTTTAATGCTAGCAGGATAATCGAGTCGCATGGAACCTGCCAGGTCCGCGGCGGAATATCCTCAGTAATCACAACAAAATGCTAAAATGGTCGGTTCGAAATCAGCCATCATATCCCCTCCGCCTCAAGTAAGGCATCAATTTTACACACAATTTGGTCGTCATCATAATAACTTAATTGAATGGTCTGCCGCGGGCAGATGCTTGCACAAACGCCGCATCCATGGCAGATTGCTTCATTGATTTCAATGACTTTTTCATTGACATTAAACTCAGGCACGCCGAACGGACAAGAACGGACGCAGGTCAGACATTTGACACAGTGGTCTACATCCACCTTGGCCGTGATGGCCGAGAGTTTGATGGCATCTTTGGCAAGAAACGTCACCGCCCTTGACGCCGCCGCCTGGGCCTGGGAAATGGTTTCGGCGATCAGCTTTGGACCATGGGCGGTTCCACACAAGAAGATTCCGTCGCTGGGCATGTCCACGGGCCGGAGTTTTACATGCGCTTCTATAAAAAACCCTTCCGGATTTCGATTCAGTTTCATAATTTGGCTCATCTCTGTGGTATCTTCAGCCACCATTCCGGCACTTAAAGCCACAAGATCGGCCCTGATCTCTATGTTCTGCTGAAGTATATGGTCTTTAACGGTCACCAGCATTCCTTCGGACGAGCTTCGAACATCCGGCGGAGCATCCTTGTCAAAACGTATAAAGATAACCCCTTTCTGCCTGGCCTCTGTATAATAATCTTCGAGAAGCCCGTACGTCCGAATATCCCGATACATCACATAAACCTCGGTATCCGGATTCAACTTTTTAATGTGCAGGGCGTTCTTTACGGCATTCTGGCAGCAGATTCTAGAGCATTCGACATTATCATCATTTCTGGAACCGACACACTGGATCATCACAACACTGTCAAGATCGGCAGCGCCCTTTTCTTCCAGAATATCTGAAAGCTCCACCTGAGTCACCACTCGCTCGTCATCTTCGTAAAGATACTCCTTGGGTCGGTATTCCCCGGCGCCGGTGGCCACGATAAAAACGCCGTGCTCAATCCTGCGCTTTTCTGCTTTTGAGCCTAACATCACTTCCGTAGCAAAGTTGCCTTTGAATCCTTCAAAGCCGGTAATTTTGGCTCCGGTCAACACGTCGATTTTGTCGTGGCTATTCACTTCATCGATAAGATTTTTAAGGTAGACCTGGATATCTGCACCCTCGATGGTGTGATGAAGTTTTCGCGAATAACCGCCGAGCTCGGCTTCTTTTTCAACCAATACCGTATTGAATCCCTGGTTGCCTAAACTGAGTGCGGCATTCATTCCCGCCACGCCACCGCCGATGACCAAGGCCTGTTTGTTAATGGGAACAACCTTTTCATGAAGGGTTCTCAATGCAGCGGCTCTGGCCACGGACATACGAACCAGGTCTTTGGCTTTTTTGGTCGCAATTTCGGGTTGCTTGGAATGGATCCATGAGTTCTGGTTGCGGATGTTGGCCATTTCAAAGAGATACTTGTTCAATCCGCAAGCTTCGAGGGTCTCCATGAACATGGCCTCATGGGTTTTAGGGCTGCACGATGCCACCACCACCCGGTTTAGGCCGTGTTCTATAATTTTTTCTTTAATCTTGTCCTGGGTATCCTGACTGCAGGTAAACAGGTTTTCATCCGTATAGACCACATGTGGAAGGGTTGCGGCATAATCTTTCACCGCCGGAACATCCACAATCCCGCCGATGTTGATGCCGCAATTGCACACAAAGACACCGACGCGAGGATCCTGACCGGTAACATCGATCTGCTCGGGAACTTCAACTTTGGGGGTGTCGGCACCCCGGGCTTCGGCAAGCTCGGCGCCTGCCAAACAAGCGGCTGCACTGGCCTCTGTTACCGATCCGGGGATGTCCTTGGGTCCCTGCAATACTCCGCAAGTATAAATTCCGGGCCGTGAGGTGGCCACCGGAGCAAATGGATTGCTCTCCACAAAATGGTATTTGTTCAGCTTAATGCCGAGACGTTCCGCAAGTTCGGCCGCATCCGGTTGAACCTGAAGACCGACGGAAAGCACCACCATACTGAAGGTCTCTTCTTTCATCTTTCCGGTTTCATCGGCATATTGGATAACCAGATCTCCGGTTTCCGGAACTTCAATAATGCTGTGCACCCTGGCTTTGATAAAACGAACGCCGTCTTTATCCCGGGCGCGCAAGTAATATTTTTCATAATCTTTTCCGAATGTCCGCATGTCCATATTGAACACCGCACAATCGAGCTCTCCATGGACGTGCTCTTTGGCGATCATGGACTCTTTGACGGCATACATGCAGCACACCGAAGAACAGTATCCGTTACCGCACCGGTTGACATCCCTGGAGCCCACACATTGCAGCCAGGCAATGCTTTTGGGTTCTTCCCGGTCAAGGGGCCGCATCAGATGCCCGAAATAGGGTCCCGATGCACTCAAGATCCTCTCAAATTCTTCACTGGTCACCACATTGGTGTATTTGTCATATCCCAGATAATCAAGACCTGAAGGATCAAATCCGCGACTTCCCACAGCTATAATAACGGATCCCACATTAAGGCTGGTTTCACGCTCCTTATCATCATACTCGATCGCCTTGGCAATGCACATATTTTCACAAAGACCACAACCGATACAGGTATCGGTGTCAATGGCAAAAGCAAGGGGAACCGCTTGGGCATACTCGATATATGTCGCTCTGCGATCATCCAGTTTCATGTTGTACTGGTTGACGGCGGTCACCGGACAATGTCTCATGCATTCCCCGCACCCCGTGCATTTAACGGGATCGATGTACCGGGGATGGTTAACCAGTGAAACCTCAAAGTTCCCGGGCTTACCTTCCACACTTTTGACTTCGCTGCACATCACCAGATCGATATTTATGTGCCGGCCGACCTCGACCAGTTTGGGCGAGATCACTCACATGGCACAGTCATTGGTGGGGAACGTCTTGTCCAAACGGGACATCATACCACCCACGGTAGGTGACTTATCTACCAGATACACCTTATAATCTGAATTGGCCAGGTCGAGTGCCGCTTGCATCCCGGCAATACCGGCACCGACAACCATAACAGACCCGCTTTTGTTCGTCATTTCTCCTCCCTTATGAATTGAAGATTGTCGATTGATTGATTCAAAAGATTTTTCATTCTTCAATCTTCAATTGTCAATCCTTATAACACTGCAAAAACCGGTATACGATCTTTCATTCCCGTAAACCCGACCTTATTTGTCTTTTCCAGATCGGCCAAAAGGTAAGAAATTCTCTTAAGATCGAGCCCGATCTTTTCGTTGATATCTCTGACGGAAGTATACCCTTCTTTCACAGCCTGATAAATCAAGTTCTTCTGATATTCTCTTTCAAGCACCGCATCGAGAATGGTTTCAAAACTCACGGTATCCCATTTGCGTCCGTATACATCACCTTGGGTGGTAATTTTGACTTCCTTTCCCACCATCCATCTCAATGTTTCTCCGGCAAGAGTCATCTCTGCTGCAGCCAGTTCAAAGCTAAATGCTTTCGGATCAAATTTCCCCTGGGCTTTGACGGATTCGGTAGCCGTGGTAACGACCTCCACAAACCGTTGGGCTTCGGCGGACGACACCCACGCCAGGTGAAGTCTATCTTTACCGATACCGGCAATATCAAACAATTTTTGGGTTAAACGGATCTTTTTTTCGGCCTGTACATTACCTTCCAGGTAATGGCAATCTCCGAAATGTCACCCGGCCACCAGCACGCCGTCACATCCATCCTTAAATGCTTCCAGCACGAACATCGGATCGACTCTGCCCGAACACATCACACGTACGGTTCGGATACTGGGCGGATACTGCAAGCGTGAAACGCCGGCCAGATCTGCCCCGGCATAGGCACACCAGTTGCACAAAAAAGCAACGATTCTAGGTTCAAAATCTCCCATTATATCACCTTATATTTATAGGTTATAGGTTATGGGTAATAACATTAAGCTGAATTCTTTTTTCTATAACCCCTCACCGATTACCCCTTACCTGTTTTATATATTAAATCGATTCCTTATTTATCAACCAATTAACCATTCGACTATTTATCGATGTAACCATTTAAACCGCAGCACAAATGGAAGCGACAATTTGTGCATCCCGGAAATGGAGCATATCGATAGCTTGTTGCGGGCATGACGCCGCACAAAGTCCGCATCCCTTGCAGGACGCTGAAATATTCTTGGCACGATACCCTTTTCCTTCAACTTCCTCCAGCTCGATGGCAGCAAATGCACAGACTTCCGCACAAAGCCCGCATCCGATACATTTCTCAGCATCGATCTGGGATACCAGCGGTGAAATTTGAACGGAATCTTTTGCCAGAATGGTGGTTGCCCGGCTGGCAGCTGCCATGGCCTGGGCGATGCTTTCATCAATCGCCTTGGGATAGTGGGCCAGCCCGCACAGGAAAATACCGTCAGTGGCAAAATCCACCGGCCTCAGCTTGGCATGGGCCTCCATAAAAAATTTTTCAGCATTGAGCGGAATTTTATAGAATTCTGAAATTGCAGCATTCTCAGCCGGTTCTATGGCTGTGGCAAGATTGACGTAATCTGCATTTATGGTGATGTTTTTTTGCAGAATCGGATCAAAAACATCCACTTCGAGGCCATTTTCGATTTCCCTGACCTTGGGTTTATTATCCAGCGAATATCGGACAAAGATAACACCCAGTTCCCGGGCTTTTTTGTATAGATACTCTTTTTCACCATAGGTTCGGATATCCCGATAGAGAATAAAAACATCGGTGTCCGGATCCTGTTCTTTGATGGAAACAGCCTGCAAGACAGAGGCGGTGCAGCAAATTCTGGAACAATACGGTCGATTGTCGTCCCTTGATCCCACGCATTGAATGAACACAATACTTTCCGCATTTTTCAATTTTTCAGGATCGTGCTCCAGATCATGCCAACGGGTCACTCTCGGATTCCTTCCGTAAAGGTACTCATCGACATCGGCAGCCTTGCCGCCGGTGGCAATAATGGTCACCCCGTGCTGGATGGTTTTTGTCCCGTTTCCATTGGCCACCTGGGTTTCAAAGTTGCCCACAAATCCGGACGCACCCACCACTTCTGATCCGGTCAACACCTCAACGTCAGGATGCAGTTTCACTTTATCGACTAAACCGGCAAGAAATCCTTTTACATCCTGTCCCTTCCAGGTCTGTTTTAGATCCTTTGCAGCACCGCCGAGTTCGGACGATTTTTCCACTATGGTTGCCGGAAACCCCTGATCGGCCAGGCTGATCGCCGCGGTCATGCCGGATATACCGCCACCGATCACAAGTACTGATTTATTGATGTCCACCGAAACAGCGGGAATCGGCTCCAGCAAAGAGGCTCTGTTAACCGCCATCCGGACCAGGTCTTTTGATTTTTCCGTGGCGCTTTTCTTATCGTTCGAGTGCACCCAGGTACACTGATTCCGGATATTGGCCATATCAAAAAGATATGCATTAAGACCTGCATTCCGTATAGTCTCCTGGAATAACGGTTCATGGGTTCGAGGTGTACAGGCCGCCACGACAATGCGGTTTAAGTTTTGCTCTTTGATGACCTCGACCATCTTATCCTGGGTGTCCTGGCTGCAGGTAAACAGGTTCTCTTCCACATAAGCGACGTTGGGCAGGCTTTTCGCATATTCGGCAATGGCCGGAACATCGGCCACACCACCGATATTGATACCACAGTTGCAGACAAAGATGCCGATCCTGGCGTCTTTACCCGACACGTCACTTTCGACCGGAAATTCCTTTTCACGGACAAGAGACCCGCGGGCGGACGACAGACTGATGCCGGCGCTGCATGCGGCTGAGCTCGCTTCCATGACCGACTCGGGAATGTCTTTGGGCCCTTGAAACGCACCACAGACATATATACCTTTATTTTGGGTTGCGATGGGATCGATGCTTTCTGTTTTACAGAAATTACCTTCGCTGAGTTCAATGCCGAGCCTTTTGGCCAGATCGACAATTTCCGAAGAAATCTCCATGCCCACGGACAGGACAATCTGATCAAAAATTTCGGTTTTGATCTCCCCTTCGTCGGTAACATATCGGACTTCAAGGTCATCCGTCCCGGGCACCGGATCAACGGTATGCACACGGCTTCTTACAAATCGCACACCGTGCTTTTCTTTTGCTGATTCGTAATATTTATCAAAATCTTTGCCGTGTGTGCGCATGTCCATGAAAAATATGGCACAGTCCAGATCATTTCCGGAATGCTCCTTGGCAATCACCGCTTCTTTAACCGCATACATACAGCACACCGAAGAGCAGTAGGCATTGTCGCATCGATTCATATCCCTGGAGCCGATGCACTGGAACCATGCAATCTTTTTCGGTTCTTTATGATCCGACATCCTGACCAGATGTCCTTGGGTCGGCCCTGTGGCGGATAAAATTCGCTCAAACTCAATGGACGTAACCACATTCGGATACTTGATGTAATTGTAGTTATCAAATTTAGACGGATCAAAGGGCTTAAACCCCGGCGCAAGAATCACCGAACCGACCTCAAGTTCCAATGTCTCGGGTTTTTCGGCATGGGTTTCCAGGGTTACGGCCTGGGGACCGCAGGCGTCCACGCACTGGTAACATTCACAGCAATACCCGCAGTTCAGACATCGATGCGCTTCATCCTGTCCGGCATTTTCTTCGTATCCCAGTTCAACCTCTTTGAAGTTTCCTTTGCGTTGTTCAAGGGCAAGTTCAGGCATTTCGGCCCTGGCTTCCTTGGGGATGCCTGCAGGAATCGGTCGATAGAGGGGATTTTCTTTGGACATCGGTTCACGCCCTTGAACCATATCCCGGCCGTCAATATATCGAAGGATGGATTCGGCGGCCTCTTTTCCGGCGGCAATGGCGCCGATGGCCACCCACGGTCCGGTCTGGACATCACCGCCCGCAAACACCCCTTCACGGCCGGTGGCATAAGAGATGGCATCTACCTCGGTGGTCCCCCAGCGAGAGATTTCCAGCCCTGCAATATCTTCGATGGCCGAAAGATCCGGTCTCTGACCGATGGCCGGAATCAATTGATCGATGTCCATATCGTATTCCGTCCCCGGAACGGGAACCGGTCGCCGTCGCCCGGATGAATCCACATCACTCAATTCCATCCGGATACAACGAAGCCCAACCACTTTACCGTCCTGGGTTAAGATTTCCTGAGGTGCGGATAGATACTCGATGCTGACGCCTTCGGTCTCGGCAGCGGCAATCTCTTCTTCCCATGCAGGCATTTCCGCACGGGTTCGGCGATAGACGATGTTGACATTTTTCGCCCCCAGCCGGACCGCACAGCGGGCCACGTCTATGGCCACGTTCCCGCCGCCGATAATGGCGACATTTTCACCCACATCTGCTTTTCCGAAGAGGTTCACTTCCCTTAAAAAATCAACACCCTGGCGAACGCCGCCGGCCTTTTCACCGGGAACGCCCAGCTCGATTCCCTTATGGGCGCCGATGCCCAGATAAATCGCCTTATATCCCTTGTTGAACAGATCATCCACGGATAAATCCGGTCCCAAAGGCGTGTTGGTTTTAATTTCAACACCCAGCTTGGTAATGACCTCGATTTCCTGGTCCAGGATATCCCTCGGTAACCGATGTTCGGGAATCCCCACCCGCAACATACCGCCGGTTACAGGCAAGGCCTCATATATGGTGGATAAAATCCCCTTGCGGGCCAGATGATACGCAGCGGACAAGCCTGCCGGACCGGAACCGATAATAGCCACTTTTTCATCTCTTGCCGGAGGGCATGCGATCTCTATATCCCGGGGATCAAATTTATCTGCGGCCAATCTCTTGAGATTCCGGATAGCCACCGGAGAATCCACATCACACCGGCGGCATGCATCTTCGCATCCGTGGGGGCAAATGCGCCCCAGCACCCCGGGCAACGGCAGGTCTTCCATAATAATTTTAAGGGCTTCTTTATATTTACCCTGACCCACCATCTGAACATACGCTTGAACGTTCAAACCCGCAGGGCATGCCATTCGGCAAGGCGCCTGGTCTGCTTTTTGTATGGCAAATGCTCCGGGAATCGCCTGGGCGTACTTTTTGTACGTTGCCTTTCTTTGACTAAAACCTTGATCATATTCGCTGGGCAATGAAACAGGACACACCTCGACGCAATCGCCACAAGATGTACATTTATCAAGATCAATATAGCGGGGGTTTTTCTTGACGGTGACCTTGAAACTACCTTCGGTACCCTCAACCTTATCAACTTCAGCACAGGTAATAAGGTTGATGTTAAGATGCCGGCCGACCTCGACCAGTTTGGGTGAAATAATTCACATTGCACAATCGTTGGTGGGGAATGTTTTATCCAGTTCACTCATTACGCCGCCGATGGCGGATGATTTTTCCACCAGGTGAACCAGATATCCGGAATCCGCCAAGTCCAGTGAGGCCTGCATCCCGGCAATTCCACCTCCGACAACAAGAACGGATCCGAGGATCTTATCAGTCATGTGGAACTCCTTATGTTGTGTTTTGAATATAATAGATGAGGAAGATTGAATCCAAACTTCATTCACTCATGAACTCCTGGACCACAATCAAGGAACTCTTTTACTCTCTATATGTTAAATTTGTCAACCAAAATTTAATACATATCCATAAGATGAGTGCTAAATTCGTCAGCCAAAATTTAACACATGATAAAAAGGTACCTGTTACATTTGTCAACTGACTGAACATATGGTGAAATCTGAATTATTACTTTTTTATAGCCCTGTCACTATTTGAAACGTTCAGTTTAGATGAAAATAGCCTTGAAAGAGATCATGGAGCATGATAATTCGTAAACATGAATAATCACACGACTTCAATTATGAATATCGCCCTTGTGGGTGGCGGAATTTTTTGTAAAGAAATTCTTGAAAAGACCACCTTTGATTATAAACAAGAAGGTATCAATGCCGCCATCGTGGCTGTCGCCGATCCCGACCCCGAGAGTCCGGGTATGGTGCTCGCCGGAAAAATGAACCTTTTTTCCCTCACCGATTATCACGAGCTGTATGATTCAAAATACAATATTCACCTGATCATTATTCTCACGCCTGGACAGCATCTCTTTGAAGATATTCTCAAAACCAGACCGCCTCACATCCGTCTTATGGCATACGACGTTTTTAAAATATTCTGGAAAGCCATTGGAATCGAAGAACAAAAGCTAAGAGAACGAACAGAGGAGATGGAAACCATTCTCAACGGTATCCAGGA
>Ga0210144_1000991_pt1 | contig 12668 bp, 7 predicted proteins | sample Muzzi_PWA_D2_FD_185532 | JGI IMG/M metagenome (GOLD analysis project Ga0210144, IMG submission 185532) | Wetland microbial communities from San Francisco Bay, California, USA, that impact long-term carbon sequestration - Muzzi_PWA_D2 (SPAdes) | ecosystem: Environmental > Aquatic > Marine >...
TGTGCTATATCTGCCCAAAGGGTAGCGTTCGTAATCTTATAATTTCCGGAGTTTCCATAGAAGTCCCACCGGTGCCCATATATAGCGATGCAATCATCGGAATTACGCATGAAAACGCCATCGATCTCCACATCTGAGCAGCTCATCAGGTCTATGCCATCGCTCCATCCCTTACAACTGAAGGAGGTCAGGTTTCTAACCTTCAAACCTTTGGTTTGTCCACCATAAACAGTATAATGTTCAGGGTTAATCACATGAATCCCATCGATTTCTACATTTTCAGAAAACCGAACCTCTACTCCACGGTGTGGCCTCAATACTATTCCTCTTCCTAAAATCCGCACATTTTTCACCGAATCACAAAGCAGCTTACCTTTCAGCACCGCGCTCCCGTGGATATACACAGTCTGGCCGCTTTTTATCTTAAAGACACCGTTTAAATTTTCCGGCGCTTCGTAAACACCTGGCCCAAAATAAACTACATTGGCATCTTCAGGATCTGGTCTGCTTTCCTCGATAGGGTGTGCAAAAAGGTGAAGATTATGAAGTTTATCCCCATTGACCTCTATGGAAATCTTTCTGGGCTTTTGCAATGAAAACCGGATGATATTGCCATTCACTTCCGGAGTGATCTCATAAGACAATGGCCTGACTTCCACTGTTCTGATCTGACCATTGTTTTTTCTGATCCTTACTTCTACCGTGCCTGAAAAGTCAAAATAGACCATAGATGCATCTTGCACCCTATCCATGTCGACCTGCACATTGTATTCGTATAAGTCCTTCCATTGTTTGCCCGGATTTCTGACTTGCACGGTAAAATCGTCGTTGTGCATGGAATAAAGAAGCGCTTTTGGGACATCATAGGTAATCAAACTATCCTGGGCACTAGCAATAGATGATAATATGATCAAAATAAAGAATGAGAACTTGTTCATTAGCTTAATCACATTTAATCCGCGTTGTAAAACCAAATCCATCCGTTTTTATCAGAGTTTGATTCGGAAAATTTAGTTGTTCGTTATGAACTGTCTCAACGGCAATTGTGTATCCCTAACAGCTTTTGCGAGTGCTTCGGCCATCATCGTTGCCCCGAAATCATTGAAATGGGTATCGTCGATAATTCCTTCAGGATAGTTTGGACATTCGCCTATAGCGCAGTGTAAAAACAGTTTGTTGGATTCCTCTTTTCCATATTGCACCAGGATCGCCATGCTGATCGTATGCATATCGATGAATGCTACCCCGGTTTCTTTTGCGACTTGCCTGACAAGAGAAGCATACTGTCCATGTGTATCAAAAAAATTACCCTCGTCATCAAAACGCCTCCTGCAAACAGGAGTGAGTAAGACGGGTGTAGCGTCCCTGGCACGCGTGTCCTCTATGAAACGTTTCAAATTAGCTTTGAAATCCTCCGGCGTTGTGTAGCTCTTTTTTGTTGGCACCTCGTCATTGTGGCCAAATTGAATGAATACATAGTCGCCGGACTGCAAAGCAGCAGTGACCGAATCCCAGCGATGCTCTTCTATAAAGGTACGTGTACTGCGACCGTTTCGGGCATAGTTACGCACTTCAATATTTTCATTGAAGAACTGTTCAAACTTCTCCCCCCAACCCGTTTCGGGGCGCCTGCTTTCTTCTTTATGCGCACAGGTGCTATCACCAATCAAATGCAAGGTGATCTTTTCCCGGGGCTGACAGCCCAAAAGCAAAAAGACTATTAATGGTAAGGCGATCTTCATAAAACAAATATAATTACTATGCTAAACATTTATAGATTCTTATACAACATAAGGACATTGTCATCGGCGTTTATTGATTTCGGTTTCTGCTGATCCGAAATAGGTATGTCCTTTCTCGCTGCTCACGATCTCTATTTTATCCAATACTATCCCCGGATCAATCATAGCGATTTTTAATTGATGTCTCCCCGCTTGTGGGATGTTCGTTTTGGTCACGGTAATGTTAACCGCCCGAAGCACATTCGTTTGCCATTCTTTGTTGTTTTCATTCATCACTTCCTTCAGAGATGCGTCCACTACGGTTGGTTCTTCATCGTCGATACTCACAGCAAACCGGAGTTTATAATCCCCATTAATTGGCTGAGAGGGCAAACAATAAAATCTCAAATTTGCTTCCCCGGCCGAGCTGGTAACAAATTCATAAGTCAGCGACGGCACTTGTTTAACAGAAACTTCGAGAGGGCTTGCTGTTACCGGAAAGGTGCCCATGGCGTCATTTTGTCTTCCGAGTCCCTGTATAAGTTTCCATTCATTATTTTTTGTGTTTTGCGCTTTCGCAAAATGTTCCGCTTCAATAGCGATAACACCATTGTCTTCTACAAACAGTTGCTGTCCGTTCTGCAGATCTGATTTTTGTGCTTTTACCTGCACATCGAAAACCGAATTTCCAACACTGAAACTTATGAATGAAGCTTCCACACGGCCATCCTGTATTTGTGTCCAGTCTACAGAAACCCAAACGCGCTCCTCGCCAGAAATTTCTCCGCTTGTTGAAGAGATTTTGATCCAGGAATCTTTTGCTTTAGCCGCCCATTTTATTGGTTCCGAACCTGCGTTAAAAACATCTATAAAATACTGTCGATCTGTAGAAGAAAGAAAGGCAGGTAAAGATGCTTTCTTACCCGGTTTTGCGGGTTGAAGACTACCTTCGGGAACTATTCCTCCAGCTTTATTTTGAGTGTGTTCAAAATGACCAACTTCCGGCATGCCAAAAACCGGCAGATCTCGGGGATTGTAAGTCATCATGTTCATCCACTTCCCACCATTCTGATGGTTATACCGGTTGGTGATTTCCTTTATCTGCTCGTAAGCTTCTTTGGATTTTTCTGCATAGACATCGGCACTGACCCTGCCTTGCTGAGCATATACACGGCTCTTGTATGCATACAGGATCTTTTTATTCATATTGGCAGCTCCCAATACTTTATAGGCCACCAATTGAAAGAATGCGTCTTGTAGCCGTTCAGGAAGTTTCCTCTGTAGCTTTTCAACCCTCTCTTCCAGCTTATTATAAGCATCTATTCTCTGCTGTGCTTCGTCTCCATTGCTAAACAGGGAAAGTTCCGGATCTTGTATGGGAGTGTTGGGATACACACTGCTCCATCCCATGTGCTCGGGTTTGCGGGAAAAGTTCAATTGAAAATATTTAGCGAGGATTTCACCGATTTCCTTCGCGTAGGTATCACCAAATTGCTCAGCAGCAAAGCGGGTATAGTATGAGGACAGGTTATCCGGCAAGAACTGGTCGGGATTCCAGGCCATCTCCAGGAAAAAGTTCATGCCAACCTCTATCGGTTTGATGTCACCTACATTGGCTATCCAGATGTCTTTGGCATTGGTGTGATAGGCCTTATTCATCTCTTCCCAGATGAGCGATATCGGAACGGACTCCAGCCACAGGAGGTCATGCGGGCGCCCCCAGTAGGAAATGTGATAGTACACGCCAGCTCCTCCGGACCGTTTGCGTTCCTCTGCATTGGACAGCTGACGGATGTAGGCATGATTGTCGTCCGGCCAAATGAGGGTTACATCCTCAGGGACCCTGGCCCCGTCCCTGTAGATTTCCAGAACTTCCTTGTAGGGCACGAATGCCTGGGGAATGTCCGTTATGTCTTTTTCCAAAACCGTTTTCAGCATTTCCCTTTGATCGCCGATGATGGTTTCCAGCAGTTCAACTTTTTCCTGCTTGGTGAAGTCCCCCTGCATCCCAGAATCATGAATTCCGCGCATGCCGAGTGTCACAATATACTTGTCTTCCGGGCTTAATTCTTCAATTCTGTCCCGCCAGTATTTCTTTACAACATCACTATTTGTAGCATAATTGTACTCGCCAAACCTTTCGTGATCCCATTCACCTACATTGTTTCTAAGCATGGGCTCTGCATGGGAGGTTCCGACAAATATCTGGTACTTTGCAGCCATCTCTTTGTTACCTGGGATTGTATAGAACGCTTTAGTACAAGGATGCATGGCCGGCCATATGGTATTAGCCCTCAGACGCAAAAGCAGTTGGAATATTTTCTCATAAGTTTTCGGCCCTATGTCTCCGGTTTCGGGTTCGAAGGTTTTGGCAGCCCAGGGCTGCAAGCCCCAGTCTTCATCATTTAGAAAAATACCCCTGAATTTTACCTTGGGCGCATCCCGGATCACCAGGTCTTCCGGAATGGTGAAGGTATCCTGCTTTGCCGGACGAACATCCGCCCACCAGACCCAGGGTGAAACGCCAATCATTCTCGACAATTTAAGCAAGCCATAAGCAGTACCCCTGCTATCACTTCCTGCTATCAGCAGAACACGTTGTCCTTTCCATTCTACATTTTTGATCATATACGCCTCCCACTGATCTTTAATTTGCGAAAGATCAATAATCCCGTCTCCAGCCATTTCTGCAATCAACTGGCTTTTACCAATCGTGCCTGCTATCACATTTGCGTCTTCAGGTTCTTTTGAAGTTACTTCAAGTTTAGCATTGAAGATTGCCTTCACGTCTTCCTGCAGCATGGCTAATGCAGAATGGACCAGCTCACTTTCACTTTGATCAACATGCAATGTGGTAATACCATCCTTTTTAAACAAAGCGCTTTTTTGGTTTCCCTGGCAGGACAATGCCAAAACGGCTAAACTCAGGAGGATGCATAATGAAAGAATAAATTTCAATGATGTCAATTTTACTTTTCTTAATAGTAGCATTCGTGGCATCATTTATTAGTATTTAGTATCAAAATGTCTTCAATAGTAATATAGTAATCATCGCTGCCAAAACGGTCACCGGCTTTATTGTACCATACTCCGTTTATCCCCATCACTTCTATTTCCAGATCATACTTGCCTTTGCTTAAAAGCGGGCTGACATAGCGGATATCATTATCCGGCATTTTGCTGTAGAAGTATACAATTTGATCCGATACATACTGGCCATTTTGATCCAATATCCTTATCATGGCATATCCTCCATGTGGATTGGTTTCACCTGTAATGGCTAGTTGGGTTCCGTTGAAAGAAGCTTTTAGTATACTTCCTTTCACATTGGAAGCCCACTGTCCCTGTTTTGTTTTCTCCCAATTGGATGCGGAACGGGGGGTGATATTTTCAATCGTTTTCCCTGATTGAGACAGATCGACCGGCTCAACGGTTTCCGGATTCCAGCATTGCCAGTATTCCGGGATAGACAGTTCTGTACTGCGCACTGTCAATGGCAACCACACTTGAGTAGCGGCAGATCCCTGCAAGGGAAATGACCAGCGATCTCCCATGTACATAAACAAGGTGTCTTGTCCCTTAGGTATAGGGAGTACGAATGAGCATTGTGAATTCCAGGTCAGGGTGCCTTTAGGAGCAAAGTTTCCTCGCATGGTCCAGGGACCATCCAGCGAGGTGGCTGTCATATACATGTTGTCGTTTCGCTCCCAGCTGGTCAAATTGGAGCTTAGCCAGAAGTAAACTCCATTGCTTTTGAAGATCGTGGGTGACTCTCCTCCTTCCTCGTGGTCTGCCACAAGTCGCACAACAGATTTGTAATCGGAAGAAAGCTCATAAATAAATCCATGGTGGATAAGCAGATATCCCTTGCCATCTGCATCCTGAAAAGTACCCATGTCCCATTTTCGAATAGGTTCTCCATTATACAAGAGTGCACCCTGAAATTCATATCCCCCATCGATAGTTTTAGATGTGGCGTACCCAATATGCGGATCTTTATACTTTCTATCATCTGTGTGCATATACATGATGAATTCTCCTGTTTCAGGGCACTTCATCACTTTGACACGTTCCCCTATCCTGTTCGGTCCCAACAGTCCATCAGTTTGCCTGCCCAGAGCTATCTTTTCAAATTTCCAGTTCATCAGATCTGCCGACGAATAGCAACTGAAACCGGTAAAGGCATTGACGGTATCCGATTTGTATTCGCCAAAGAGGTAATAGCGTCCGTCTTCCTCTACGATGCATGAGCCATGGGCATTTACTATTTCTCCCCGGTCGTCGTACCAGGGAATGCCACTGTGAATTGCACTGTACTTTTCCTGGGCTTTTGTATTTTGAATGATCAGGCCGCTTAGGCCTATTTGCAGTACGATTAAAAATTTTATGTTCATTCTATTGGTATTAGGATGAAAAATGGTTTTAAAATAAAGTAGCGCTGTAGTCATACTATGACTCACCCGCTTAAGTTTCTTATTTCTCGGACAATCAACCAGTCATAGTATGACTTACCTCAATATGACCATAAATCATGTTTTTAATCAATTTTCGAATACACAAAATCCCGGAAATTAACCGTCCCATCTCCCATTGAGACCAAACCAATCCTTAAAGCAAGGAAGCCTCCAAAGGCTGTATGATTATAAGCGTCAACCATAAATGAGCGTACAATCTTCTGCCATTCTTTGCCATCGAGACTGTAATAAAAAGTAACCGTATTCTCCACGTTTCGGATCTTTAGATAGCCTGTTTTGCCCATCTGGTTCGTACCTGCGCCAAGCGACTGGCCTCTACGGTATATGGTGAACTTTCCTTCGTTTGCAACCAATCCAGCATACATTGACTGGTCATAAAAGAGGACAAGCCCTCCCTGAGCATTTCCTACCAACTCATAGTTTACCTGTATTTCGTATGATTCATCCGATGGGGTGCATAACAATGGAGCGCTATTACCGGGATTATCCCCTTCGGCCTTAAATTGTAGTTTTCCTCCGCCGACCTGTATCCGTGACGGGTTGTATTCCTTATAAAATGTCCATTGCAATCCCAGTTGATCTCCTTTAAAATTGTCGGACAATGAAAAGCGCCGGCCTCCATCTTTGAGTGTATCACGAAGGTTCTTGGAGACACGAACCCTGGCATTGGCAGGAACTCTGAACCAACCATTTTGGGTCCATTCGATCGGTTCCATTAATGTTTGTCTTCCCAGTGTGTAGTAATCTTTTTCATAGGCATGATACACAATCCACCAGTTCTTATCCCTGTCTTCAACCAGAGTGCCGTGCCCTTTGGCATGCCATTTTTCATTTTTAGACCAGGTATGAACAATAGGGTTGTAGGGGGAATTTTCCCAGGGGCCGGTCGGTGACTTTGACCGGGCAGATACCACCGAATGAGCAGTAGCCGGCCCGACAGTACCTCCTTCAGCCACCGTAAGATAAAAGTAGCCGTCTTTATAGGTTAATTTCGGGCCTTCGAGGCAATTGCAGGCCACATCCCAATCGTTCGGGATATCCCATCCGTCATAGGTATGAAAAACTTCTCCTTTTGTTGATAATCCATCGTCCGCGAGTTCAACCACTTTTCCGTAATTCAGGTGCAGGTAACGTTTGCCATCAGTATCCACCACATGGCCCGGATCAATTTGCCCCACCTTTAGGTCAATTGGTTCGCTCCAGGGTCCCTCCGGATGGTCAGCAGTGATCACCCAATTGGTGCCGCCCGCCGGGAAATAGATATAGTATTTGTCCTTGTACATGAGGAACTCGGGTGCCCAGACCGACCCCACATTTTTGTGGAGGGTACGGCAGACGGGTTCCCAATTCACCAGGTCTTTGGAATGCCAGATCAACAATCCCGGATAATAATCGAATGACGAGTGGGTCATGTAATAATCATCACCATCCCGGAATATTGATGGATCGGGATAGTCACCCGCTAAGATTGGATTGATGTAAGAATTTATCGGTTTTGTCGAGTGGGTGAAATTTTCTTCCAGGTGTGACGATGCTTGTGGTTTTTGTTGGGCAATAACAGCTTGCATTAGCCCAAGAATTAAAAAGAAGCTTAGTAGATTTTTTTTCATTGTTTATCGAATCCAAATTTGATACTTCAATAAAAATTTACCTCACCTATTTAACTTCAATATAACGAGAGAATGAGCAGGGATCGTCACCTTACCATTTTTGACCTTGATTTTTGCGGTTTTAGGTACTACCCTGTCCGGGCTGTCGACATCATTATAAGCATCAGGAGAGTCTCCCGAGAGAATAATGGTATCGACAACTCTATCTATGTTTTCTATTCCAAGATCACATTCGGCCTCTTTTTCAGGATCTTTATTGACCAAGGCGATGGCAAACTGCTTTTTATCGTCACTGCAAGTCACTACCGCATCGACGACCGGCACAGATCTATCATCCTTACTCAGCAAATCCGATTTGACAGAAACCGGTAGAATATTGGGCTGAAGTTCATTTGCATACAGTTGCATGACATGGTAGGTGGTTCGCTTTACAATGCCTTCTGGGTAAACATATAATGGTCCCCTGGTATTTACCACAGGAGCCATATTAGCCATAGCAACATATTCGGAATTTCGCAGGCATGAATTTAAAAAACATGCCGAGAAAAGCGCATCGGCCATTGTATATAGCGAGTTGATATCATTTTTATCCCTGGCTTTTATGTCCATGCCTTTTAAATGTTGGCCATGGCCGGGATGATGCCAATTCTTGAGGTTCCACTCATCAAAAGCTATTTTGATCTGTTTGTCATAACCTGTTCTTTTCAAGATATTTATTGTATGCCGGATCTGTTCCTCGGGTTTAGTAGTTTTCAGCATACAGATAACATAATCGGATGGGGTATTCACTGGTTGTCGCTTTAGAATCGGGTGAGGGCGAATACAACACATAATCGGGGGTCCGTAAATGAATAGGGTCCCGTGCAGGATTACCCAACCATTGTACATGTCCTCCACTGTTTTGACCGAACCAAAGCAACTCAACCTTGAGACTGTATTTATTAGCCAGACCAAGATATTCATTCAGTATTGTCCAGTCAAACTTGTCTTTCTCTGGTTCGACTTCGTACCAATGAATAGGAATTGAAACCGTATTAAAACCATCGGAAGCCGCACGGGCTACGATTGAATCGCGTGCCGCTGCATCCCAGTTCCACCAGTATCGCTGTTTGTCAAGCCTGATTTGGATATTGGTCATGTAAAAGGGTTTTCCATCTACTCGAAGCACATATTTTTGAGATCCGTCAAGGCTGGTATCTACATAAGAGATGGTTTCGGCTTTTGTTTCATTAACTTTATGAGCAAAACAGTTGGATTGTAATGACACATAAAGAATCGATAATAAGAAAAGCCAGAACACTTGTTGTGATTGGAGAAAAGATTTTTGTTTCATAGCATTCAGTTTTATTATTTTCTGTTAACCACACGAGTTTCAGGGATAGGGCCATAGGCTGGAGACGCGCCAGTAAACACCACCTCAAAACGATCGAGGGTCACTCCTGGATCTAATACATAGACTCCCAGCGTATGCCGTCCGGGCTGAAGCGGACCGACGGGGAGTTCAACAATCGCTGTGTTAGTCATGACGTTCTCTCGCCAAGTGCCGGCATGATATTCGGTGGCCATATCCAACACTTCGGGTGGCGCGCTATCGAGTGAGAGCGCAACCCGCAGTTTGCCACCATTGGTGATTGGAAAAACCGGCAATCCAATCGCACGGACCGTCGCAGCGTAATCGTGGAGATAATTCGGGAAGTGGTAGTCACGATCTAACTCCGTTGTGCCGAAATGATATTCGGCATAGGGTACCCGGGCCAAGGTGGCACCATCGGTCGAATTTACAGGCGCCATATCCAGCTTCGATTGCAGTACGCCGTCGGTATGTCCGACGCCGTCGAGAATGCGCCAATCGCCGTGCTTCACGTCGGCATGAGTCGCATACATCGACACCACTCCTTGAGATTCTATAAACGATACGCTTTTGTCGGCTACTTCGGGGGCAATGCGTACATGCACATCGATCGGCTGACTGCCTGCCGAACATTCAATGGAGATGACGCCCTCGCCTTCCTTCGGGGCTTTCGACCAATCCACTGAAACATGCAACCGATGCTCGAAAACCTTGTCCTGAGCTGAGAAACGTCCGGCTGTCCGATCGACTTTGATCCAGGGAGCTTTTACAGCGGCTTTCCGCTCTTTCTCTGTGGGCAGCCGGTTGGCCGTCGCCAGGACGGGATTAAACAAATTCGTTGTTACTTTCCACTCGGCGTCTGTCGGCAACTGGTTAAATACATCCAGATAGTAGCTATGATCGCCGAACTCGCGATGGAACGAGGGTAGTGTTGGAAAATGATAACCCCTGCTGTTGAAATAGCCGCCGCCTTCGACTTGTACGCCGTAACGCGGCTCTTCCTTCGCCGGTTGCCAGGTTGGCAAATAAGGAGCCTGATACGCAGGTAAATTTCCCTGGACCCCGGCGAAACCGTTCCAACGACCGTTCCCCAGGGAATTGTAGCGGTCAATGGCCGCATGAATCGAATCATAAGCCTGCTTAGATTGCTCGGAATAGATATTGGCGCTGGCCCTATGCTGGAAGCCATATATGATCGATCTGTCGAGATGCAGCTGCTGGAAGTTCATGGCGGCGCCCACATCGACCGTGTACTGCACCAATTGATAGAAGGCCGCCTTACGATCATCCGGAAGTTCGTCCATGAGCCTGGCAGCTTCCGCCACAAGCGCCTTATAAGCGTCAACACGACAGGCGTTCTCATCTCCGAAGTCGATGATATTGAATTTCGACTGCTGTACGGAAGATTGCGGCCACATCGTGGCTGATGTCATGAACTCGGGATTGCGGTCAAAACCAAGCTTATAATACCGCCACATGATTTCCGCGATCTGATCGCCATATTCCGGTCCGAAATTGACGTTCATCCAATCGTGAAGGTAGGTCTTCACGCTCGTCGGGTCCTCAAAGACGTCTGCATCAAATGCCATATCGAGGAAAAACTGGACAATGAATTCGCACGGCTTGATCGCGCCGACATTGAGGATCCAGGAAGCACGGGTCTTTTTGTGGTAGGCCCGCATCATTTCTTCCCACATCAGCGCAGGGTCGGTTGACACTACCGTGGTATAACCGGCGGGCGCTCCCCAGTAGATGGCGTGGTAGTACATTCCCGAACCGCCGGGACGCTTCTGTTCCTCCGGATTACTCATCTGCATAACGTAACCGAAATTGTCTTCCGCCCAATTGAGGATCACGTCCGGAGGGACTTTTAATTTGCCTGTGTTGTAGGCCGCCGTGACCTCTTTATACAATGTCAGGATTTGCGGGATCTGGTCAGCCGGTTTATCCAGCACCTCAGAGAGTATCTTCCTTTGCTCGACAATCACCTCGCTTATCACCTTGGCCCTCTCTTCCGGTGTCTCGGCACCTTCAAGCGGCACATCGTCAATGCCGCGCAGACCTAACGTATAGATGTTTTCATAATCTCCGAACTGTTCGACAGCCTCTCGCCAGTATTCCAGAATCTGATCTTTGTTGGTGTACCAGTTGTAGGATCCCATAGTCTCTTCATCCCACTCGCTCTGGTTGTCACGCAGCATCATCTCGATATGGGAAGATCCTCGCACAACAGCATATTCTTTCAGCATCTCATAGTTTTCAGGCACCCTGTTGAACCCAAACGACGGCCAAAGCGCATTGGACTTGAGTCGCCACATCAGTTCGAACACACGGGCATAAGACTTTGGGCCGATGCCCCGCTGTGTCGAATCGAAAGTCTGCCTGGCCCATCTGCCCAAGCCACCACTGTTAATGAAAGGCCCACGATATTTCACCGTTGGCTCTTTCGAATAATGCAGGCTCGCATCGACAGCGATCTGGTCAACTTTTCGTATGCAGACATCGGCCCACCACTCCCAGGCAGATACGCCCATTTCGCGCGTTAGATCGATCACCCCCCAGATCGTGCCGCGTATATCGGAACCGAATATCACCAGCACCTTCTTCCCACCTCCCCACGGGGCGGGAACAACCGCGCGCCCGTAAGTCTCCCATTTACCTTCGATGGGTGCGGTAGAAATCTTGTTGGCTTTCAGGAAGGCAGCTATCTTAGGTGCAGATGCCAAACCAATGAGTACGGCATTCCCCTTCACAGTCTTAAAGTCCGATGACGCTGTTGAAGGGCTGCCGCTCAGTGCCTGCATATCGTGTACCAATAAATCCGATGCTTTGGCGATTGGCGAACCGCTATCTTTGTCGTAGACCACAGCCGCCAAACCATTACGGTCAAAAAGCGTCAACGTATCGGCTCTTGGCTCATTAGTATCTTTGCTCCATCTGAGAACGCCCTTCTTATCATTGTAAACGCTCTTATTGGTTTGAGCTAAAAGGATATTAAAATTGATGGTGAAAGCTGTTAAAAAAATTGATAATTTGTAGTTCATAAGGTTATTTTTTGAAGGAGCTTTAACATAATGTTACCTTATTTTGTGAGCTTTTCATACTGCCACAGAGGCACCACGCTTTTAGCAATAACAATCACTTTATTAATAACTTTGATCATACAATCAGCTAAATGACAAGAATAACAGCAGCTAAAGTATCTCTCTGCGCGTAATGATCATTCCTGTTTAGTAGTGAAGGCTAATAATTGACAAAAAACCATCCGGAAAAGTAATCCGGATGGTTTTAAATGATTTAATATCCTGTATTTTGTGGGAATTCACCAGAATCACGATCGATTACGGATTGAGGGATAGGCCTAACGAGATTATGTTCGTCAAGTTGATTGGCTCTTTTGGCAAGGATATTATGTGCCAGGGTACGCTCAACCAGTTTGCCCGTTCGTTTAAGGTCGTACCAGCGTTTGTATTCACCTGCCATTTCCCGGGCTCTCTCATCCAGAATAAAA
>Ga0210144_1000992_pt1 | contig 12665 bp, 7 predicted proteins | sample Muzzi_PWA_D2_FD_185532 | JGI IMG/M metagenome (GOLD analysis project Ga0210144, IMG submission 185532) | Wetland microbial communities from San Francisco Bay, California, USA, that impact long-term carbon sequestration - Muzzi_PWA_D2 (SPAdes) | ecosystem: Environmental > Aquatic > Marine >...
GGAATCGTGCGCGACCGGCTGCTGGAGCCCGGCGACCTGGCCACGCCGCAGTCGCCGGTGCTCACGCTGGCCATCGTCGATCCGGTGTGGGTGCGCACCTGGCTGCCCGAACCCGACCTGGGAAAAGTCGCACCCGGCATGAAAGCGGAAATCCGCTCCGACAGCTACCCGGAAAAGGCCTATAAAGGCTGGGTCGGTTTCATCTCGCCCACGGCCGAATTCACCCCGAAGAACGTGGAATCACCGGAGTTGCGCACCCGGCTGGTCTACCAGCTACGCGTGTTTGCCTGCAACCCCGCCGCCGAGCTGCGCCTGGGTATGCCGGTCACGGTCACCATCCCGCTGGACCAGCCGGCCGACGGTGCATCGCCGGACGACGACCCCTGCGGAGTGAGTTGACATGGGCGCGCCCGGCGCCGACGCACCGGCCCTTTCCCTGTCCGGCGTGACGCGAAGCTTCAGCGTCGACGGCCATAAAAACACTGCACTGGACCGGATCGACCTGCGTATCCCCGCCGCCCGGGTCACCGGGCTGATCGGTCCCGACGGCGCCGGCAAGACCACGTTGATGCGGCTCGTCGCCGGACTGTTGCTGCCGGATAGCGGGGCGATACATGCGATCGGCATCGACGTGATCGCCGATCCCCTCGCGGCCCAGTCCTCTCTCGGCTACATGCCACAGCGATTCGGCCTGTACGAGGACCTCAGTGTGCAGGAGAATCTCGATTTCTATGCCGACCTGCAGGGACTGCCCGATGCACAGCGCTCGCCGCGCTACGAACAGTTGCTGCACATGACCGGGCTCGGTCCCTTCACGCGGCGCCTCGCCGGCCGTCTGTCCGGCGGCATGAAACAGAAGCTCGGGCTGGCCTGCACCCTGGTCAACCCGCCGCGGCTGCTGCTGCTGGATGAGCCCACCGTCGGGGTGGACCCGGTGTCACGCCGCGAGCTGTGGCAGATCGTGTACCGCCTGGTGCGCGAGGAACGCATGAGCGTGTTGCTCAGCACGGCCTACCTGGACGAGGCGGAGCGCTGCGACGAGGTCGTCCTGCTGCACAAGGGGGCCGTGCTCGGACAGGGGACACCGGCCTCGTTCAGTACCCCGATGCAGGGCCGGACCTGGCATGTCGCCACCGATGGCGCCGGCAAGCGCCAGCTGCAGCGGCGACTCGGACAACTGCCGGGCGTGATCGATGCGCTCATCGACGGCGAGGCGGTGCGGGTGATAATGATGCAGTCCTCCGCGCAACCGCCCGCCGATCTGCAGGCCGCCGGCGAAGGCGCAGCGGTCGAAGCGGTAGCGCCGCGCTTCGAGGACGCGTTCATCGCCCGGCTGAAAACAACCCGCGAGACGGGCAGCGCGGTCGAGTCGATGCACGCCCCGACGCGACCCGCAGCGGGCGATGAGACGGTCATCGAGGTGCATGAAGTGTACCGCCGCTTCGGGGATTTCACCGCCGTGAAGGGCGTCAGTTTCTCGGTGCGGCGCGGAGAGATCTTCGGCTTGCTGGGCGCCAACGGCGCCGGCAAGTCGACCACCTTTCGCATGCTCTGCGGGCTGCTGCCGGCCAGCGCCGGGACGCTCAATGTCGCCGGACATGACCTGCGTCATGCCGCCGCCAAGGCACGCGCAAGGCTGGGTTACATGGCGCAGCGCTTTTCCCTGTACGCCAATCTGACCGTCGCGGAGAACCTGCAGTTCTTCGCCAGCACCTACGGACTGGACAGTGACGCCCGCGCGGAGCGCATCCGCTGGGCGCTCGATAACTTCGAACTGACGCCCTATGCCGCCAGCAACAGCGGCGACCTGCCGCTCGGCTTCAAGCAACGGCTGGCCTTCGCCGCGGCGCTGATGCACGAACCGGACATCCTGTTTCTCGACGAGCCCACCTCCGGGGTCGATCCGCTCGCGCGGCGCGAGTTCTGGGAGCGCACCAATGCGCTGGCGGAATCCGGCGTCACCGTACTGGTCACCACCCATTTCATGGACGAAGCCAACTATTGCGACCGCCTGGTGATCATGGCCGAGGGTGAGGTGCTGGCGCTCGGCACGCCGGCAGAGATGAAACAGCGCTTTCGCACCGCCGAAAATCCGCATCCCGACATGGAGGATGCCTTTATCGGGCTGATCGAAGCGCGGGAGATGCGTCATGAACCGGCAGCCTGAGGCACGCGGCGGAACAGGCCGGCGTCTGCGCGGCATGGTGCGCAAGGAATTCCTGCAGATCCTTCGCGATCCCTCCAGCATCGCCATCGCCTTCGTGATGCCGGTGGTGCTTCTGTTCCTGTTCGGCTACGGCGTATCGCTCGACGCCAAGGATGTTCCGCTCGCCCTGGTCGCCGATCAGCCGGACACCAACACCAGCGGCCTGCTGCGCGCCTTCGAACACTCGGACTATTTCACCCCCTGGCACTACGCGGATATCCAGACGGCCATGCAGGCGCTGCGCCGGCAGCAGGTCGACGGCATCGTGTGGATGCGCGATGATTTCAGCCGCCGCCTGATCGACTCCGCCGACGCATCGATCGGGGTGATCGTGAACGGCGTCAACGCCAACCAGGCGCGCATCACCGAGGGCTACATCCAGGGCGTGTGGCAGAGCTGGCTGGAACACTATGCCGCCGCCCGGGGACGCGAACTGGAGGCGCCGGTGATGGTCGAGCCGCGTGTCTGGTTCAACGCGGCGCTCTACAGCCGTCACTTCCTGGTGCCCGGTCTGATCGCGGTCATCATGACGCTGATCGGGGCGCTGCTGACCTCGCTGGTCATCGCGCGGGAATGGGAGCGCGGCACCATGGAGGCGCTGATGGTCACGCCGATTCGCATTCGCGAGATCCTGCTCGGCAAGCTCATCCCCTATTTCATCCTCGGCATGGGGGGCATGCTGCTGACCGTGGCGCTGGCCCGCTGGCAGTTCGAGGTGCCGCTGCGCGGCTCCTTCCTGCTGCTGCTCATCGCCTCGGCCCTGTTCATGCTGGTCGCGCTCGGCATGGGCCTGCTGATCTCCATCGTGGCGAAGAACCAGTTCGTGGCCGGCCAGATCGCCATCATCGTGACCTTCCTGCCGGCCTTCATCCTGTCCGGCTTCATTTTCGATATCGGCTCCATGCCGGCCCCGATCCAGTTCATCACCCACCTGGTGCCGGCGCGCTACTTCGTCGCCATCGTGCAGACCCTGTTTCTGGCGGGCGACATCTGGCCGGTGCTGCTGCCCAATGCCGGCGCCCTGGCGCTGATGGCCGTGGTGTTTTTCGTCCTGGTGCGCCGCCGCGCCAGCAAGCGGCTGGACTGAGGAAAGACCCCGATGTTCGCGCGCATCATCGCCCTCACCATCAAGGAACTGCTGGCCGTGCTGCGGGACAAGCGCAGCCGTTTCGTGCTGATCGGCCCGCCCATCATACAGCTGATGATCTTCGGCTATGCCGCCACCTTCGACCTGAACGACATTCCGCTGGCGGTCTACAATGAGGACGGCGGGGCCGCCTCACGGGAGTTCATCAGCCGCTTCGCGGGTTCGCCGCACTTCCACGTCATCGCCACCCCGGATCACGATGCGCAGATCACCCCGCTGATCAATGAACGCCGGGCGCTCATGGTGCTGCACCTCGGTCCGCGTTTCGGCGCCGATCTCGCCCGCGGCGACAGCGCCTCTGCACAGATCATCCTGGACGGGCGCAACTCCAACACCGCGATGCTGGCGCTCAACTATGCCCGCACCATCGTCATCGACTTCAACGAGACCTGGGCCGCGCGCCACGGAGGCGCGGCGGCTCCGGCGCATCTGGTGATGCGGGCCTGGTTCAATCCGACGCTCGCCTCGCGCTGGTTCATCATCCCCGGCATCGTGGGACTGCTGACGCTGGTCGTCACGCTGGTGGTGACTGCGCTCTCGGTGGCGCGCGAACGCGAGGCAGGAACCTTCGACCAGCTGCTGGTCACCCCGCTGCGGCCGGTGGAGATCCTGATCGGCAAATCGCTGCCGGGCCTGCTGGTCGGGCTGATCGAGGGTTCGCTGATCATCCTGGTCGCCATGTACTGGTTCGACATCCCGCTGCGCGGCAGCGTGGGGGCGCTCTACCTCGGGCTCGGCCTGTTCCTGCTCTCCGCCATCGGCGTCGGACTGATGATCTCCTCGCTGTCCATCACCCAGCAGCAGGGACTGCTCGGCGCCTTCCTGTTCCTGGTCCCTGCGGTCATCCTCTCCGGCTTCGCCACCCCGATCGAGAACATGCCGCAAGCGGTGCAGCTGCTGACCTACCTCGATCCACTGCGCTATTTCATGATCGTACTGCGCAGCGTGTTTCTCGAAGGCGGTTCCTACACACTGCTCATCCACCAGTACTGGCCCATGGCGCTTATCGGCCTCACCAGCCTCACCCTCGCCGGCTGGCTGTTCCGCCACCGCATGTACTAGGACATCTGTTATAAAGAAACTGATAAATGGCCACGGAAGCACACGGAATTACACGGAAAAAAAACCGAACAACGCTACGATCAAATCTGCCTGATTTACGTAACGCGTATGTTGCCGGGTAATGATGCATTATTTGTGAAACCAGGCATGGAACCCGGGTTGTCAAGGATCAGCGTGGCATCGGATCACCGCTTCTGCAGGGATGACCTGTACAGGTTTCTGAAATTTGTTCCTTCCGTGTATTTCCGTGTGATTCCGTGGCCAATAAAAGTGCGGTTTTAGTGGAGAAATACAGGTGATCAATCAGCCCAAGGTCAACCTGGCCGTTTCGGGGTATGCTTTGAGCTGTCGTGAACAACGAGCACAATGAAAGGCCTAAGCGCATGACAGACTCACACGATTCCGATCCGACCGGGGTGCCTCGCCCACCCCACCCGGAACAGCGCCGCGAACCGCTGCCCCAGTTCCATCCCAAACCCGGCAAGGAGGATCCCGGGGCGCCGGCGCGGATACAGGCACTGATCGAGGCGCCGAGCTACCGGCGCGCCGACAAGGACACGGACTTTCTCGAACGTGACGAGGTGCGCGGACTGCGCCTGCAGCTCGATTACCTGAAACCGGAATTGCTGATGCAGCAGGAACAGGTCGGGCACACCATCGTGGTCTTCGGCGGCACCCGCATCGTCGAGCCGGCGACCGCCGGGGAGCGTGTGAGCACCCTGGAGAAACGGCTGCAGGAACACCCGGACGACCGGCAGCTGCAGCGCAGGCTGGCGCAGGCGCGGCGCATTCTCGACAACAGTCGCTACTACAGCGTGGCGCGCGAATTCGGCCGGCTGGTCGGCGAATCCGGCAACGGTCCGCAGGACTGCCGGCTGGTGGTCATGACCGGCGGCGGACCCGGCATGATGGAGGCCGCCAGCCGCGGGGCGTTCGAAGCCGGTGCCAAGACCATCGGCCTGAACATCGACCTGCCGCACGAGCAGTTCCCCAACCCCTATATCACAACCGGGCTGTGTTTCCGCTTCCGCTACTTCGCCCTTAGAAAGATGCACTTCCTGCACCGCGCACGTGCGCTGGTCGTATTTCCGGGCGGCTTCGGTACGCTGGATGAGCTGTTCGAAACCCTGACGCTGATCCAGACCCGCACCATCCGGCCGGTGCCGGTGGTGCTCATCGGCCGCGCTTTCTGGGAACGCGCACTGGATTTCGATTTTCTCCGGGACGAGGGTGTCGTCGACGAGGAAGACCTGGAAATCTTCTGGTTCGCCGAAACGGCCGCAGAGGCCTGGACCGGTATTCTGGACTGGTACCGTAAATGCGAAGAATCGCTATTCCCCGACCAGAGGACAAACCGATGAAGATTGCCTTTCATGGCGCCGACCAGGGCGTCACCGGTTCCTGCCATTTCATCGAATGCGCCGGCAAGCGCATCCTCATCGACTGCGGGCTCTACCAGGGCGGACGCGAACTGGATGAGGAAAACGCCAATGCCTTCGGCTTCGATCCGGCCGCCATCGACTTCCTGCTGCTGACCCATGCCCACCTCGACCACTGCGGGCGCATTCCCCTGCTCTCGAGCCGCGGTTTTCAGGGCGAGATCATCACCACCGCCGCGAGCCGCGAACTCGCACGGCTGGTGATGCTGGACTCGGCCAACCTCAACGAGGAAGAGGCCCGCTACCGCAACCGCCGCGCCAGCCGGCGCGGGCGGCAACACGATACCGCGGTTCCGCTGTATACCGTGCTGGATGCGCTGAACGCGCTCGAATATTTCGGCCGCACCGCGACCTACGGGCAGGCCCTGGCGCTCGCCCCCGGCATCCGGGCCACCTTCATCGACGCCGGGCACATCCTCGGCTCGGCCAGCGTGCTGCTCGAACTGAAAGACGCCGGCGAACACCGCCGGGTGCTGTTTTCCGGCGACCTGGGTCTGAGCGGGCGACCCATCCTGCGCGACCCGACCCCGCCTCCGCAGGCGGACGTCGTGGTCATGGAAACCACCTACGGCGATCGACAGCACAAGCAGCTCAGCCCCTCCATCGAGGAACTCTACCAGGCCATCAATGACTCGCTGCGCCGCGGCGGCAACGTGGTGATCCCGACCTTCGCGCTGGAACGCGCCCAGGAAATACTCTTCTACCTGCGCGAGGGCGTGGAACAGGGCGAGCTGCCCGCTTCCATGCCGGTGTTCCTCGATTCACCCATGGCCATCTCCGCCACACAGATCTTCCGGCATCACCCGGAATGCTATGACGAGGAGACCTCCGAACTGTTCCGGGCCGGGCGCGATCCGTTCCAGGTGCCCGAGCTGCGCTTCACCCGGGAAACTGCCGAGTCCATGGCGATCAACCGGATCAGCGGCGGCGCCGTGATCATGGCGGGCTCGGGCATGTGCACCGGCGGGCGGGTGCGTCACCACCTCAAGCACAACCTGCATCGCCAGGACTGCAGCATCGTGTTCGTCGGCTATGCGGCCCGGGGCACGCTCGCACGGCGTATCGTGGATGGTGCGAAGACAGTGCGCATCTTCGGCGACGAATTCCGGGTCAATGCACGCATCCACACCATCGGCGGCTTCTCCGCCCATGCGGGACAGACGGAATTGCTTGCCTGGCAGCGTCACACCGGCAATCCCGAGACCACCTACCTGGTGCACGGCGAACCAGACAGCATGGGCACCTTCGCGGGACTGCTCACCGATACCCGCGTGGAGATGCCGCAGCTGCACCAGAGCTATGACTTGTAGCAGCGGGTCGCCAGGACGGTATGCCATCCATAAACACCGTTTTCACCGCAGAGACGCAAAGCACGCAGAGTGTTTAATTGTTTTTACATTAAAGAATTTCTTTGCGAACCCTGCGTCTCTGTGGTGAATTATTTTCTTTCTAGGGCTTGCGCGGCTTGAGCAGGTGCAGGGCGCGCCTGTCGACGGCGAGTGCGGCTTCGTGCAGCGCTTCTGACAGGGTCGGGTGGGCAAATACGGTGCGCGCAATGTCTTCACTGCTGGCGTCGAACTCCATGGCCATCACCGCCTGACCGATCAGCTCGGAGGCGTGGCTGCCCATGATGTGGACGCCCAGCACGCGGTCCGTGGCGGCGTCGCCGAGCACCTTCACCATGCCGTCGGTCTCGTGCATGGCGCGCGCGCGCCCGCTGGCCAGAAACGGAAACACGCCGCTGCGGTAATCGACGCCGGCCTGTTTCAGCGCCTCTTCGGTCTTGCCCACCCAGGCGATCTCGGGCTGGGTGTAGATCACCGAGGCGATGCGTTCGTAATGAACTTCATTGGACTGGCCGTCGATGCGCTCGGCGACGGCGATGCCCTCCTCCGAGCCCTTGTGCGCCAGCATGGGACCGCGCACCGCATCGCCGATGGCGTAGACACCGGGCAGATTGGTGGAGCAGTGCTCGTCGACATGGATGAATCCGCCCTCATCGAACAGCAGTCCGGCTTCCGCGCTCGCCAGCCCCTGCGTACAGGGAGTCCGGCCTACCGCGACGACCAGACGATCCACGCTCAGGGTGTGCATACCGTCCGCGTCCTGATACTCGATCGCGACATCATCGTCACCGGGTTGCGTGGACTTCACCAGCGTACCGAGCCGGATATCGAGACCCTGTTTGCGGAACAGGCCGAGGGCCGACCGGGCCAGCTGCTGGTCGACCATGGATAAAAACACCGGCTGCGCCTCCAGCAGGATCACCTCGGCGCCCAGCCGGCTCCAGACACTTCCCAGCTCCAGACCAATGACCCCGGCGCCGATGATGGCGAGACGTTGCGGCACGCTGTTCCACGCCAGGGCGCCGGAGGAATCCACGATGCGGTCCTCGAGCAGCGGAGCCGCCTCGATGGCGACCGGCTGCGAACCGGTAGCCAGGATGACCTGCCCGGCGGCCAGCGTGTGCTGGTCACCGCCATGCAGGGTGATGTGCACCTTGCGCTCCGGCAACAGCTGACCATGGCCCTGGATCCAGTCGATGGCGTTCGAGCGGAACAGGGTGGCGATGCCTTCGGTGAGATCATGGACGACGCCTTCCTTGCGCGCCATCATCGCCTCGACGTCGAGAGAGACCTCGTTGGCGACGATCCCGTGACTGCTGGCGGCTTCGCGAAACCGCGCATAGAGCTCGGAACTCTCCAGCAGGGCCTTGGAGGGAATGCAGCCCGCGTTGAGACAGGTCCCCCCCAGGGCCGGCACGCCGCCGTGGTCCAGCCACTCATCGACGCAGGCGGTCTTCATGCCGAGCTGCGCGCAGCGAATCGCGGCCACATAGCCGGCCGGGCCCGCGCCGATCACAATCACGTCGTAGTTGGTTTCCAGTGTGCTTGCCCCGTTCAGAGATCCAGCAGCATGCTGGCCGGATCTTCCAGCAGTTCCTTGATGGTCTTGAGAAATGTCACGGCGCTCTTGCCGTCCACCAGGCGGTGATCATAGGTCAGCGCCAGGTACATGATTGGCCGCACGACAATCTGGCCAGCCTCCACCACCGCCCGTTCCTGGATGGCATGCATGCCGAGAATGGCGCTTTGCGGCGGATTGAGGATTGGCGTGGACAGCATCGAACCGAAGACACCGCCGTTGGTGATGGTGAAGGTCCCGCCGGTGAGGTCCTCGATCTCGAGCTTGCCGTCTCGCGCCTTGTTGGAGAAATCGAGAATGCGGCTTTCGACCTCGGCCAGACTCAGGTATTCGGCGTTGCGCAGGATCGGCACGACCAGCCCGCGCTCGCTGCTGATGGCGATGCCGATGTCACAGAAACCGTGGTAGACGATCTCCTCGCCGTCGATGGAGGCGTTGATGTCCGGGTGATGCTTGAGCGCTTCGGCACAGGCGCGCACGAAAAACGGCATGTAGCCCAGGCGCACGCCGTGACGCTGCTCGAACTCGTCCCGGTGCCGGGCGCGCAGGTCCATGACCGGCTGCATGTTGAGCTCGTTGAACGTGGTCAGCATCGCCGTGGTCTGGCTCGCGTGCAGCAGCCGCTCGGCGATGCGCGCGCGCAGCCGCGACATCGGCACCCGCTGTTGCGGGCGATCCTCCTCGATCTCCGGCAAACCGGGGGTCAGGCGAGGAGCTTCGGGCGCGGACGGGACGGCGGGTGTCGCCGCAGTTTCTGGCGCTGCGGACTCCGGCGGCGCGGCCTCGACCGTCTGCCGGTCGAGGAAATCGATAACATCCGCCTTGGTGATGCGCCCGTCCCTGCCGCTGCCGCTGATGTTCCCCGCATCGAGCTGGTTGTCGGCGACCAGCTTGCGCGCCGCCGGGCCCATGGATGCGATCTTTTGCGGAGTTTGCGAAGGTGGCGGCGATTGCTGTGCGCTGCGCTCGTCGATCGGCGTCGGTGACTGCGCAGCGGCCTGTGCCGGTCGCAGCAGGCCGAGCACCTGATCGGCGACGACCGTCACCCCGTTGTCCAGCAGGATACTGTCGAGTACACCGTCTTCGGGTGCGGGCACTTCCAGCACGACCTTGTCCGTCTCGATGTCGACCAGGGCTTCATCGCGGCGAACCTGCTCGCCCGGCTGCTTGTGCCAGCCGGCGACCACGCCATCACTGATGGATTCGGGAAACGGCGGCACCTTGACTTCAATGGTCATCCTGTAGTCCCTGTCGAAGCATACATCCCGATGCCCCCCACCAGGGGCGACCTGCAATCACGGCTCATTCACCCAGCCCCAGGGCATGGACGACCAGCGCTTCCTGCTGCTTGACATGCAGGCCGTAGTATCCGACCGCCGGAGCCGCGGAGGCGGCGCGACCAGTATAATGAAGCCGGTTTTGCTCGCCAATCGCTTCCTGCAGTTTGTGACGCATGGAATACCAGGCCCCCTGATTCCTCGGTTCCTCCTGGCACCAGATAAAATCGGGCAGCCCGGTATAGCCGGCGAGTTCCTCACGCAGCAGACGCCACGGGAAGGGATACAGCTGTTCGATGCGGATAATGGCTACCTCTTCAAGCCCGGCATCGCGCTTGCGCTCCAGCAAGTCATAGTAGACCTTGCCGCTGCACAGGATGACCCGCCGGACCGCCGCCCTGTCCTGCATATCGGGGTCGCCGATCACAGGGAGAAAACCGCCGCCCGAGAGTTCATCCAGGCCGGAAGTGGCCAGCTTGTGTCGCAGCAGGCTCTTCGGCGTCATCACGATCAGCGGCCGGCGCAGCGGCCGCAGCATCTGGCGGCGCAGCATGTGGAACAGCTGCGCCGGTGTGGTCGGATTGCAAACCTGGATATTGTGATTGTCGCATAACTGCAGAAAACGCTCCAGACGCGCCGAAGAGTGCTCGGGACCCTGCCCTTCGTAACCATGCGGCAGGAACAGCGTCAGCCCGCACAGCCGTCCCCACTTGGCCTCGCCGGAGGTGATGAACTGATCGATGACGACCTGAGCAACGTTGGCAAAATCGCCGTACTGCGCCTCCCAGATCACCAGCGCCCCCGGATCGGCCGTTGCATAGCCGTATTCGAAGGCGAGCACCGCCTCCTCGGAGAGCAGGGAGTCGATCACCAGGAAATTGGGCTGTTTCTCCGAGAGGTTCTGCAACGGCACCCAGGTATCGCCGCCTATCTGGTTGTGCAGCACCGCATGACGATGAAAGAACGTGCCACGCTCGCTGTCCTGCCCGGACAGGCGAATGGGATAGCCATCGTGCAGCAGCGTCGCGAAGGCAAACGACTCCGCACAACCCCAGTCAACCGCAAGGGCTCCCGCCGCCATCTTGCGCCGGTCATCGATGATCTTGGCAACCCGGGGATGCAGCTCGAAGCCCGCCGGCAGCTGTTGCATTTTATCCGAGAGCATGCGCAGGGTTTCCAGGTCCACACCGGTGTCGACGTGTTCATCCCACTGGCGTCCCGTGTAAGGCGTCCAGTCGACAACGCGGCCACGGCCCTGGTGGTCGTTGACTACCACACCCTCGGTCACGCTGCTGCCGGCATCCAGCCGGTCACGGAACTCACGCACCATGTCCTCGGCCTCCCCGGGCGCGAGAAGGTTAAAATCCACCAGCTGCTCGACGTAGCGTTCGCGCGTCGTCGGCATGGAACGGATCTCGCGGTACATCAGCGGCTGGGTGGCCGAGGGCTCGTCGGCCTCGTTGTGTCCATGCCGGCGGTAGCAGACGAGGTCGATGACCACGTCCTTGCCGAATTCCATGCGGTAGTCGAGCGCGACCCGGGTGACGAAGAACACCGCCTCGGGGTCATCCCCGTTGACGTGGAAAATGGGCGCATTGACCATCTTGGCGACGTCCGTGCAGTAGGTCGTCGAGCGTGCGTCCTTGACATGGCTGGTGGTGAAACCGATCTGGTTGTTGACGATGATATGCACGGTGCCCTGGGTGCGGTAGCCGCGCAGGCCGGACATGTTGAAGGTTTCCATGACCACGCCCTGCCCGGCAAAGGACGAATCGCCATGAATCACCACCGCCATCGCCTCGCGGCCCTCGCGGTCGCCGTAACGCTGCTGGCGGGCGCGCACCGAACCCTGCACCACCGGTGACACGATCTCCAGATGGGACGGATTGAAGGCCAGCGCCAGGTGCACCGGCCCGCCGCTGGTCTGGATATCCGAGGAAAAGCCCTGGTGGTATTTCACGTCACCGCTGGTCAGGCGGCTGGCATAACGGCCTTCGAACTCCTGGAACAGATCCGCCGGCGACTTGCCGAGTATATTCACCAGCATATTCAAACGCCCCCGGTGCGACATGCCGATCACGATCTCCCGGACACCCTGTCCGCCGGCGCGGTCGACCAACTCGCCGACCAGTGGTATCAGACTCTCGCCGCCTTCCAGCGAAAAGCGCTTCTGACCGACATATTTCGCATGCAGGTAGCGCTCGATGCCCTCCGCCGCCGTCAGCCGGGCCAGCAGCCAGCGGCGCCTTTCGTTGGTCAGACCGGGATGTGACTGCACGCCTTCGAGTCGCTGCTGGATCCAGCGCTTTTCAGCGGTTTCGCTGATGTGCATGTATTCCGCGCCGATCGTTTCGCAATAGGTGCGGTTGAGTGCGAACAGGATTTCCCTGAGGCTGGCCTCGCGTGGACCGACCAGCGAGCCGGTATGGAACACCGTGTTGAAGTCGGCCTCGGAGAGGTTGTGATAGTCGAGTTCGAGATCGGGTATGGGTTCGGGCTGATGGCGCTGCAGCGGGTCCGTACGTGCGTGCTGGTGGCCTCGGAAACGGTAGGCATTGATCAGCTGCAGCACCCGGACCTGCTTGTTTTCAAGGCTCAGCCGCGCATCG
>Ga0210144_1000993_pt1 | contig 12661 bp, 13 predicted proteins | sample Muzzi_PWA_D2_FD_185532 | JGI IMG/M metagenome (GOLD analysis project Ga0210144, IMG submission 185532) | Wetland microbial communities from San Francisco Bay, California, USA, that impact long-term carbon sequestration - Muzzi_PWA_D2 (SPAdes) | ecosystem: Environmental > Aquatic > Marine >...
CCAGCTTGCGGGCGAGGCCGGAGAGGATCTGCCAGTCGGGCCGCGCCTTGCCGGGCGCCTTCATGGCCTTGCGGATCTCCTGAACGCGTCCCTCCATGTTGGTGAAGGTGCCCGCCTTCTCGGCGTAGGACTGGGCCGGCAGAACCACGTCGGCGAGGCGCGCGGTCTCGGTCAGGAAGAGGTCCTGGACCACCAGGAAGTCGAGGGACTCGAAGGCCTCCCGGGCACGGGCCCCGGCGGGCAGCGCCCCGATCGGGTCCACGGCGGCGAGGAGCGCGCCCTTGATGCGGCCCTCCTCCATGCCCGCCAGCATCTCGGCCATGTGCGCGCCGGGGTGCTCGGGCAGGTTGCATCCCCAGGCCTCGGCGACCCGCGCGCGGGCCTCGGCGTCCGTGATCAGGTGGCCGCCCGGCAGCAACTCCGGCGCCGCGCCCATGAGGGCGAGCCCCACCTCGTTGTTGCTGCCCGACAGGTAGTTCACCCCGGCCCCCGGGCGCTCCAGCTTGCCGGTGAGGAACGCCAGGTCCACCAGCATCCGGAAGGCGCTCTTGCCCTTCAGCCCGCCGGTGACCCGCGGGCCCGCCAGGATGATGCCCTTCGGCGCGGCGGCGAACACCTTCGCCACCTCCACGATCTGCTCGCGGGTCACGCCCGTGGGGGTCTCCACCTCCTTGTAGGTGCCGGTCAGGTGCTCGCGGATGGCGGCCACGGCGGCGGGGTGGCGCTCGGCCACTCCCTCGTCGATGAGCCCCTCGTCCACGACGGCCTTCACGAGCCCCTTGATGACGGCGAGCTCGGTGTCCGGCTGGATGAGCAGGCGGTGGCTGCCGAGCTTCATGATCTCGGTCTTGAGGGAGTCCACCGTCAGGATCGGCTGCTCGCCCCGCTTGATGCACTCCTTGACCGCCAGGCCGCAGATCGGCGACTCCTCGGTGATGTCCGAGCCCACCAGGAGGACCGCGTCGGCCTGCCGCAGGTCGTCGAAGCTGTTCATCATGCCGGTCGTGCCCAGGGTCTCGCGCATGACCGTGGCGGCGTTGATGCCGCCGTAGCGCAGCGTCGAGTCGATGTTGTGGCACTCCAGCACGTTGCGCATCACGCGGCCGAACAGGTAGATCTCCTCGTTCGTCAGGCGCCCGCCCACGAGGCCCGCCAGGGCACCACCCCCCAGGTCGGCCTTGACCCCGAGCAGCCCCTTGGCGGCCTCGGCGATGGCCTGGTCCCAGGTGGTCTGGACGAGCTTGTCGCCCCGGCGCACGAGCGGCTTCTGGATGCGCTCCTCGCTCTCCATGAAGTGGAAGCCGAAGTGGCCGCGCACGCACAGGGAGCCCTGGCCGGGGCCGACGCCCTCCACCGGGATGATGCGCGAGACGTCGCCGTCCACGCTGCGCACCTCGTACTGGCAGCCGCAGCCGCAGTAGGTGCAGGTGGTGAGGGTCGCCTCCTCCTGCCAGGGGCGGTACTTGTACTTCGAGAACCGGCTCGTGATGGCCCCGACGGGGCAGACGTCCATGCACTGGCCGCAGAACTCGCAGTCGAGCGCCTCGCCCATGGGGGCGCCCACCACGGTGATGAAGCCGCGCTTGGAGAAGCCGATGGCGTCCACCGCCTGGATGTCGCTGCACACCTGGATGCAGGCGCCGCACAGGATGCAGCGGTTGGAGTTGAAGTCCAGCACCACCGAGCGGATGTCCTCGGGGTAGTCCTTGCGGGCGGTGGTGAAGGGGTTCTCGAACGAGCCGTACTTGACGGAGTAGTCCTGGAGCTTGCACTCCCCGCCCTTGTCGCACACCGGGCAGTCGAGGGGGTGCTGGGTGAGCAGCAGGTCCAGGTTCGTCCGGCGATCCTCCTCGGTGCGCTCGGAGTCGGTCTGCACCTCCATGCCGTCCATGAGCTCCGTGGAGCAGGCCATGAGCATCTTGTTGAACGGCTTGACGATCTCCACCGAGCAGATGCGGCAGGCGGCGTTCGGCAGCATGCGCGGGTGGTGGCAGAAGGTGGGGATCTCGATCCCCAGCATCTGCGCCGCCTGAAGGATGCGGGTCCCCTTGGGCACCTCGATGGTCTGCCCGTCGATGGTGACCGTGATCGTCCCGACCTGAGCGGCGGTACTCATCGCACGCCTCCTGCCGTATCCAGCGCCGCCGGCATCACTTGATGGCCATGAACGGACAGGCCATCACGCATGCCTTGCAGCGGATGCACGTCTCGTGGTTGATGAAGGCGAACTCCTTCTTCTCCCACTCCAGGGCGTCGGTGGGGCACGGCGGCTTGCACAGCCCGCAGGTGGTGCACTTGTCGTCCATGACCACGTACTCGATCAGCTCGTCGCAGGAGTGGGCCCGGCACTTCTTGTCGACGATGTGCTCCTCCATCTCGTCGCGGAAGTACCGGATCGTCGTCAGCACCGGGTTGGGGGCCACCGCCCCCAGGCCGCACAGGGAGTTGGCCTTGGTGAAGCCCGAGATCTGGTCGAGCTTGGCGATGTCCTCGAGCTTGCCCTCGCCGTGGGTGATGCGCTCCAGGATCTGGAGCATCAGGGCGGTGCCGTCGCGGCAGGGGGTGCACTTGCCGCACGACTCGTCCACCGTGAACTCCATGAAGAAGCGCGCGGTGTCCACCATGCAGTTGTACTCGTCGAGCACCACCACGCCGCCGGAGCCCATGATGGCGCCGCCGGAGACCAGGGACTCGTAGTCGATCCCGGTGTCCATGTACTCGGCCGGCAGGCAGCCCCCGGAGGGGCCGCCGAACTGGGCGGCCTTGAAGCCCACCTTCTTGAGGGTCATGCCGCCGCCGATTTCGTCCACCAGGCGGCGGATCGTCGTGCCGGCCGGCACCTCCACGAGCCCCGGGCGCTTGACCTTGCCGGTCAGGGCGAAGGTCTTGGTGCCCTTGGTCGTCTCGGAGCCCCAGTAGGCGTACCAGTCGCCGCCGTTCTTGACGATCTCGGCGACGTTGGCCAGGGTCTCGACGTTGTTGATGTTGGTGGGCTTGCCCCAGACCCCCCGGGTGGCCGGGAAGGGGGGCTTGATCACGGGCATGCCGCGCTCGCCCATGATGGAGTTGAGCAGCGCCATCTCCTCGCCGCACACGTAGGCGCCGGCCCCCTCCTTGATCGTGATGTCCAGGGTGTAGCCGGTGCCCAGGATGTTCTCGCCCAGGTACCCGCGCTCGCGGCACTGGTCGAGGGCGTTGTTGAGGATCTTGATGGCCAGGGGGTACTCGGCGCGGCAGTAGATGTAGCCGTGCCGGGCGCCGATGGCGTAGCCCGCGATGATCATGCCCTCGATCATGGTGTGGGGGTCGCCCTCGAGCACCGCCCGATCCATGAACGCCCCGGGGTCGCCCTCGTCGGCGTTGCAGACGATGTACTTGGGATCGCCCTCGGCGCCGCGCGCGAACTTCCACTTCATCCAGGTGGGAAAGCCCGCCCCGCCGCGGCCGCGCAGGCCCGACTTCTTGATCTCCTCGATGATCTCCTCGGCGCTCATCGTCACGGCCCTGGTCAGGCCCTGGTAGCCGCCGGTGGCGATGTAGTCGTCGATGGAGTTGTAGTCGATGACGCCGCACCGCTGCATGACGATCTTGACCTGGTGGGCGAAGAACGGCTCCTCGTGGAAGTTGGGCAGCCCCTCGTAGGGCACCTCGTCGCTCTCGGGATTGGGCAGCTGGCCGAATGCGATGCGCTTGGAGGGGGTGCCGTCGACCAGGTGCTCCTTGAGGATCACCTCGAGGTTCTTGGCCGTGACCTTCTTGTAGGAGACCCGCGCCCGGCCCTTGACCTGGATGTCCACCAAGGGCTCGTTGTGGCACATGCCCACGCAGCCGACCGGGTGGATCTCGGCCGCGACGTCGTGCTCCTTCAGCCACGCCTCGATGGCGTCGCGCAGGGCCTGCGCCCCGGCGGCCGTGCCGCAGGTGCCCATGCCGATCCAGATGCGCGGCGTGTCCGAGCCCTCGGGCCACGGCACGTACCGCTTGGGCATCACCGACGGCGCCCGGGCCGCCTCCGCCTTGGGCTCGTCGAGCACGGCGGCGCCGGCACCGCCCTTGGTTTCCTCAGCCATGGTTCTGCCTGCCCTTATGAATCGCGTCTCGCGCGCGCAAACCGTCTATTCCTCGCCGACCGGCGCCGACTCCTGCTCCTGGAGCGCGTGGATCTTGCCCACCATGTCCGCGGGCGTCATGTGGGCCGCGGTCTCCGTGTTGACCAGGCACAAGGGCGCCAGGCCGCAGGAGCCGATGCAGGCCACGGGCTCGAGGGTGAACATCATGTCCTCGGTGGTGGCGCCGGCGTCCACCTTGAGCTCCTCCTTCAGCCGCTCCAGGATGTCCTTCGAGCCCTGGACGTGGCAGGCGGTCCCGACGCACACCTTGACGACGTACTTGCCGCGCGGCTCGGTGTAGAACTGCGAGTAGAAAGTCAGCGACCCGAAGATGCGGGCCAGCGGAACCTCCAGGATCTCGGCGACCTCCGGCAGGAAATCCGGTGGGATGTAGCCGTACTCGGCCTGGATGCGCTGCAGCACCCGGATTACGGGGCCCTGGCTGCCCGCCTCCTCCTCCGCGATCTCGTAGGCCCGCGTCGGGTCCAGCTCCTCCTCCTGGGCGGTCTTCTCGGGGGTCTGCGTCGTCATGTTGCCACCTCGCCTGCCGTCTGCGGGATCCGCGACCTCACCGGTCGCACTCCCCCATCACAATGTCGTAGGTGCCGAACACGGTCACCAGGTCCGCGATCATGTAGCCCCGGCTCATGTGGTCCAGGGCCCCCATGTGAACGAAGGACGGGGCGCGTATCTTCAGCCGGTACGGGTTCCCGGTGCCGTCCGAGACGATGTAGTAGCCGAGCTCGCCCTTGGGGCACTCGGTGCCGCAGTAGACCTCGCCCTTGTCCACGTCGAAGCCGTGGCAGACCACCTTGAAGTGCTGGATCATGGCCTCCATCGAGGCGTTGACCAGCACCTTGTCGGGGCGGCGCAGCTTGGGGTCCTCGGTGATGAAGGGCCCCTCGGGCATGCGATCGAGGATCTGCCGCACCATGCCGGACGACTGCTCCAGCTCGCGCACGCGCACGTAATAGCGGTCGTAGGTGTCGCCGCGCTTTCCCAAGGGCACCTCGAAGTCGAGCTGCTCGTAGACCCCGTAGGGCTCGGCCTTGCGCAGGTCGTGGTTGACGCCGGAGCCGCGCAGCGAGGGGCCCGAGAGCGAATACTCGACGGCGTCCTCGGCGGTGATCACGGCGACGTCCCGGGTGCGCCGGATCCAGATGCGGTTCTCCTTGAGAAGCGTGTCGTACTCGTCGATGCGCGCCTGGAAGGTGGCGAGGAACTCGCGCAGCTTGTCGATGCACCACGGATCGATGTCGCGCTCCACGCCGCCGACGCGCATGTAGCTGTTGGTCAGGCGCGCGCCGCACAGGCGCTCGAAGACGTCCAGGATCACCTCCCGCTCGCGGAAGGTGTAGAAGAAGACGGTCATCGCGCCGATGTCCAGGGCCTGTGTGCCCAGCCAGAACAGGTGGCCCGAGATGCGGGACAGCTCCGCCACCAGGGTGCGCAGCCACTCGGCGCGCTCCGGCACCTCGACCCCCATGAGCTTCTCGACCGCGCGCACGTAGGCCCAGTTGTTGGCCATGGCGCAGATGTAGTCGAGCCGGTCGGTCAGGGGGATCACCTGGGTGTAGGTGCCCTGCTCGGCGATCTTCTCGCTGCCCCGGTGCAGGTAGCCCAGGTGGGGGGTGGCCTTGAGGATCTTCTCCCCCTCCAGCTCCAGAATCACCTGCAGCACGCCGTGGGTGGCCGGGTGCTGGGGCCCCATGTTGAGCATCAGCTTCTCGGTGCGCAGGAGCGGCAGCTCCTCGTCCTCGGTGACGCTTTCCGGGTCCCAGAGGTATCCGGTGGCCTGCACGGTCAGTCTCCCACCTGCGGCAGAAAGTCGTAGTTCTCGCGCCAGCCCCGGCCCTCCACGGGGAAGTCCTTGCGCAGGGGCCAGCCCTCGAAGTCGTCGGTCATCATGATCCGGCGCAGGTCGGGGTGGCCGGTGAAGGTGATGCCGTACATGTCGTAGGTTTCGCGCTCCATGAAGTTCGCCCCGCGCCAGATGTCGGTCACGGTGCCCACGGCGCAGTCGGCCTCGCTCACCCGTGTCTTGAGGATCACCCGGCGGCGGTGGCGCATGGACCACAGCACGTGGATCACCTCGAAGCGCTCGGCGTCGCCCATGTAGTCCACCGCGGTCACCTCGACGGGGTAGTCGAACTCCAGGCCCGGGGTCTCCTTGAGCCAGCGGCAGATCTCGCGCAGGCCGTCCTTGCGGATGCCGATGTAGGGCTCGTCGCGGAACACCTTGTGGCCCATATAGTGGTCCGGGAAGCTCTCCCGGAGCTTGTCGACGATCTCCATGGCGCCTTCGTGGGTGGCGGGCATCGTTTACGAACCTACCGCGCGAACACCTTCTGCTCCATGATCTTCTTCTGGAGCATGAGGATGCCGTCGATCAGGGCCTCCGGGCGGGGCGGGCAGCCGGCGATGTAGACGTCCACCGGCACGATCTGGTCGACCCCCTGGACCACCGAGTAGGTGTTGTAGACGTTGCCGCTGGTGGCGCAGGAGCCCATGGCGATCACGTAGCGGGGCTCGGGCATCTGGTCGTAGATGCGGCGCACCACGGGGGCCATCTTGCGGGTGAGGGTGCCGGCCACGATCATCAGGTCGCTCTGGCGCGGCGAGCCGCGGAAGACCCCCGCCCCGAAGCGGTCCACGTCGTAGCGCGCCGCCACGGTGGCGATCATCTCGATGGCACAGCAGGCCAGGCCGAAGGTCATCGGCCACAGCGCGCTCTTGCGGGCCCAGTTGACCGCCGCGTCCACGGTGGTGGTCATGACCCCGGAGTCGAACTCGCGTCCTAATCCCATTCCAGCGCCCCCTTGCCCCATGCGTAGACGTATCCGACCAGCAGGACCAGGATGAACAGCACCATCTCCACCAGGCCATAGATGCCGATCTGGTTGAAGACCACGGCCCACGGGTACATGAACACCGCCTCGATGTCGAACAGCACGAACAGCATCGCGATGATGTAGTACCGCATCGGGAACGGCTGCCGGGCGTCGGAGATGGGCGGCGCGCCGCACTCGTAAGGCAGCAGCTTCTCGCGGTACGAGGCCTGGGGCCGCACGAGCCGGCCCATCATCAGGCTCACGAACCCGAAGGCGCCGGCGACCACGAAAAAGATCAGAACCGGCAGGTAGTCGGTTGGCACAAAATCGGGCGTCACGACCACTCCGTCTTTGGTGCGCACGGCCGGGCGTCAGGCCCGGCACAAATGGACGTTCCAGGTTGTCTCGCGGCGAGGGGGGCGATCATACGCACGTCACCGCATGGCTGTCAATGGAGCGCAGATGCGCTCCCTACGCCGTCGCGCCGCCCGCGTCGCGGACGGCCGAACGGCCCTCCTGCGCCACGACCACCTCGTAGCACGAAAACTGCGGGTGCCCGGCCAGAATGCCCTCCGGCAGGCGGTTGCTGTGCGCCTTGCGGAAGGCCTCGGATTTCGTCCAGTCGGCGAACGCCGCCTCGCTCTCCCAGGTGGAGTGGGAGACGTAGGTGCCGTCCTCCGCTTTAAGCAACTGGAACAGCATGAACCCGGGCACCTCCTCGAGGTAGCTCTCGCGCTCCTTCCAGGCCTTCTCGAAGGCCGGCCCCTGGCCCTCGTTCACGGTGAACCGGTTCATGGCGATGAACAATGGGCTCACGGGGCTCACGCGCTCCCGGCCGCGGCGGCCTCGTACGGCTCGCCGGTGAAGTCCTGGGCGCAGAAGATGCCGCAGTGGCAGTGGCCGTCGCGCGGGATCTCCTCCTCGAGCGCGGGCTTGCACGGGCAGATGCGGTCCACGGCCTTGTCGAACTGGACCACGAAGCACGGACAGTACCGGCGCCCGTGCTTGTGCTGGTTGTGGGCCAGCCCCTGAATCACGGTCTCGGTGATCTCCGGGTCCGGGTGGAACTTGAAGTCGAACCGGTCGACGACCTTCTCGACGAAGGCGCGGGTCTCGGTCAGGCAGGTTTCCAGGTCCTTCTTGGGCTTCTCGGTCTGCGCCAACACGCTCTCCGGTCCGGTGTTCAAATTTGGGCGGCGTCCCTCCACCCGCCCCGGCGGCCCGTGGGCGCCCGACAAGGGCTTCCCACCCGCCCACGCGGTTCCGCTTGCCCTCAACGATTATCGAGGGTGGCTCCGAGGCTGGTCAACAAACGCCCCGGGAAATGCCGAACCCCCAGCGGTCCGACGCGCCCCGAGCCGCGCTAGGCCTCCCGGTACTTCAGCGGCGGCGGGGCCTCGGTCTTCTCGATGCGCGGCGGGCGCCCGCGGCGGCGCGGCACGGCGATGCCCAGCTCGCCGATCTTCTTGCGCAGGGTGTTCCGGTTGATCCCCAGCAGCCGGGCGGCCGCGACCTGGTTGCCGCGCGTCTCCTCGAGGGTGATGCGGATCAGGGGCCGCTCGAACTCCGCGAGGAGGAGGTGGTAGAGGCCCGTCTGCTCGGCGTTCGCCATCCGGCGCACGAACTCCCGCACCTTGTCGGCCACCAGGGCCTCCAGCGACTGCGACGACGGCACCGCCCCCGCCGTTTCGGATTTCTTAGCCACGCCCTCTCCTTTCTCTCATCCCGCGACGCCCGCGGCTTCGCTGACCTCTGTGTCGTCCGAACGGAAGTGGGCCCCCACGCTGCGGGGCCGGGCCAGGGCCGCGCGGGCGATCTCGCGCGCGACCGTCAGCAGATTGAGGCACTCCATCGCCTCCACGTCCAGGGGATCGTACCCCACCCGCCCGAATGCCGCCTCGATCCAGCGCACGGTCCGAGCCAGGTCGCGCCCGTTGCGCACCAGCCCGGCGTCCTCCGACATGCGCGCCTGCAGCGCCCGCCGCACCCGCGCCGGACGATCTCCGCCCCCCGTCCCGACGCCGCTTTCGGCCGGGAGCAGGGCCTCCGCCGCGCCCCGGGCCGCGCCGGCGTCGGGGGCCGCCGCGGCGTCGGCCGCCACCGCCACGCCGGCCCGGGCGCCGAACACCAGGGCCTCCAATAGCGAGTTGCTCGCCAGGCGGTTGGCGCCGTGCACCCCGGAGCAGGCCACCTCGCCGGTGGCGTACAGGCCCGGCACGCTGCCGCGCCCCGCGGGATCGACCCGCACGCCGCCCATCATGAAGTGGGCGCTCGGCGCCACCGGGACGGGCTCGGCCGAGAGGTCCAGCCCCAGGGCGGCGCAGGTCTCGGTGACGGTGGGGAAGCGCGCCTTCAGGGCCGCGGCGGACAGGGCCGTGGCGTCCAGGAAGACCCGCGGCACGCCGCCGGCCCGCATCTCGTGCCAGATGGCCCGTGCCACGTCGTCCCGCGGGGCCAGGTCGCCCATGGGATGGTAGCGCCGCATGAAGGCCTCGCCGCGGGCGTTGACCAGGCGCGCCCCCTCGCCCCGCAGCGCCTCGGTGAGGAGGAACGGCGGGTACGGCTCGGCCAGGGTGGTGGGGTGGAACTGGACGAACTCCATGTGGCGCAGCTCGGCCCCGGCGCGCCGGGCCATGGCGATGCCGTCGCCGGTGGCGCTCTCCGGGTTGCTCGTGCGCCGGTAGACCTGCCCCGCGCCGCCCGCCGCCAGGAGGACCGCCCGGGCGGCCACCACGACCGGCCCGGAGGGGCCCAGGAGGAGCGCGCCGGCGACGCGGCCCCGCGCCATCAGCAGCTCGGAGACGAAGTGGTCGTCGGCCCAGGTGATGGCGGGCAGCGCGCGGGCCTGGGCCTCGAGGGCGCGGACGATCTCGCGCCCGGTGGCGTCGCCTCCGGCGCGCAGGATGCGGCGCCGGCTGTGGGCCCCTTCCCGCGCGAGAGCCAGACGCCCGTCGGGTTCGCGGTCGAAGCGCGCCCCCCCGGCGATGAGCGCCTGCACCCGCGCGGGCCCCTCGCGCACCATCAACCGCACCGCCTCGGCGTCGCACTCGCCCTTGCCGGCCAGGAGCGTGTCCTCGATGTGGCCGCGGCCGCCCTCCGGCTCCTCCAGGGCGACGGCGAGGCCCCCCTGCGCCAGGGGCGAGCACCCCTGCCCCTTGTTGGCGATCAGGACGGAGCCGTGGGCCGCCGCGCAGAGCGCCGCCTGCAGCCCGGCCACGCCGCCCCCCACCACCAGAAAATCCGTTGTTCGCTCTTCCATGAACCCCAACCGCGCCGCGCGTTGCCTACCGACCGCCCCGGCGGCGGCGCCCCGTCCCTCCGGCCGCGCGATCCCGCGGGACCGCGCCGTGCCCGCCTCCTTTATATATTGTTTCGGGGCCCCGAGGCCACCGGCGCCGACACCGCGCGGAGCCCCTTTACGGCACCGGCGGCTCCGGCTCCGCCGGCGCGGTCGGGCCGGCGAGGGGGTCGTCGCCGCGGATGGCGAGGATGCCCGGGGGCTCGCCCGTGGTCAGCTCCATGTCGAACGTCCCCTCCACCTTCCGGCCGCCCCAGGTGCCCTCCCAGGCGACCCGCGCCAAGCGCCGGCGCCCGTCGGCGCGGACGGCCACGGGGGTGAAGCGCACCTCCACCGGGCCCGGCGGGGCGCCGTCACGGTCGAGGGCCGCCTCGATCCGGGCCCGCGCGTCCTCGCGCGCGGCCGGATCCCACTGGGAGGCGAGGGCGGTGGCGTCGCGCGCCTTGAGCCCCTCCGCCATGGTCTCCAGCACCTCCCGCACGGCGTCCGCCTGCTGGCTGGCGGATGTGGGCTTGGGGGTCTTGGCGGAGCACGCCGACAGCACCAGCGCGCCCGCGAGGGCCAAGGCGAGGGCACGCGCACGCGTCCGGGACCGCCGGCCCGGACGCCAAAGGGCCCCCGGCACCGTCGGCGCCGAAGGCCCGAAAACGGCGGGGGCGCCCCCCTTTCGGCGGCTCACGCCTTCTTCTTGGTCTTCTTGGAGGCCTGGATCTTCTCGTAGCCGTCGAACAGGGCGTCGTCGTACTTGCCCTGCTTGATCGAGCGGCGGATCGCCGCCCGGACGGAGGCCAGCGTCAGGCCCTTGCCCTGGATGGTCCCCTTCTTGACCGACACGACGCCCCGACGCACGGTGACGCCGAACTTCTCGTCGCCGATCTGGACCACCTCGACCTTCGCCCGATCGCGGACCTTGTCCCGCCGCCCTCCGGTCATCTTGCGGAAACGCGTCGTCAGAGGAACCTCCTGCAACTCGACCTGAACCGACCGTCTGGGCATTTGCATCACTCCTTGGAATGCGGAAACACGCACGCATAATCCACGCGCGAAAGTTAATCGCAATGATTGGGCTGTTGGATTGACTTGTCAACACATGTGTAGCGTTTTATTTGCGCATCCACACGGGCCCGGACAGCGGTCCACCCCAATGCTCAGGACGCGCGATAGCGCGCGCCGCTTTCCCCTTCCCCGCCCACGAGATCGGTGATTGAATAAGCGGCAAATTTCAGGCCGGAAAGGGGTGGGGATTGCACGCCCTTTTCCTGCACCAGAACCTTGAACGTCCGGCCCATTCCCGAGGGATCCATCAGGCGGCGCATGGCGCAGAATTCGTCCGATCGCTCCGGGTCGCCGCCGTCGCGCACCAGCACCGCCTCCATGCGCTGCGCGACGCCGAGGCCCACCAGAAAGTGGCCCTGGTCGGTCATGCCCATGGGTTTCAGGCCCGCCTCCAGGCCGGCGCGGGCGAGGCTCGTGAAGTCGACGTGGGCGGTCATGTCCTGCAGGCCGATCCGCGCGTACGGGTCGGCGCTCACCTTGTGCTCGTGGTGGCACAGGAACGTGCCGGTCCGGCGATCGGCGCGGTAGTACACGTCGGCGGGATAACCGTAGTCCACGGTGAGCACGTGGCCGCGGGAAAGCCGCCCCGCGACGGCGCGCATCCAGTCCAGCGCGGCGAGGTTGACCTCGGTCCGGTAGCCCTCCGGAATCTTCCGGGCGACGCGCTCCAGATACGCCGCGAGTTCCGGCGTGGACGGCGCCGCCAGCACCTCCGAAAAACGTTCTCCGGAACGGGTGACGAAGACCTCCTTCAGCCCCTTCGCCGTCATCACCACCTGGTGGTGCGGAAGGGCGTCCACCAACTCGTTGGAGACGAAGACACCGTGCACCGGATCGAGGTCCTCGACGCGGTCGTGCCACGTGATGCGATCGGCGTAATCGCGCAGGAGATCGCGCTGGCGCCGGGCGAGGTCGGGGGAGACCTCCACCACCCGGTACGTCAGGCGCGCGGACAGGTCGGGAAAGCGGGCCTGGATCTCGCGCAGGACGTCGTAGGCGAGCAGCCCCTTGCCGGCCCCCATCTCCACCACCGTGTAGGGCCCGTCGGGCAGCGCCGCCGCCATCTCGGCGATCTGGACGCCGATCAGGCGCCCGAACACGGGGTGGACGTCCAGGCTGGTATAGAAGTCGCCGCCCTTGCCGATCTTTGCCCGCGCGCCGGTGTAGTAGCCGATTCCGGGCTCGTAGAGGGCCCGCTCCATGAAGCGGGCGAAGGGGATCGGGCCGTCCCGGTCGATCTCCCGGGCGATGCGCTCCCGCAGCTCCTGGGCCTCGGCCGTCACCCGTCCCGCGTCAGCCGAGGCGCCGGAAATGGAGGTGGCGGATCGTGGCCCCCAAGGCGCCGAACTTGCGCTCGTACTTGGTGG
>Ga0210144_1000994_pt1 | contig 12650 bp, 9 predicted proteins | sample Muzzi_PWA_D2_FD_185532 | JGI IMG/M metagenome (GOLD analysis project Ga0210144, IMG submission 185532) | Wetland microbial communities from San Francisco Bay, California, USA, that impact long-term carbon sequestration - Muzzi_PWA_D2 (SPAdes) | ecosystem: Environmental > Aquatic > Marine >...
GCCTGCGCGGCGGCGCTCGACACCGCCGTGCTCGCCGTCTGCAACGCCTATCCGGGGGAGGCGCTGCCGATGGAGATCTACGGAAGCCTGGTCGCCGACGCCCGCGACAACGGCACTCCGGCGATCGTCGACCTCTCGGAGCAACGGCTCGACAGCGCCTTGGAGGGCAAGCCCGCTTTGGTGAAGATCAACGATTGGGAGTTGGCCCAGTTCGTCGACGGACCGGTCGACACCGAGGCGAGGATGCGGGCGGCGACCGAGCGGCTGCTGGAGCGCGGCGCCGCGGCGGCGATCGTAACCCGCGCCGAGCAGCCCGCCCTGGTGCTGCGGGGCAACGAGGCCTGGGAGCTGATCCCACCCCGCTTCGAGCGCGGCGCCCGCGAGGGCTGCGGCGACTCGATGATGGGCGCCCTCGCCGCCTGCATGGCGGCCGGCCGCGACTGGGAGGAGACGCTGCGGATCGGCGCCGCCGCGGGCGCCGCCAACTTCCTCCGCCACGGCCTCGGCAGCGCCTCGCGCACCGTGGTCGAGGACCTCGCCCCGCGAGTCGAGCTTCGTCGGCTGGACTAGGCCAATCTGGCGCTTTTCGGGCCCCATGTGACCCAAAAGTCGCCAGGTCGCCGATCAGGCGACCGGACTGAAGGGAAGGTCGAGATCGTCGCCGGCGACGATCCCCTGCGGCGCCGTCTCCGCGATCCACTCCAGGTGCGGGGCGAGCTCCTCGACCTCGCCCAGCTTCGCGAACGCCTCGCTGAGATGGACCGGACGCCCGCCGTGGGAGGAGTGCGCGTCGCTGCTCAGCACGTGAACGAGCCGCCGCTCGGCGAGGGCGAGCATGCCGTCGGCGGTGGCCTCGCGGAGGAAGAAGTCGGCGGTCGCCTGGATCAGGGCGCCGGCCGCGACGAGGCGGGCCATGCGCTCGAACATCTCGGCGGAGGCGTGGCGCTCCGGGTGGGCGATCAGCGAGCGGTGGCCGCGCTCGGCGAGGTGCTCGACGCGACGCTCGAGGCTGTCGCCGAGCGGGCCGGGCGCAGGCTCGAGCAGCACCCAGCGCCCCCCGCCGAGCGAGATCCGCGCCAGCTCCTCCTCGCTGAGCGCCTCGACCGCGGTCTCGGCGACCTCGCCGCCCTGCAGCACGGCGACGGGGACACCCTCCTCGCGCAGGTGCGTGTTGAGCGCGCCGACCCGGCCGGCGACCTCCTCGATGCGAACGTCGTGGTCGTGGCGGATGTGGGGCGTCGCGCAGACCGCCTCGATCCCGTCGGCCGCGGCCTGGCGCGCCATGCCGGCGCTGTCGCGCAGGTCGAGCGCCCCATCGTCGACTCCGGGGAGGATGTGGCAGTGCAGGTCGATCAAGAGTCAATCCGACAACCCGCGTGTGCGGCTGGCGAGCGCCGGACCAAGCGGGGCAAGGACGCAGGGAGGCCGAATAGCAGCGCTATTTGGCCGACTGAGGACGCCGCACCGCACCGGTCCGCCGCCGCCAGGCGTGCGCGGGGGTTTTCGGATGGACTCTATAAGCGCAAAACCTATTTCAGGCGTCGCCGCGCTGGGGCACGGGGATACGATGACAGGCATGATCCAGCAGCTGCTCCCGCGCGGGCTTGCGGGGGGAGATTGGGCTTCAACGTGAATAAGAAGACGACCCGCAGAGGGAACTACGAGTCGGGCTCCGACTACGTGCTCGAGTACGGCGAGCTTCGCTTCGCCTTCAACGAGGACGACTTCGGCCAGCGGGTCGAGCAGGCCGGGGTCAAGCTCGGCTTCGTCCAGCAGGGGCTGAGCCGCGAGGAGCTGGACGACCTGCTCGACCTGGCCGTGAACGGCGAGATCGCCGAGCCGTGCTCGCGCCTCGGCGTCCACATCAACGAGAATTGGGAGGACCTGGTCGGCCCCGCCAACCGCAGCCTCGTCCACTGGCTGCGCCGCCTCGTCTTCCGCGGCGCCTGGCTCGACCAGCGGGTGAAAGAGGGCGAGCTGGACGTCGTCTTCGACGAGGGCAACCAGACCTTCGGCTACGTCCAGCCGGAGCGCAGCAACGAGCTGATCGAGCTCTCCCGCGAGCCCTCCTGGCGCCGCATCGCGTACAGGGGTTGACTGAGTTCCTCGGACCAAGCAGGTCAAGGACGCAGGCCGCGTGGCGTGCTCTGCACGCGAGCGGCCGAGGACGCAGACATGCGCCGGTCCGAGGGGCTCAGCGCGCCGAGTCGAGCAGCACGCGGCGCTAGACGGTCTGGCCTCGCGCCGAATCGAGCAGCACGCGGCGCTCGGCCGAGCCGATCAGCCGCCGGGCGCGGTCCACCGTGTCCATGTTGACCGAGATCGCCTCGATCCCGGCGCGGACCAGGACCTCGGCGTACTCGGGGTGGACCGACGGGGCCTGCCCGCAGATCGAGGTGCTGAGGCCGAGGCTCCTGGCGCGCGCCAGCAGCTCGGCGATGTATTCGGTAACCGCCGCGTCGCGCTCGTCGAACACCTCTGCGACCAGCTCGGAGTCGCGGTCGGCGCCGAGCACGAGCTGGGTGAGGTCGTTGGAGCCGATCGAGATGCCGGCGATTCCCAGCTCCGCGTAGCGCTCGAGGTGGAACAGCACCGAGGGCACCTCGGCCATCACCCACAGCTCGAAGCCCGGCCGCGAGAGCAGGCCCGCGGCTTCCATCTGACTGCGCACCGCGACCACCTCGCGCGGGGTGCGCACGAAGGGGACCATCACGTGGAAGTTGTCGTGCCCGGTATCCCAGACGCGGGAGATCGCCTCCAGCTCCAGACCCAGCAGGTCGGGCTCGCGCACGTAGCGCTGCGCGCCGCGGTAGCCGATCATCGGGTTGGCCTCTGCCGGCTCGAAGCGATCGCCGCCTTGGAGGCCGCTGAACTCGTTGGTGCGGAAGTCGATCGTCCGGTAGGTGATCGGCCGCGGCGCGAACGCGTTGGCGAAGGCGGTCAGCGAGTCGGCCATCCGTTCGACGAACTGCTCGCTGCGCCCTTCCTCGATCAGCAGCCGCGGGTGGACCCCCTCCAGCGCCTCGACGATCATCAGCTCGGCGCGGAGCAGGCCGACGCCGTCGACGTCGAGCTTGGCTGCGCGCTCCAGCTGGGACGGCTCGGAGAGGTTGATCAGGACCTTGGTGCCGGTGGCAGTGACGGCCGGAGCGGCCGCGGCGGGCGCCTCGGCCGTCGCCGGTTGCTCGGGCATCGCCCCCTCCCTGACCACGCCCTCGGTGGCGTCGACGGTGACCAGCTCGCCGTCGCGCAGCACCTTGGTGGCCTCCGCGGTGCCGACCACGCAGGGGATTCCCAGCTCGCGGGAGACGATCGCCGCGTGGCAGGTCATGCCGCCGGAATCAGTGACGATCGCCGCCGACTTGCGCATCAGCGGCACCCAGTCGGGCGCGGTCATATGGGTTACGAGGATCTCCCCCTCGCCGAACTTTTCGGCCTGGCCGAGGTCGGCGACGACCCGCACCGGCCCCGAGCCGGTGCCCGGCGCCGCTCCCAGCCCGCGCACCAGCTCGGCGCCCAGCTCCGCCTGCTGCGGGGCAAGGCTCTCGCCTCCCGCGGCGGTGATCGGGCGCGACTGCAGCATCCAGATCTCGCCGCCCGAGTCGATCGCCCACTCGGTGTCCTGCGGCGAGCCGTAGTGAGCCTCGATCCGGATGCCCAGCTCGGCGACCCGCCGCACCTCATCGTCATCGAGGACGGGCGCCATCGCCTCCTGCTCGTCCAGCTCGCGGGTCGCGGTGCCGCCGCCGGGGACCGACTCGATCGTCAGCTCCTTGCGGCGCACTTCGCGTTTCGAGATCGTCACTCCCTGCTTCGCGACGACGTAGCGGTCCGGCGAGACAGAGCCGGAGACGACCGACTCGCCGAGCCCGAAGGAGCCCTCGATGACGAGGAGATCGGTGGCGCCGGAGGCCGGCTCGATCGTGAACATCACGCCGGCCCGGGTCGCCTGAATCTGCCCCTGGACGACGAGCGCGATGTCCATGTCGGCCTGGCCAAAACCCTGCTTCGCCCGGTAGTAGACCGTGCGGGCGCCGAACAGCGACGACCAGCAGCGGCGGACCGCCTCGAGCACGGCGTCCGGTCCGCGCACGTTGAGCAGCGTCTCGTTCATCCCGGCGAAGGAGGCGGACTCGGTGTCCTCGGCGGTCGCCGAGGAGCGGACCGCGACGGGGGCGTCCGGATCGTCGCCGGCCAGCCGCCCGTACGCCTCGGCGATCGCGCGCGCCAGCCAGTCGGGCACCGGCTCCGCCTCGACCATCTCCCGCACCTCGACGGTGGCTCGCTCCAACTCGGCCGTGTCCTCGACGTCTACCGCGGAGAGGCGCTCGGCGATCCGCGCCCGCAGCCCGCCGCCTTCGCAAAACGCCGCGTAGGCGGGGGCGCCGATCACGAAGCCGGGCGGGACCGGAAGCCCGGCGCCGGTCAGCTCCCCGAGGTTGGCGCCCTTGCCGCCGGCAAAGTCGACATCCCCCTTCGAGAGCTGCTCAAACCCCCGGACCGCCTCCGTCTCGCGCTCGGTCGACTCGATGGCGTCCATTGGCCAACCTTATGGGACGGTGGCCGAACGTGCAATCCGCACCGGACACCGCCCGATGCTGCGCAGAAGCGCCGGCGCTCAGGCGGGCCGCTCGACCGCCGCCAGCACGGTGAGAGTGCCGTTGGCGACGTTCAGGCCGGCGTCGAACAGCTCGCGCGCCTCGTCGCGACCGCCGAAGGACTCGGCGAAGCGGGTCAGCGAATCGATCAGGACGATCACGTTCTCGCCGCCGTCGGCGCGCCGGGCCGCTTGGGCGAGGGCGTCGTCGGCGTGATGGGCCTGGCCGGCGGCGACGATCTCGGCCCGGGGCGCCTCGCGCTTCCAGTCGGCCAGCTCCTCGGGGCTGGGATCGACCAGCAGGGCGATCGGGTCGGGGCCCTTCGAGGCTCCGGCCAGCTCGGCGGCCAGCTCGCGCAGCAGGGCGGTGCAGCCATCACGGCTCTCGGCGTAGACGATCGCCCGGCGGCCCGGAGCGGGCGGCAGCAGCAGGTCGTGGACGCGGACGCTCTTGCGGCGCCGGCCCCAGCGACGGCGGCGGCGTTTGCGCTTCGGGCGCGGCGCCGCCGCGGGCTCGGGGGCCGCCGCGGGCTTCGGCTTGGGCTTGGGCTTGGGCTCGCGCTTCGGCTCTCGGCCGCCCTCGCGCGGGCCGCGCTGGCGTGGGCCACGCCCGCCGCGCCGCGACGGCTGGGCAGGCTGCTGGCGCTTCGCCTTCGACTTGCTCGCGCCGTCGCCGCCGGCCAGCTTGTCGATCAGCTCGGTCCGAGCCAGCATCCGGTAGCGCTCGACACCGGCCTCGGCAGCGAGGGCATGCAGCTCGGCGAGGTGCTTCGACTCGAGTTCCGACCTGTTCACGGACGGCAGGTTATTGCAGGTTCTAAACGGTTGCCGTGGCAGCGGGGTCGACGCCGGCCTCGGCGGCCGCCGCCGGCCAGGCCTCGGCCTCGCGCTTCGCCCGGCGCCGCGACCAGCCCAGCTCGGCCGCAAGCGCCTCGGCCACCGGGCGGGCGGCGTCGGCGTCGCGCAGCTGCGGCGCCGCCAGGATCCCCAGCCGGGTGCGGCGCAGCAGCACGTCGGCGACGCTGCGCGCCTGCTCGAGCCGCGCCGCGATCGCCGCCTCGGCGAGCAGGTCGGGGCGGCCGGGGACGATCGGCGCCGCCAACCTCGGGTCCTCCCGGGCAAGGTCGAGGACGGCGCGCGCCGCGTGACCGTAACGGAAGGCGAGCTGGGCGACCGCCTCCTCCCCGACGCCCTCGGGGGCCTCGAGGTCGGCCGGGCGCGCCTCCATCCCGAGCGGGATCTCGGCGGTGTGACAGGGCGCCTCGCGGCCCTCGCGCTCGACCAGGCGGTCGACCGTCTGCTTCGCCATCCGCCGCCAGGTGGTGAGCTTGCCGCCGGTGATCGTCAGCATCCCCGACGACGTCTCATACAGCTCCGCTTTGCGCGAGATGTCGACCGACTTGCGCGGGTCGCCGGTCGCGATCAGCGGCCTCACACCGGCGTAGGCGCCGACCAGGTCCGAGGCGTCCAGCGAGACCGCGAAGAAGTCGTTGACCGCCTCGAGCAGGTACTCGACGTCGGCCCCGCTCGGCTGCGGGTGGTCGATGTCGCCGGCGAAGTCGCTGTCGGTGGTGCCGACCAGGGTGCGCCCGTACCAGGGCAGGGCGAAGATCGCCCGACCCTCGCCGGCCGGAACGATGCAGGCCGCCGAGCCGGTCGAGATGTCGTCCCGATCGAGGAGGATGTGCGTGCCGCGGCTTGGCGCGATCCGCGGCACGTCCTCCTCCTCGAGGACCTCGGCGCGGATGCGGTCGGCCCAGACGCCGGTCGCGTTGACGACGTTGTCGGCCTCGACCTCGAAGCGCTCGCCCGACTCGGCCTCGACGAAGCCGACCCCGGCGGCGCGGCCGCGACGCGAGAGCACCTCGGTCACCTCGGCGCCGTTCAGCATCGTCGCCCCGAAGCGCTCCGCCTCGCCGAGCACGGTGAGGACGAGGCGCACGTCGTCGGTCTGGCAGTCGTAGAAGAGATAGGCGTCGCGCGGGTCGCGTGGCTCCAGCGAGGGAACCAGCTCGAGCACCTCGTCGTGGTCGATCGTGCGGTGGCGGTCAGGCGACCAGTAGAGGTCCTCGTCCTCCTCCTTGGCGGCACGGAAGTCGCGACGGCCGCGGCCGACCCGCGTGGTCGCCATCACGTCGTACATGTTGAGGCCGATCCCGATCTTGCGGTCGCGGCGCTCCTCGGCGAAGGAGGGGACCAGGAACGGCGTCGGGTAGACCAGGTGCGGGGCGAGCTGGACCATCAGCTGGCGCTCGACCAGCGCCTCGCGGACCAGGCCGAGGTCGAAGTTCCGCAGGTAGCGGAGCCCGCCGTGGACCATCTTCGAGGAGAGGCTCGAGGTGCCCGAGGCGTAGTCGTCGCGCTCCAGCAGGGCGACCGAGTAGCCGCGCGAGGCCGCGTCGAGGGCGACCCCGGCGCCGGTGATCCCGCCGCCGATCACCACCACCTCGAAGCGGCGGCCGGCGATCGCCTCCAAGGCTGCGGCGCGGGCGAGCATCAGTCGAGGAAGGTCGCGGTCCGCTCGACCGGCGAGCGCTCCGGCGGCTGCTTCTCCTGCCGCGGCGCGCCGAGGTGCAGGAGGCCGACGAAGCGCTCGCCCCGCGGCAGGCCGACCGCCTCCCGTCCCTCCGGGGTGCGCAGCACGGCGGGGGTGCGCCAGTATCCGGCGAGGCCGCGTCCGTGCGCGGCGAGCAGGACGATGTAGGCGGCGATCGCGGTCGCGTGCAGGTCCTCCTCGTCCTGGAGGAGGTCGCCGCCGAGCAGGCAGGAGGCGACGATCAGGGTCGGCGCGCGGTCGAGCTTGGCGGCGCCGTCCGGACCGGCCGCCAGCTTCAGCCGCTCCAGCGCCCGCGGCCCGAGCACCCGGAAGCGCCAGGGCGCGGTCAGGTGGTGGTTGGGCGCCCAGCGGGCCAGCTCGAGCAGCTCCTCGACCTGCTCGCGCGGCAGCGGCTCGGCGCCGAACGCCTTGTGCGTGCGGCGGCTGCGGATCGCCGTCTCGAGCTCCATGTGAGGAACATAGCCGCCCGCAGCGAGGAAGCCGGCCGGACCGGGGGCTACCAGCCGAAGCGGCGGCCGAGGAAGAGGACGCCGCCCAGCGCGACTCCGCCGCTGCCGATGCCGATGCCGAGTGGCGCCCAGGGCTTCGGGCCGGGGTTCTCGCTCGCTTCGAAAGGCGGGGCGGCCGGCGGGGCGGCCGTTCCGGGTTCGGCGCCCTCCGGCGGGGCGCCCGCTGCCGGCGGCGCGGCGGGCGCGCCCTCCGTCGCCGGGGGCTGCTTTCCCGCCGAGCCGCCGGCAGCGGGAGGCAGGGTCGGCGTCGCCGAGCCGCTCCCCTCCGGCGGGCCGGGCAGGCCAGGCAAGCTGGACGGGGGGCCCGAGGGGACCTCGCCCGGCGCGGCGCCGGGCGAAACGTTCTGCGGCGCCGGCGTCGACTCCGGCTGCGCCTGGCGCGGCGCCGGCGCGACCGGGAAGGACTGGCCGGCGGTCGCGGCCAGCACCTGGCCGGTCACCCAGACCGGGCTCTGGTCGCTCGACGCCGAGTAGCGGTAGTGGCCGTCGGCGTCCTGCCGGGCCGACAGGTAGTCGAGCGCGCTCTCGCCGCCCTTCTCGACGGTGGCCGGGTCGGTCCCCAGCGCGATCATCCCCTGCGCCGCCCAGGCGGTCGACTGGGAGTTGACCCCACCGGAGCCGCCGAGCGGGAAGCCGCCCCCGGAGCGCTGCGCCTTGCGCAGGTAGGCGAGCCCGCGGCGTGCCGCGTCGGAGCCTGGAATCGCCTGGATCGCAGCGCCGGTGCCGTCGGCGGTGCTCGGCGAGCCGGGCGTATCGCCCCACCCGCCGTCGCCGTTCTGGGCATTTGCCAGCCAGGAGATCGACCTGTCGAGGCCGCCGCTGGCGCCGCCCGCGCGCAGGGCGATGATCGCGAAGGCGGTCGAGCCCGGCCAGCCTTCGAAGGAGCCGTCGGAGCGCCGACGCTTGGCGAGCGCGGCGACCAGGTCGCGGCCGGCGAAGGCGCGCGGATTCACGCCGGCGCCCTTCAGGGCGAGGATCGTGCGGGCGAAGTCGCCGGCGCCGCTCAGCCCACCGGCCTTGGAGCGCAGGTAGTCGACCGGGGTGTGGCCGCCGCGGGAGACGTCGAGCGGGTTGCTGCCGGCCGCCTCGAGGCCGAGCATCGCCCAGCCGGTGATGTCGAGCCTCGAGTCCGCCTTGGGCGAGGCCCCCCAGCCGCCGTCGGAGTTCTGGGCCGCGACCAGCCAGGCGGCGGCGCGGCTCGTCTCGACGCTGGCCTGCGCCCGGGCGGGCAGGACGGTGGCGAGCGCGAGGACCAAGATCAGCAGCGAGGCGACCGCCGGGGCACGCCACTGGAAGCGCTCGCGGAAGCGGACCAGCATCCGCACCATTGCCGGGCCGGCGAGCAGGGCGAGGGTCGCGTTGCCGATCGCGTGGGCCGCGTCGAAAGGCAGGCCGCGCGACTCGAGGGCGAGGAATCGCTGCAGCGAGAGGTCTCCTCCGTAGGTCGCCATCAGGGAGAAGTTCAGCAGAGCGCCGTAGCAGACGGCAGCCAGGGCGCAGACGGCGGCGAGCGTGAAGCGGTTCGGACGGGGGCGGGCAACGGCCAGCAGGGCGCCGAGGACCCCGCACAGCCCCCACCCCGCCATCTCCCACGGCGTCCACGGCCCCTGGCCGAGCCAGAAGTTGGAGACCAGACCGGCCAGCGCGCCTACTGCGAAGCCCGGCGCGGGGCCGAGCGCGAAACCGGCGAAGATGACGACGTCGGTGGTGGCGACCACGTTGGGCAGCGCCACGAAGGCGACCCGGCCGGCGACGGCGAGCGCTGCCAGGGCCGCGACCAGCGCGACGATCTGCGAGGTCGGACGCGAGCGCTCGTACCAGACGAAGCCGCCCGCCAGGACCGCCCCGAGGATCAGGAAGCTGGCCAGCTCCCAGGACATCAGTCTCGCCCTTCATCCAGGGCCGCAGCGCCAGCCTCGGGGGTGATCGCGCCGGGCAGGTCGAGGATCCTCGCCACCTCGGTGGCGAAGTACCAGCCACCGGAGAGGATCTCGGCCGCCCCCCCGTCGGCGATCGCGACGCCGTCGCCGAGCAGCACCACCCGCTCCGCGAGCCCGGCCGCGAACTCGACGTCGTGGGTGGCGACGACCACCGCGGCGCCGCGCGCCGCGAGGCCGCCGATCAGCTCGTCCAGCTCCTGCTTGCGGGCTCGGTCCATGCCACGGGTCGGCTCGTCGAGCGCAACCAGGCCCGGCAGCTGCTCGCCCTCCATCCGGCCGGCCAGGGCGATCGCCAAGGCGAGTCGCTGGCGCTCGCCTCCCGAGAGGTCGCGGGGATCGGCATCCATCGCGTACTCCAGCCCCACGGTGCGCAGCGCCGCCAACCCCTGGCCCCCGGGCAGCTCATCCCCCACCCGCTCGCGCACCAGGTAGTCGCTCGGGTTCTGAGTCAGCAGCGCGACGCCGGCCGGCGCCTCCGCCCTGCCCCTCACCGGATCGACCAGGCCGGCGATCGCCCGCAGCAGGGTGCTCTTGCCGGCGCCGTTGCGGCCCATCAGGGCGACGCGTTCGCCACGCTGGATCTCCAGGTCGATTCCCCGGAGGACATCGCGGGGCGTATCTCCAATTGTCAGCTCGACCCACAGGCGCTGCACCGAGAGCGCCCAGGCGGGCGGGTCCTGTCGCCGGGTGGGGGGCCTCTCCCGGTTGCTGGGTTTTTCGCCTTGCGCGTTGCGTCTCTCGCCGAGTGGTCTGTGCGAAAAACGGGACGCCGCGCCCGGGAGCCCCCCACCCGGCGCCACCCGCCCGAGCAGCGGATTCGATGAGGCGGCCGAGTCCGAGGCGGCGGTGAGGATTCTCCGCGCGTCCCGGACTCCGGTGGGCAACGGGTCGATGCCGCAGAGGCTGAAGAGTCGAGCTGCCGGAGTTTCTAGAGCCGCGTCGGCTTGTTGGGCCCAGTTGAGGAAGTCGCGGGGGGCGCCGTCGTGGGCGATCGCGCCGGAGTTCATGGCGATCACCCGGTCGGCGGCGGCGAGGCAGCGCTCGAGGCGGTGCTCGGCGAGGAGGATCGATACGCCCCACTGCTCGTTGAGGCGGCGGAGCAGCCAGATCAGCTCGTCGCCGGCTACCGGATCGAGCTGGGAGGTCGGCTCGTCGAGCAGGACGAGCTTGGGGCGGGTCACCAGGGCCGCTGCGAGGGCGACCCGCTGCAGCTCGCCACCGGACAGGGTGTCGACGGTGCGGTCCAGCAGGTGCGGGATCGCGAGGGCCAGGGCCACCTCCTCCACCGCACGGGCACGCGAGGTCGGCGCCGCGCCGCGCATCTCCAGGGGCAGCTCGATCTCCGCCGCGGCGGTGGTGGAGACGATCTGCGTCTCGGGGTCCTGAGCCACGTAGCCGACTGCCGCCGCCAGCTCGCCCGGGCCGCCGGCCACCGCGTCGATGCCGGCGACCTGGATGCCGCCCTCGATCTCGCCGCCGTGGAAGTGCGGGACGAGGCCGCAGGCGGCGCGCAGCAGGGTCGACTTGCCGCTGGCGGAGCGGCCGGCGAGCAACGCGAACTCGCCCGCGGCGAGCGTCAGGGAGACGTCGGCGAGGGCGGGACGCCGGGCGTGCGGATAGGTGTAGGTGAGGCGCTCGATTGCAAGCGCCGGGGCGGCGCGCGGCCGGGTGGCGAGGTCAGGCACCGACGGCCTCCGAGGCAGCGGTTCGCGCGGTTGGCCGTCCCATCCGGCGCGGCCGGCGTTGCAGTGGGGCGAGACCCGCGACGATCAGCAAGGCCGAGAGGACGATGGTCGAGGGGGCGAGGCCGACCTCGATCGTCGGGTAGGCGCTGAACCCGTCGGCGCCCAGCAGCTTGCCGGCGATCGCGGCAACGAGGACCACCACACCCGCCGCATAGAAGCGCCGGTCGAACCGCGATGCTCGACGGCAGGATTGTCGCCTCCATAGGGGCGAAAAAGCTGCCGCGAAGCGGGGGCGTGGAGGCTCCAGGGAGTAACCGCGCAGCTCCAGCGTCGCCGCGACGTCCACCGCGCGGTCCAGGGAGCCGGTCAGCAGGCGGCGGGCGAGGGCGGCCCGGCCGAGCGGGGCGGCGGCGGGGCCCCTGAGGCGACCGGCGTCGCGGAGCCGCGAGACGTCGGCGGCGGCAACCGGGACGAGGCGGGAGATCAGCGCCGCGGTCAGGGCGGAGCGGCCGGCCACGGGGCGCAGGGCTCGCAGGACGCGGTCGGGATCGACGCAGGCCGAGTAGACGGCGAAGGCGATCATCGCCACCGCGGCCCGCAGGCCGATCACCGCGCCCGCGGCGAGCGCCTCCACGGTGACGTCGACCCCTCCGAGCAGCGGCAGCTCGCCGAGCCGCAGCAGCACCGTCTCGCCACGGTCGACGACCAGGGCGTTGACGGCGACGATCAGCACGGCCAGGGCGAGGCCCATCCGCAGCGCCGCCCGCACCGCGTCGCGGGCGCCGGCGGTGGCGCCCGCGAGGTAGGCGCCGAACCCGGCGGCGGCCAGCACCAGCGGGCTCGAGTAGAGGAAGGCGACGGCGACCAGCGAGCCGACGTAGACGACCGCGGCGGCGGGCGAGGCCGCCTGCAGAGGGCCCGGCCTCGGGGTGTAGGCGAAGGGCGATCTCATCTGTCCCCCGCTCCGATCGGGAGCGGCGTCTCCCGCCCGGCTTCGACCGCCACCGCGAAGCGGTCGCGCAGCGCTGCGGCGCGCAGCAGACGGGCCGCCGCGAGGGTCCCGGCGGCGTTCGTGCCGACGACGACCCAGACCGGCGGCGCGCCGCCGCGGCGCGTCGCGGCGACCAGGCCCGCGTCCGGCCCGAACCGCCGCGCCGGCTCGCCGCCTTCGTCGAGCCCCAGCAGCTCGAAGCCGCCGCCGCCGCGCCGGGCGAAGTCGGCGTAGACGCCACTCGCCCCCGGCCCGTCTTCCATGTCGCTCGCCGTCGCGTCGGCGCGAACCCGTGCCCAGGGGCCGACCAGCACCCGGATCGCCCCCGCGGCGCCGGCTGCGGCAAGCGAGGCGCCGGCTCGCTCGAGGCG
>Ga0210144_1000996_pt1 | contig 12638 bp, 9 predicted proteins | sample Muzzi_PWA_D2_FD_185532 | JGI IMG/M metagenome (GOLD analysis project Ga0210144, IMG submission 185532) | Wetland microbial communities from San Francisco Bay, California, USA, that impact long-term carbon sequestration - Muzzi_PWA_D2 (SPAdes) | ecosystem: Environmental > Aquatic > Marine >...
GGAGCACGTTCAGGTGATGACGCGCGATCCCGACTACTTCCTTGCCAACATGACCAATTACGGCGCGCTCTTCCTCGGCCCGCGAACCAACGTCGCCTATGGCGACAAGGTGATCGGCACGAACCATACGCTGCCGACGATGAAAGCAGCCCGCTACACCGGCGGCCTTTGGGTCGGCAAGTTCATGAAGACCTGCACCTATCAAAGGGTGCTGACCGATGAGGCTTCAGCCGAAATTGGCGAGCGCTGCTCGCGTCTGTGTATGCTCGAAGGCTTTGTCGGCCATGCCGAGCAAGCCAACGTCCGCGTGCGCCGCTATGGCGGACGCAACATAGCCTTCGGCGCGGCCGTGGCGAAAGTCGACGCCTGATCGCGATCCACAGGATGTAGAACAATGCTGCTTCAAGACCAGGTCTCTGTCATCACCGGCGCCGCGTCGCCGCGCGGCATCGGAAAGGCGACCGCCCGCCGCTTTGCCGAAGCCGGCGCCCGCGTCGTGCTTGTCGATCTCGATCCGGAACAAAGCGAATCGGCGGCGCGCGACATTGGCCCGGAGCATCGCGGCTACGCCTGTGACGTCGCCGACCCGGACGCGTGCGGCAAGCTCGTACAGCAGGTCCTCGCCGAGTTCGGAAAGATCGACAGCCTGGTGAACTATGCCGGCGTCAGCCACCCTGATCGCCTGATGGAGGCGACGCAGGAGCGCTACGATCTGGTCATGAACGTCAACGTGCGCGGGACATTCAACATGTGCCGGGCGGTGGTCCCGCATTTCCGCGCGCGCAAGACGGGTAACATCGTCTGCATAGGCTCGGTCGCTGCCGAGCGCGGCGGCGGCATATTCGGTGGCGCGCATTATTCCACATCCAAAGGCGCCGTTCAGGCCCTCGGGAAAGCCTTGGCGCGTGAACTCGGCCCGGACGGGATCCGCGTCAATTCGATCGCACCGGGCACCATCGACACCGACATATTCCAAGGGCAGCTCTCGGAAGAACGGCGCAAGGCGATCGCGACGGAAGCGCCGCTCGGCCGCCTCGGCACGCCGGACGACATCGCCAAGGCCTGCCTTTTCCTCGTCTCCGACCTTTCAAGCTACGTGACGGGCATCGTCCTCGATGTCAACGGCGGCATCCTGATCCATCAATAATCGGCCCGAGGCGCCCGACAAGCATGCAATCGACCTCAATCCTTGAAAGCTTCCGGCTCGACGGACGGCGTGCACTGGTGACCGGAGCCGGACGCGGCATCGGCCTCGGCGCGGCCGGTGTCCTCGCCGAATTGGGCGCGGCGGTCACGCTGGTTGCCCGCACGCGCGAGGACGTCGAGGCGGCTGTCGAGGATATCCGCGCCAAAGGCGGCTCTGCCGACCATCTGGTCGCGGACGTAATGGACATAGAGGCGATGGCGGCAGTGATTGCCGAGCGCGAGCCCTATAACATCCTCTTCAACAACGCCGGCCTCAACCGGATCAACTCCTTCGTCGACGTCAAGGTCGAGGATTTCGACTATATCTTCGGGCTTAACGTGCGGGCGGCGTTTTTCATCGCGCAGGCCGTGGCCCGGAAGCTGATCGAGGCCGGGCAACCCGGCTCGATCATCAACGTCTCTTCGCAGATGGGCCTTGTCGGCGCTGCTGACCGTTCGGTCTACTGTGCATCGAAATGGGCGCTGGAAGGAATGACGCGGGCGATGGCGATTGACCTCGCGCCGCATGGCATCCGGGTCAACACGATCTGCCCGACCTTCGTCGCAACGCCGATGGCGAACAGATTCCTGAGCAGTCCCGAATTCCAGGCTTTCGTCAAATCAAAGATCAAGCTCGGCCGGGTCGGCGAGGTCCGCGATCTGCTGGGAGCGATCGCACTCCTCGCCTCCGACGCCTCCTCACTGATGACCGGCTCGTCGGTGGTCATTGACGGCGGGTGGACGGCCGACTGAGCTTAACGGAGCACGCCAATGGTCGGTTCCCGTGTCGCGAATTTGCATCGTCCCAGTTTCGGCAGCGTGACTGACGAGCTCGCGAGCAGTGGTGCTGCAAAAGGGTCGGGCGGCCCCGCGACCAACATCGATGACGACCGCCTGGTCGCCTATGCGCTTGCTGCGGAGCCCGTCTTCGCCGGGATGCGCGCCTTGATCGGCCAGTTGTCAGGCATTCTAATCCTTGCCCAAGCGCGGCGCTGGCGGGAGATCGCGGATCTGCCAGATCTGGCGGTCGTCCGCGAGCGGCGCAACGAAGTCGCGGACTATCTTTCGCTGATCGAGGCTCCGGAGGCGCGACAGGCGGATCTTCAGCGGCTCAGAGACGCGATGGCGCACGTCGACGAGGCTGTCGTTATCGTCGCCGAGATGCATCCGCGGCAAACTGATGAAGGCGTGGAGCGCGCAGCCGCGCGACTGAAGGCCGCCTACCGTCTCATGCAAAGCGCCTGCGATCACCGCCTCGGGCTAGCGATGGTCGACCCGCGCGACGCTTGTTGCAGCTGCGGCAGCAAGCTCGCGTAGCACAAGTTCGGGAAGAAAAACGATGGCACAATATTCAATCTCGGTGCTCGAATACAGCTATGTGATGAAGTTTCACAAGAGCGGGGTGCTCTATGGCGCCCACAACGCCGGATATCTCAAGCTCCCCTATTGCTACACCGTGATCAAAGGGCAAGGGCACGTCGCCCTGTTCGACGTCGGCCACATGAACAAGGGCTTCGGCAAGGAATTTGGCGAGAGCCTCGGCGTCGAGAACTGGCACTCGCCACATACCGTCCTCGCCGAGGTCGGCCTCGCGCCCGAGGACGTCGACACTGTCCTCATCTCGCACGCGCATTTCGATCACTTCGGCAACGTCGAGGATTTCCCCAACGCCACCTTCTACATTCAGGAGCGCGAGATCGCGAAATGGGTATGGGCGATGTCGCTGCCGGAGCGCATGCGCAACGTGCTGACCGGCATCGATCCGGCCGACATCCTGCGCGGCGTCGACCTGGCGCGCAATCGGCGGCTCGTCTGCGTCGACGGGGACATGCAGGACGTGCTGCCCGGCGTCGACCTCCATGCCGCCTTCGACACCCACACGTTCGGCTCGATGTGGGTGGCGGTGCGCAACGATGGAAAGGCGGATTCGGAGGACATCTGGGTGCTGGCGGGCGATCTTGCCTACCAGTTCGAGAACCTCGGACATTCCGGCGCCGGCGGTCGGCCCCAAGGCCCCTACATCCCGGTCGGTCTGGCGACGGGCAGTCAGCTCAATCTGCTCAACACGACTGAGGAGATGGTCAAGTTGGTGGGTTACGAGACGCGTCGCGTGATTCCGCCGCACGAGGAGCGGCTCAAGGACCACTTCCCGTCGCGCATCACGGACAAGGGGTTGCGCATCACGGAGATATGTCTCGCCAACGGCGACACCTCGCGGGTGGCGTAGGCGACCGTGCCTGTGCGGAAGCAAGCGAATGTCATGAATTGACACGTAGGCTTGCGGCGGTGTTCGATCCGGTGTTCCGCTGGCGTCGGCTCCAAGTCCGAAGCAACTGGAAGCACGGCGGATCGCCCGCGACTGTCTGCGCCGGCGCGGCGGCGGCCGAACAAGAACGATCGGCAGCCTCGGTTCCGAGGCGATGCCGGAGAAGGAGGAAACGATGACCAACGAGATCCGCGCGCTCGTCTTCGAGGAGCCGAACCATCCCGTCATCACGACGATGCCGATGCCGGAACCCGATCCCAACGAGCTTCTCATTCGCACCAAGGTGATCGGCATCTGCCATTCCGACTACGAACTGCTGGCCGGCAGGTACATCATCCCGATCTCCTACCCCGTGACGCCCGGCCACGAATGGTGTGGCGAGGTCGTGGACAAGGGTAGCAACGTCTCCGGCTTCGAGATCGGCGATCGCGTCGTCGGCGAATGTGTGATCAAGACGCCTGAACGCATCCACCATTTCGGCTTTTCGATGAGCGGCGCCGACCGCGAATATTTCGTCGCGCGACCGGAATGGCTTCACAAGCTTCCCGACGCCTTGGACGACAAGGCCGGCGCAATGATCGAGCCCTTCACCTGCGGCTTTTATGCGGTGTTGCGGAATGGCGGCACCAATGCCAGCGAAACCGTCGTCGTCTCCGGCGGCGGCACGATCGGGCTCGTCAGCGCTGCCGCGGCCATCGGCATGGGTGCACGCACGATCGTCGTCGATCCGATCGCCACGCGAAGGGAGACCGCGATGAAGCTCGGCGCGGTAGCCGCGCTCGATCCGGGCGATGATCCGGTGGCGCAGATCAAGGATATGACGGAGGGAAGGGGAGCCGACCTCGCGATCGAAGCGTCCGGCCACGACGCGTCGCTTGCCAGCGTGTTCGACTACGTGCGCGAGGAAGGTCGGGTTTCCATGGTCGGCATCAACATCGGCAAGAAGATCCCCGTCGAGCTCGGCAAGATTCAGATCAAGAATCTCCAGGTCCGTGGCTGCATCGGCTCGCCCGGCGTGTGGCCGGCGGCGATCCGGTTTCTCGAGCGCACCGGCCTCGACCTCTCGCCGATCCAGACCCACGACTTCAGCCTCCTCGACAGCGTCGACGCTTTCGAGTTCGGCAAGAACCCGCAGAAGTCGATCAAGATCACGCTGCTCAACAGCTGATCCGCGGACCGGAAAACGCGAGTCGGGGAGGAGCCAATGGCGCGCAGGGTGGCACTCGTTGTGGGCAGCAACGGATTGGTCGGCGGCAGCATTGTCAGCCACCTTCTGGGGCTCGGAAACTGGTCGGTCTACGGCCTGTCGCGGACGCCGCCGGCCCATCCGGGCGAGATGCGCCACATCGCCTGCGACCTGACAGACAGGACGGCGACGCTGCGGGCGCTGGAAGACGTGCAGGACGTCGCCTACGTCTTCTACGGCACGTGGTCACGGCGCGAAAGCGAGGCGGAGAACTGTCGCGTGAACCGCGCCATGGTCCGCAATCTGCTCGAAGGGATCACGCGCGCCTCGACCCCGCGCCACGTTGCGCTGGTTACCGGCCTGAAACATTACCTCGGTCCGTTCGAGGCCTACGGACAGGGTGGGCAAACGACGCCGTTCCGCGAGGATCAGCCGCGCCTCGACGTGGCGAATTTCTACTATGACCAGGAAGATGAGCTGTTCGAGGCGGCCGACAAGCACGGCTTTACCTGGTCGGTGCACCGGCCGCACACGCTGATCGGCTACGCGATCGGCAACGTGATGAACATGGGGAGCACGCTCGCCGTCTATGCGACGATCTGCCGCGAGACCGGTCGGCCGTTCGTGTTCCCCGGGTCGAAACTGCAATACAACGCCGTAACCGACGTGACCGATGCGCATCTGCTGGCGCGGCAGGTCACCTGGGCGGCGACGGAGCCTGCCGCGGCGAACACCGCCTTCAATACAGCCAACGGCGACCAGTTCCGCTGGACCTGGCTGTGGGCGCGCATCGCCGAATATTTCGACGTCGAAGTTGCCGAGTACCCCGGCCACCCGACACCACTCGTCGAATCGATGGCCGACGCCGAGCCGCTGTGGGACGACATCGTCAAACGCTACGGGCTGCAACCGTTGCCACTTGCGAGACTTGCTTCCTGGTGGCATTCGGACGCCGATCTCGGCCGCGAGATCGAGTGCCTGACCGATCTAACCCACAGCCGCGAGCGCGGCTTCCTGGATTGCGTCGTGACGCTCGACAGCTTCACGACAGTGTTCGACCGGCTCCGCTGGGAGCGGATCATCCCCTAGCGCATCACAAATGTCTCGATTTGCACCGAAGAAAGGTTGGGGCGGTCATGATCAATGCTGCAGTCGTCGGTCTAGGCTGGTGGGGCAAGCGGCTTTCCGGGTTCGTTGCCGACAGCCCGCATCTGCGCTTCGTGCTTGGTGTGGAGCCCGATGCGAAAGCGGTCGAGGGTTTTGCTGACAGCTGCGGCTTTCCGATCACCGCCGACTATTCCCAAGCCCTCGAAGACGATACCGTCGATGCCGTCATCCTGGCGACCCCGCATAGCCTGCACGAATCGCAGATTGCCGCAGCGGTGGCCGCAGGCAAGCATGTCTTCTGTGAGAAGCCGCTTGCGCTCGACCGCGAGAGCGCTGAGCGCAGCGTCGCGCGATGTCGCGAAGCCGGACTGGTTCTCGGGATCGGTCACGAGCGTCGATTCGAGCCGCCGATGGCCGAGGTGCTGCAACTGGCGCGCGACGGCGATCTGGGGACGATCCTGCAGATCGAGTCCAACTTCAGCCATGACCGCTTCGTTAACCTGGACAAGAGCAACTGGCGGCTCTCCGCGAGCGAGGCGCCGGCCGGCGGCATGACCGCAACCGGCATTCACATCTTCGATCTGGCGACCGCCATGCTCGGCGCCGCCGACAGCGTGAAGGTGATTTGCGAGCAGCTCGCTTCTCCAATCGCGACCGGCGACACCACCACTGCCATGGTGCGCTACCGCAGCGGGGCCATCGTGGTCGTCACCTCACTGCTTGCGACGCCATTCATCTCGCGCTTCGCTATCTTCGGGTCAAAAGGGTGGATCGAAATCCGCGACAAGGCGCACCTCGAGTCGCCTGAAGGCTGGATCGTCACCAAGTGCTTTGCGGAAGGCAAGCAAGAGGTGAGTGAAGTGCCCGCCTTCAATGCCGCGCGCGCCAACCTCGAAGCCTTTGCCAAGGCCGTGGCAGGGGAGTCCAATTACCCGATCTCGACCGACGAGATGATCGCCAACACGGCGGTCATGGAGGCGATCTTCCGCTCGGCGGCGACCGGGCGGGAAGTGGCGGTGGGTTAGCCCGGGAAAGACGATCGCCCGAGTCTCAGAAGGAGATCATGGCAATTTCACACCGCCCTCCAGGGACTCTCCAGGAGGCCTTCGCCGAACCCATGGTCAAAGGTCGCCGATCACCACCCCGGAAGGAATGGCCTGACCGGTTGCAGGGCGCGCTGGTCGGACATCCGGGTTCGCTATTGGACAGCCGGCCGGCCGTTCGTCCATTTCGGGTCAAAGCGACTCGGAGTCGACGGTGATGCCTGCTCGCACGCTCGCCTCGCGACCATAGACCGCCGCGCACGCTGCTGCGGAGATGAAGCCCTCGGCGAGGTCACGGTCGATCAGCTCGCCGCCTCGCCGGTGCGGATCGCCGTAGCCGGAGCCGCCGCAGCTGTCGATGCAGACCTCGTCGCCCTGGTGGAGCCGGACGTCGGCAAATTTGGAGGCACTGGTCGTGCCGAACGCCTCGGTGAAGGGCCTGAATGCGGTGTCGCCGGATTTCCTGACCGTGACGCGGGCGGGTGTGCCCGCCAGGCCGCCGAAGAGCGGCCATGGACCGGCCTTGGCGTGGTCCATCAGCATACTGGCACGAACCTCCGGCGCTTCGACACGCAACACGCGCCGGCTGCCAAGGCCACCGCGGAAGGTGCCGGCTCCGCCGGAGTCGGTCCGCAGGCCGTAGGACATGACCATCAGTGGAAACCGCGTCTCGAACACCTCGACCGGGGTGATCCGGCAGTTGCCGATGATGTGGTTCTGGCAGTCGTTGCCGTCGCGAGCCGCGCGACCGCCCCAGCCGCTCGCCTCGAAATGGTAGTGGGCGTAGTACTCGTCGGTCTTGGGATTCATGCCGCCGATCAGGAAGTTGCAGGCGGTGCAGCCCTCGCAGGCGCTCACCCGTTCGGGGATGGCTGACGACAGCGCGCCGAGCACGAGGAAGACGATGCGCGGCTGTGTCTCGGTGTTTCCTCCGACCGAGGGAGCCGGATAGGCCACATTGAGGCAGGAGCCCTCCCGCGCGACCACCCGCACCGGGCGGTAGCAGCCAGCATTCTTCGGGATCGCCGGATCGGCAAGCTGATAGAGCGCGTTGAACGTCGCCGACATGGTGACGCCAAGCGTGGCGTTCACCGGCCCGCGCGCCTGATCGTCGGAAGCGGAGTAGTCCGCCGTGAAGGCGTCGCCGTCGACCGTCACCTTCACGTGCATGCGGATCGGCTGGTCGCCGACGCCGTCGTCCTCAAGGCTGTCGGAGAATTCATACACCCCGTCGGGAATGCTCCGGATCTCCTCCCGCATCCAGCGGTCGGCGTAGTCGAGCAGCGCGTCGGCAGCCTCCGACAGGAACCCGGCGCCGAACTTGGCGCAGAGCGACCGGTAGCGGTCCTCGGCAACCTTGAGCGCCCCGAGCATGGCGTGGAGGTCGCCCCAGGTATGGCGCGGGGTGCGGTGGTTGGCGAGCATGATGTCCCACACCTCCTGGACGCGCTTGCCGCCGCGCATCAGCCTGACCGGCGGCAGGCGCAGGCCCTCCTGGAAGACCTCCGTCGCTGTCGCCGCGAAGGAGCCCACCACCATGCCGCCGATTTCGGCGAAATGGGCGATGATGGCGGCATAGCCGACCAGCGTGCCGTCGTGGTGAATGGGGCTCAGCATCAGGTGCTCGGGCATGTGGCAGCCGCCCCGATAGGGATCGTTGTGGATCACCACATCGCCGGGCTCGAGGCTGTCGTGCCCGATCTCGTTGAGCAGGCACTCGACGGTGTAGACGATGGCCCCCAGCTGGGCAGGGCAGTATTCGCCCTGTGCCAGCATCTGCCCGTGCCGGTCGAAGATCGCACAGGAGAAGTCGCGCGATTCGTTGAAGATCGGCGAGTAGGCGGTCCTCACCATCGCTGTGCCCATCTCGCGGCAGATGTTGACCAGCGCGTTGTTGACGATGCTGAGGGTGACCGGCTCGGTGGGCCCGCGTGCCGCGTGCACGGCACTCTCGCCGCCCATCAGAAGCGCGCCGGTCGAGTGAACCATCGCCCTCTGGCCGGGGATCACCAGCGTCGCGGCATCGTATCCTTCGACAATCGCCGGCCCGTGGATTGTCGTTCCTGCCGCGAGGTCCGCACGCGCATAGACCGGACAGTCCGCCTTGCCGCCCGTCCCGACTTCCACCATCCGGTGCGAGGTGGGGACGGCATCGCGTTCATGGCTCTCTTTTGCCGCCGGAAGAGTGAGACCGCTGCCACTCGCCGACACGGAGCAGGCGGTGATCTCGATCGTCTCGCCGTCGATCCGATAGCCATAGGACGCTTCGTGCTGAGCGTGAAACCGCTCGAACAGATCCTCAAGCCCGCCTCTGGCGTCGATGGCGTTCAGAGCCGGCACCTCCTGCTCGTGGCTCTGGCCGGCGTAGCGCATGGAAACGGACGAGCGGATCGCCGGTTCGCCGGGATGGCCCTCGGCTGCGAGATCGGTGCGTGCGCTGGTCTGGAGGTCGGCAAGGATCGCGTTCAGTTCGCGCGCGTCGATGGCCGCGCCCCTGCGCACATGGGTCTTCTGGGTATCGACGCGCGGCGCGGCGAGCAGAGTGCCGAGCGCCGAGGTGAGCCCCGGATTGGGCGGGATGACGACGTCCGGGATGCCGAGGATTCCGGCGACCTCAGCGGCGTGAACCGGACCGGCGCCGCCGAACGCCACGAGGGCGAAATCCTGCGGATCGAGGCCGCGTTCGATCGTCAGCACGCGGATCGAGTTGGCCATGTTCTCGTTGGCGATGGCGATCACCGCATGCGCCGCTTCCTCGGCGCCAAGCCCGAGTCGCTCGCCGAGCGCTGCCAGTGCTCGCCGCGCCGCTGCGGCGTCGAGCTCCATGCCGCCGCCGAGCAGCGAGCGCGATCCGAGACGCCCGAGCACCACATTGGCGTCGGTGACGGTCGGTTCGGTGCCGCCCCGCCCGTAGGCGACCGGCCCGGGATCCGCACCGGCCGAGGCCGGGCCGACCTTGAGCAGGCCGCCCTTGTCGATCCAGGCGATGGACCCCCCGCCGGCGCCGATGGTGATGACGTCGAGGCTCGGAATCGAAACCGGCAATCCGAATTCCAGCTGGTATTCGGTGGTGTAGGTGAGGCCGCCGTCGAGGATGACCGCAACGTCGGTACTGGTGCCGCCCATGTCGAAGGTGATGACGTTCTGCCGTCCCGTGACGTCGCCGAAGGCGCGGCCGCCGATCACGCCGCCGGCGAGTCCGGAGAGGAGCAGATGGATCGGCCGGTCGGCAGTGGCGCGGGCGAGCATCTGCCCGCCGTTCGACTTCATCACCGCCAGGTGTGCCCGGTAGCCCTCGGCTGTGAGACGCTGCTCCAGCCCGCTGAGAAACCGCTTCAGGAGAGGGCGGGTGTAGGCGTCGAGGATCGTCGTGCTGGCGCGCTCATACTCCCGCCAGAGGGGCGACACTTCACTCGATAATGAGATCGCCAGCCCGGGGAAGCGGTCCTCCAGATACCCCGAGAGGAGGCGTTCGTGGGCAGGATTGGCGAAGGAGAACAGAAAGTTGATGGCGACGGCGCGGTCCGTCCCGCTCTCCGGTCCGACGGCGGCCAGCCACTCGGACACCTGGTCGCCAACCCGTGTGAGTTCGGCAGGCTCCAGCTCCTGGGCGATGCTTCCATCGCTGCGTACCCGCTCGGCGACGCCGAGCGAGTCGCGACGACTGACCAGCGGGCGCGGCTTTTCCCACTGAAGGTCGTAGGGATCCGGCTTGTCGGCTCTTTGCAGCTGCGGGATGTCCTCAAATCCCGCCGTGGCGATGTAGAGGACGCGCGCCCCCTTGCGCTGCAGCACGGCGTTGGTGGTGATGGTGGTGCCGAGCACGATCGAGGCGATCGCTTGCGGTGACACGTCAAGCCGGTGGAGGCCATCGAGCACCGCCTGGCCGGGGTCGGACGGGGTCGAGGCGATCTTGACGGTCTGCACCTCGCCGCTTTCATCGTCGACGAGGACGATATCGGTGAAGGTTCCGCCTGTGTCGATGCCGATGCGATGGACCATGGAGACCGATTTGCCTTCCTGCTGAAAATGCAACGTTCTTGTTGCGGCGGAGTTGCTCTCCGCCGATCTACTCACGACAGTATAGTCGGCGCCAAACCGGGGCGACGCCAGAGCCGATTTTTTTGTCCGGTCGATAGTGAGCAGAATGGTCCTTCCTGCAGACATTGCCTCGCGTCTCGTTCGCCTTGGCGTCGTTCCGGAAGGGGTGCCGGTCGATGCCGAGCGGCTGACCGGCGGCGTCTCGTCCGACATCTGGAGGGTGACGGCTGGCGAGCACGTGTTCTGCGTGAAGCGCGCCATGGCGAAGCTTGCAGTGAAGCAGGACTGGTTCGCGCCGGTCGAGCGCAACCGGTTCGAGCAGCTCTGGTACGAAACGGCATCAAAGCGGGTTCCCGGTTCCGCGCCCGCCGTGCTCGCCCACGACGACGCCGCGATGTTCTTCGCCATGGACTGGCTCGACCCGGCCGCGTACCGGCTGTGGAAGGCGGAGTTGCTTGCCGGCCGCGTCGACCGCGACTTCGCTGCCGCCGTCGGGCGGCGTCTCGCCGCGATTCATGCAGCGACGGCGGGCGATTCAGCCATTGCCGCAATGTTCCCGACCGGCGCGCTGTTCGAGGCGCTGCGTCTCGACCCGTATCTGCGGGCGACGGGGATCAGGCATCCCGCGATTTCCGTCGAGCTGAACGCTCTCGCCGACCGGACCGCGAAGACGGAGACGGCGCTGGTGCACGGCGACGTCAGCCCCAAGAACATCATGATCGGACCGGATTCCGAGCCGGTCTTTCTTGACGCTGAATGCGCCTGGTACGGCGATCCCGCCTTCGACCTCGCCTTCTGTCTCAACCACCTTCTCCTCAAGTGTCTCGCCGTCCGGGCGGCGTCGCGCGCGTTTCTCGGCGCGTTCGATGCGCTGGCCAGCGCCTATCGCGGCGGGATCGACTGGGAGCCGGCCGCCGATCTCGAGGCGCGGGCGGCATCACTTCTGCCGGGTTTGTTTCTCGCCCGCATCGACGGCAAGTCGCCGGTCGAGTACGTGACCGAGGAGGGCGACCGGGAGCGGGTGCGGCGCGTGGCGATCCCGTTGATCGGGAAGCCACCGGCAGCGCTTGCCGCGGTGAGGGATGCCTGGACGGGGGAGCTTGAGGTTTGACGAACACCACGATCGCCGGCGTGCACGGCCGCCGGGTGTGGGATTCGCGGGGCCGGCCGACGGTCGAGGCGGAGGTCAAACTCGCCGGCGGCGCGCTCGGCCGGGCGATCGCACCGGCGGGAGCATCGACCGGAAGCGGGGAGGCGGTGGATCTGAGGGACGGCGGGGCGACATTCGGCGGGCTCGACGTCACGAAGGCGGTCAAGGCAGTCGAGACGGAGATCGCGACGGCGCTCGCCGGCCTTGATGCGGCAGATCAGGAAACCGTCGACAACGCCTTGATCCAACTGGACGGTACGTCGAACAAGTCGCACCTCGGCGGCAACGCCATGATCGCCGTCTCGATGGCGTCCGCGCACGCCCGCGCCGCCGCCGAGGGCGTCCCCTTATGGCAATCGCTCGCCCGCGGCCGTCCGGGACCGTCTCACCTGCCCTTACCCGAAATCCAGCTCTTCGGCGGCGGCGCCCACGCGGCGCGGCGGGTCGATATCCAGGACTTCATGGTGGTCGCGACGGGGGCGGACACCTTCCGGACGGCCCTCGATATGACGGCGGAAGTCTACCGGACGGCCGGCGACATGCTGTCTCGATCGGGACGTCTCATGGGGGTCGCCGACGAGGGGGGATACTGGCCGGCCTTCGACACCAACGAGGAGGCACTCGAGCTGGCGGTGGCGGCGATCGAGCGGGCCGGGGTCA
>Ga0210144_1000997_pt1 | contig 12637 bp, 10 predicted proteins | sample Muzzi_PWA_D2_FD_185532 | JGI IMG/M metagenome (GOLD analysis project Ga0210144, IMG submission 185532) | Wetland microbial communities from San Francisco Bay, California, USA, that impact long-term carbon sequestration - Muzzi_PWA_D2 (SPAdes) | ecosystem: Environmental > Aquatic > Marine >...
TGCCGGCGCCCGCGGTCGCCCCCCGCATTGGGTGCAGCCGTTTTCCCCGTGTCTGATGGCCTCGTATTAACCGGACAGGCTCCTGACCCGCATGGCGACGCGCTATCTGCTGCACAGTTCGACTTTCCGCCTGGCGCTGATTTACATGGTGCTGTTCGGCGTCTCGGTCCTGATGCTGCTGGGGTTCATCTACTGGTCGACGGCCGCTTACCTGACGCAGCAAACCGACGCGACCATCGAGGCCGAGATCGCAGATCTTGCGGAGCGTTACCGCACGACGGGGCTCGCCGGGCTGACGACGCTGATATCGGCGCGTCTGTCTCGCAAACCCGCCGGTTCCGCGATCTACCTGCTGGTGGACAAGGACTTCGATTCGCTGCTCGGCAATCTTGACCGCTGGCCGCGTGGCGCAGAGATCAAGGACGGCTGGATCGATTTCCGGCTGGAAGGCCACGGGGCGGACAACGTGGATGTCCACCCGGCGCGCGCGCGGGTGTTCCGCATCGAAGGCGGTTTTCTCCTGCTCGTTGGCCGGGATATCCATGATCTCGAACTCACCAAGCAGCGCATCATAACCACCCTGGCCTGGGGGCTCGCAATCACGCTCATCCTGGGCGGTCTCGGCGGCGCCATGATGAGCCGCACCACCGTGCGACGCATCGAATCGATCAACCAGGCGAGCCGGGAAATTATCTCCGGCGATCTCGGTCGCCGCATCCCCACCCGCAATACCGGGGATGATTTCGACGTACTGGCCGACAACCTGAATGCCATGCTGGACCGGATCGGCTCGCTCATGGAGGACGTGCGTCGGGTGTCGGATAACATTGCCCACGACCTGCGCACGCCGCTGGCGCGGCTGCGCAACCGGCTGGAGGAATTGCACCTGCAGACGTCCGCTTCCGGCGCAAGTTCGGAAGGCATCGAGCAGGCCGTCGCCGAAGCCGACCGCCTGCTGAACACCTTCAATGCGCTGCTGCGTATTGCGCGCATCGAGTCACAGCACGGCGACGAATCCTTCACCGTGATCGCCATGGGCGACCTGGTCAGGGATGTGGCCGAACTCTATGAACCGCTCATGGAGGAAAAAAACCAGACGCTGGCGATGCAGTTGCCCGGTGATGTGCACCTGTCCGGAGATCGCGATCTGCTGTTCCAGGCGATCGCCAATTTGCTGGACAACGCGACCAAGTACACACCGGCGGGCGGCAGCATCCGCATCGACCTGGCGAGGCTGAATGGAACGGGGAGGCTGGTCATTGCCGACAGCGGCCCGGGTATACCCGAGGCGGCACGTGACAAGGTCTTTCAGCGGTTCTTCCGTCTGGAGCAGAGTCGCACCACGCCGGGCAACGGCCTGGGTATGAGCCTGGTCGCCGCCGTAGTGACGCTGCACCGGATGTCCATCCGGCTGGAGAACAACCGGCCCGGCGTGCGGGTGGTGATCGAGTTCCCGGCAGCTGAGTCAGCCGCCGCCGCCGTGGCTTCGATAAATTAGCCACGGAAACACACGGAATTACACGGAAGTATTAATTTATGACCTTCCCTACACATCATTTTCACCGCAAAGACGCAAAGTTCGCAAAGATACTTAATAAACGGGAAAATTAAACGGCTTTGCGTTCTTTGCGCCTTTGCGGTGAGTTAATGTATTCATGGGCAGACATTAACTAACACATGGAATTGCATCTGTTGCAGGTGCTTCTTTTCTGTTGTTTCCGTGTAATTCCGTGTGTTTCCGTGGCCATAAACACAATACTTCCGCTCCATTAACAAAATTTAATGCTGTGGTAAGACTGGGGTTAGGGCCGTCGCACTAACCTAGAACGGGTGAACAGCCATTCGATTGAATCGGTACAGGGAACCGTAGAACATGTATCCCTTGCCAGGGCAATCCGGTCCGGTGTGCGCTGGAGCGATCTGGCCGGAATGAGCGTTATTAAGGAAAAACTTCAACAGAACCAGACCGGGTGAGTCGTTGTCACACCAACCACCCATTCCCGCGAGATCGACGAGGACAGACGATGGATACAGCAACCGCAACACAGCCCCGGAACCAGCCGGGCAGCACCGTCCAGGCGGCCTTCGAACGCCTGAGAGGCGAGCTGGATGACCGGATCATCGGCCAGCAGCAGCTTGTCGAACATCTGCTCATCGCCCTGCTGGCCGACGGCCATCTGCTGGTGGAAGGGGCGCCGGGTCTGGCGAAGACCACCGCGATCAAGGAGCTGGCATGCCGCATCCAGGGCGATTTTCACCGCCTGCAGTTCACCCCGGATTTGCTCCCCGGCGACCTGACCGGCACCGAGGTGTATCGCCCCCAGACCGGCGAGTTCGTCTTCCAGCGCGGACCGATTTTCCACAACCTGGTGCTCGCCGACGAGATCAACCGGGCGCCGGCCAAGGTGCAGTCCGCGCTGCTGGAGGCGATGGGGGAACGCCAGATCACGGTGGGACAGGTGACCTACCGCCTGCCCGGCCTGTTCCTGGTGATGGCGACCCAGAATCCGATCGAGCAGGAAGGCACCTATCCCTTGCCCGAGGCGCAGCTGGACCGCTTCCTGATGTACGTACGGGTGGGATATCCGGGAGCCGGCACGGAGAAACAGATACTCGAACTCGCGCGCCGGCAGGCCTTTGCGGCACGGGAGGAGGATATCAAACCCGATGTCCTGCTGACCCAGGAGCAGGTGTTCACCGCACAACGCGACGTGCTCGAGTTGCATATGTCGCCGGCTGTCGAGGAATACCTCGTGCAGTTGACGCTCGCCTCGCGCGATCCCTCGCCCTACGGTGATGACCTCAGGCGCTGGGTCAGCTACGGCGCGAGCCCGCGCGGCACCATCTCACTCGACCGTTGCGCCCGCGCCCATGCCTGGCTGAGAGGACGCGACTATGTGTCGCCCGAGGATATCCAGGCCGTTGCCTATGAAACCCTGCGCCATCGCATCCTGCTGTCCTTCGAGGCCGAAGCCGAGGGCGTCACCTCCGATGTGTTCATCCGCGAACTGCTGCAGCGCGTGCCGGTGACCTGAACATGGTGCCACTGCGAAGACTGTTTCGCCGGAATATCGCCGGCTCCGGAACACCGCAGAGCGATTCGACGCCGGCCGCGGGGGTCCGTGTCACCACCGACGAACTGATCCGGCTCAGGCTCGCCGCGCGCGACCTGCAGATTGGCAGCCGCCGACCGTCACTCAGCACCATCGCCGGTGCGCATGCCTCGCGTTTCCGCGGCCGCGGCATGGATTACCTCGAATCCCGCGGCTACCAGGCGGGCGACGATATCCGCAATATGGACTGGCGCGTGACGGCGCGCGCCGGCAACCCCCACGTGAAGCTGTACACGGAAGAGCGTGAACGTCCCGTGGTCGTCATGGTCGATCTCAATCCCGGCATGTTTTTCGGCACGCGCGGCGCCTTCAAATCGGTTATCGCCGCGCGCGCCGCCGCATTGATCGGCTGGGCGGCGGTGCATCGTCATGACCGCATCGGGGCACTGCTTTTCAACGGCAGCCACCACGAGTTGCGTCCCCTCGGCGGACAACGCGGCGTGCTGCGCCTGATCCGGTTGCTGGTTGGCGCCACCGACCCAGCGATCGGGATGCGTCAGCCGGCGCATCCCGGACTGCTGACCGACGCGCTGCGGCGGCTGCGGCGTGTCGCCCGCCCGGGCGGCCTGGTCTGCATCCTGAGCGATTTCTACGGGATCGACGCCGATACGCGCGTGCATCTGCAGCGCCTGCGCCAGCACAGCGACGTCGTGGCCTGCCAGATCGTCGATGCCGTGGAAGTGCATGCCCCTCCGCCGGGGCGCTATGGCATCAGTGACGGACTCCGAACCGCTATCCTTGATACCCGGTCTACCACCCGCCAGGCGGCCTATGAGCGCTTTCTCGCGCAGCACCACCAGGCGGTCGATGAGCTGATGAGCGCCTGTGCCGTACCCCGCATCCGGCTGGCGACGACCGACGATGTGGTCGAGCGGCTGCGCGCCAGCCTGGGCGAGAGTGCCCGGCGCGGAGCGGCTTCCGTCGGGGTGGCGGCATGAACCCGACGGCCCCGCCGGTGCTCGATCTGCGCGACGTGCATGCGCCGCCCTTTCCCGATTTCTGGCCGCCCGCACCGGGCTGGTGGATCGCGGCGGCGCTGCTCGCCGGTGTGCTGGTCTTTATCTCGGTACGGCTCTATCGGCGCTACCGTCTGCGCCGTCTGCGCCGGCAGGTGCTGACCACGCTCGACACGCTGGCTGCCGGCTACTCCAGCGAGCAGTCGGTCGGTTTCGTTACCGAGGTGTCGATGCTGCTGCGGCGTGTCGCCCTGCGGCGCTTCCCCCGGCGCCGGGTCGCAGCACTGTTCGGCACCGACTGGTGTCGCTTCCTGGATGAGACCGGGGGCGAGGGCGGCTTCAGCCGGGGGGCGGGGCAGGTGCTGGCCAGCGGTCCCTATGCCTCCCGCGTCGACGTCGACCCCGAGGGGCTGGTGGCGCTCGCGCGCCTGTGGATCCGGAAAAATTTCGGAGAACCTCATGGGGCTTGAATTCGCCTGGCCGTGGTTGTTCGCCGTCTTGCCGCTGCCGCTGCCGCTGCTGGTGGCGTGGCTCATGCCGCGTGCTCCCGAGATGCAGGACACGGCATTGCGGGTTCCCTTTTACGCATCCTTCAGCCACGTCGCGGCCGGTAAACAGTCGCCGCACTCGCGCCTGCTGCTGGCGGCGCTGGCCTGGGTGCTGCTGGTCTGCGCCGCGGCACGGCCGCAGTTCGTGGGCGCACCGGTTCACCTGCCGGTGACCGGCCGCGACCTGATGCTCGCGGTCGATATCTCGGGCAGCATGGCGACCGAAGACATGCAACTCGGCCAGCAGGTGACGGACCGGTTGACGGCGGTCAAGGCCGTTGCCGGGAATTTTATCGATCACCGCGAGGGCGACCGCCTGGGTCTGATCCTGTTCGGCGACCAGGCCTACCTGCAGGCGCCGTTGACCTTTGACCGGGAAACCGTGCGCACCCTGTTGAACGAGGCGGCCATCGGCCTGGCCGGCAAGAGCACCGCCATCGGCGATGCCATCGGTCTGGCCGTGAAGCGCTTGCGCGAGCGGCCCGCGGAGAACCGCGTACTGATCCTGCTCACCGACGGCGCCAATACCTCAGGAAGCGTCGACCCCCTGAAGGCAGCCGATCTTGCCGCGCGCGAGGGCGTGCGCATCTACACCATCGGTGTAGGCGCGGATGAACAGCTGGTGCGCGGGTTCTTCGGCATGCAGCGGGTACCCTCGACGGAACTGGACGAGACCACGTTGAAAGCGATTGCACAAAAAACCGGCGGTCAGTATTTCCGCGCGCGCGACATCGAGAGCCTGCAGAAGATCTATGCCCTGCTTGACAAGCTCGAACCGGTGAGCCAGGACGAGCAAACCTTCCGCCCGATCCATGAACTCTATGCGTGGCCGCTCGCCGGCACTTTGTTGCTGACGGCGCTGCTGGCGCTGGGCATGACCGGCGTGTTTCGCCGTGTCGGGAACATCGAGGTGCGTCATGCCTGAAGCGTTTCATTTTCAGCAGCCCCTGTGGTTCCTGGCCCTGCTGCCGCTTGTTTTGCTGCTCTGGCAGCTTCGCGGAGACGGATCGACGGACAGCGCCTGGCGCCGGGTCTGTGATGCAAATCTGCTGCCTTACCTCCTGGTCAACCCGCAGCGGGGCGAGAGTCGCCTGCCGCTGTGGCTGCTCGCAGGCGGCTGGCTGATTGCGGTCATCGCGCTTGCCGACCCGGTATGGGAAAAACAGCCGCAACCGGTGTTTCGCACCGAGGAGGCGCGTGTCGTGGTGCTCGACCTGTCGCGTTCCATGTCCTCGTCCGACCTCAAACCCTCGCGACTGGAACGCGCCCGTTACAAGATCGAGGACGTGCTGAGGCGCAGCGAGGAAGGGCAGGTCGGGCTGGTAGTCTTCGCCGGTGATGCCTTCGTGGTCACGCCCCTCACCCAGGATACCCGTACCATCACCGAACTGCTGAAGTCGCTGGAACCCGGTATCATGCCGGTGCAGGGCAGTCGCGTCGACCTGGGCCTGCGCAAGGCCGGTGAACTGCTGACCCAGGCAGGCGCCGGTCGCGGAGAGATTCTGCTGGTTACCGACGGGTACGAGGGCAGTCAGGCGATCGACGCGGCCCGGGACCTGAGACGCCAGGGTTACACGGTGTCGGTGCTGGGCGTCGGAACGACGCAAGGCGCACCCCTGTCCGACGGGGGCGGCGGCTTCGTGCATGACGGGAAGGGCGCCATCGTGGTGCCGCGACTCGATGCGGCGTCATTGCGCGCGCTGGCCACTGCCGGTGGCGGGCGTTACGCCACCATCACCGGCAATGGCGCCGATCTCAAGGCGCTGCTGACACCTCTGACTCCGCAGCTCGACTCCAAAGTGAAACAAACCGGCCTGCAGACCGATGCCTGGCGTTCCCGCGGTCCCTGGCTGGTGGTGCTGCTGCTGCCGTTCGCCGCCCTGGCGTTTCGGCGTGGCTGGCTGCTGGGGGTGATTCTGCTGGTCGCGGCAACCGCCATACCTCCGCAACCGGCCATGGCCTCGACCTGGGATGACCTGTGGACGCGACGCGACCAGCAGGCCGCACAGGCGCTCGCGGCGGGTGAACACGCCCGCGCGGCGCAACTGGCGACGGACCCGCGGCAACGGGGTACGGCGCAATACCGTGCCGGGAAGTATGAAGCGGCGCTCGAGGATTTCAAACAGGCAACCGGGCCGGATGCCGCCTACAACCAGGGAAATGCCCTCGCACGGCTTGGCCACTACAAGGAGGCCATTGCCGCCTACGATCAGGCGCTGGCGGCGCAGCCGAACATGGAGGATGCACAGCACAACAAGGCGGCCGTCGAAGCACTGCTGCGTGAGCAGGAAAAACAGAGACAGCAGCAACAGCAACAACAACAGGGACAACAGGGACAACAGGGGCAACAAGGGCAGCAGGAACAACAGTCCGGCCAGAATGGCTCGGGGTCGGAGAAACAGGAAGGCAGCGAAGGCGATTCCTCGACCCAATCAGATCAGCAGGCGGCGAAGCAGTCGAGTGGCGAGGGCAAGGACGGCTCCGCCGCACAAGCGGCTAATGACAAAGAGAAACAGGATGACAAGTCGTCCGGTTCATCCGCCAATACCGAACCGGACAGGAAGGACCAGGAACAGGCCAGCGATCAGGCCGCATCGAGGGACAAGGCACAACACGCCGGCGAGAAGGGTGCCGAGTCGCAGGATAACAAGACGGCATCCGGCACTGGAAAAGCGTCGACGCCGGATACCGGGGATAACCCGGAATCCCGCCCGGCGACCAACGAGGCAAAGGCACAGGCTTCGGCGCAGGAATCACCACAAGCGCCAAGACAGCAAGCCGCTGCACGCCCGGCAGGCGAGGAGCCGGCAGAGAATGACGGGGCTTCGGGAGCGCAGGCCGCTGCCGACACGACCTCCACCGAGGAACAACAGGCCACCGAGCAGTGGCTGCGGCGTATCCCCGACGATCCGGGCGGTTTGCTGCGACGCAAGTTTCTCTACCAGTATCGCCAGCGTGCCGCCAGTGCCGACAGCGGCAGTGGCCAGGACTGGTGAAAACAGCTGCGTGAGATATGCTTAATTTATGTCCATCCATAACGTATTAAACTCACCGCAAAGGTGCACGACTGCAGGAAGAAGGTGAGACCGGGTACCGGTCGAGAAACCGGTTTGTGTTGAAATCGGTGTTTCTGGACGCATATTAATTAAACATTTCTCAGGAGCCATATTGATGTTCAACAATTTCAGGTGTTCGGGCAATGGAGAATCGACAAGGGCAGGATGGCTGCTTGTCCTGTCTCTGCTGCTGACCCTGTTCTCGACCACCCTCTGGGCGGGCGTGACCGCGACTCTGGATCGCAGCACCATCGCCGAGGGCGACACCGTCACACTGACCATCAAGGCCGAGGGCCAGCACGCCCAGGGCGCCCAGCCGGACCTGTCTCCCCTGCAGAAGGATTTCGCCATCCTCGGCACCAGCACCAGCCAGCAGATGCAGATCATCAACGGCCGGATGTCCAGCAGCGCCAGCCTGCGCGTGGAACTGGAACCGAAGCACGCGGGGCGTATCGAGATACCGGCCCTGAAGGTCGGCGGCGAGACCACCGCTCCCCTGACCCTGACGATTGCCGACCAGCCGGCGGCCACGGCCAGTCAGCCCGGCAGTGCGTTGTACCTGGAAACCGAGGTGGAGCCGCACGGTGGCTCGACCTACGTGCAGCAGCAGATCCAGTACACCACGCGGCTCTACTACAGCATGCCGCTCACGGAAGGTTCGCTCGGCGACCCCGAACCGGAGCACGCGGTGGTGGAACGCCTGGGCGAGGACAAACACTACCAGACCACGGTGAACGGGCAGCGCTACCAGGTCATCGAACGCCGCTACGCGATTTTCCCGGAGCAGAGCGGCACGTTCACCATCCCGCCGGTCAGTTTCACGGGTCGCATGGCCACAGGTGGCGCCACGCGCCGCCCCTTCGGGCGCATGGATTCCATGATCGAGCAGTTCTTCGGGCACGATCCCTTCGGAAACGACCGCTTTTTCGCCACACCGTTCGGTGATCCCGGCAAGCGCGTGCATGCGCGCGGGGAAGCGGTTACCGTGAACGTGAAGCCGCAACCCGCTTCGTATTCCGCCGCGACCTGGCTGCCGGGCGAAGACCTGGTGCTGCATGACAGCTGGGCGACACAGCCGCCGGAATTCCGGGTCGGCGAACCCGTCACCCGTGTCATCAGCATCGATGCCAAGGGGCTTGCCGCTTCCCATCTGCCCGATATCGCGATGCCCGCCATCGCGAACATGCGGATTTATCCCGAGCAGCCGGTACGGGAAAGCCGCACCGACGGCGCGGTGGTCTACGGTCATAGTGAACAGTCATTCGCCTTCGTCCCGCAAAAGGCGGGCAGGGTCACCCTGCCGGAGATCCGCCTGAGCTGGTGGGATCTCAAGGCCGGCAAGGAACGGGTCGCCGTGCTGCCGTCCTGGAATGTGGAAGTCCTGCCCGGCGCCGGCGGCGTTCAGGGTGCGCCGGTTCCGCCATCCGCCGCGGTCAGCAAGCCGCCGGCGCAACCGGCCGCCGGGTCGCCGGTGCCGGCAAGCCCTGCACCGTCACCATCGGCAACGTTCAAGGCGCTCCTGCCGTACTGGCCCTGGATCGCGGGCGGGTTCGCACTGCTGGTGTTCGCAGGTCTGATAGTCTGGCGCCGATCCCGTCGCAGACCGCCGGCTTCGCAAGCGCCGGTCGCCAGGGAACCGGCCGCGCCGGCCACGGCGCCAGCGCCGGATCCCGGTGGAGCGCTGCGGTCACTCAAGCAGGCCTGTGATGACAATGATGCGCGTGCAGCCGCCCGGGCGCTGCTGGACTGGGCGGCGGCCAGGTGGCCGGACAACCCGCCGCGTAATCTGGCCGCCATCGCCTCACGCCTGAACGACGATGCCGGCGCCGAAGTCCGTCGGCTCGACCAGTCGCTCTATGCCCCGGGTGGCGTCGTCTGGGAGGGTGAGGCGCTGGAAAACGCCTTCAGGGCGACGGCGGTGAAACAGCCGGTGAAACCGAAAGCGGCTGCCGGCGGCCTGGCGCCGCTCTACCCGGAGTGGGGCAAGCGCCTGCGCTGAGGAGGATCGCGAAGTCCCGAGTCCTTACAGGCGCCTATTCCTTTTCCATGTCGATAATGCAGCCCGGTTTCAGATCGAAGACATAGGATCCCCCGGCGTCGATCTGGACATCGGCACTGCAGTGCTTGCCGCCCTGCCGATAACCGAACAGGTAGTCGCCCGGATCCGTGATAAAGGTGAAATCACTGGTGTCGCCGAACTGGTAGACGGGTTCCTCGTTGATGGTGAACGTCACGTCATCGAACACCTCTCCCTCGGACACATCCCGGTGAATCCTGATTTTCGCCGAGTCTTGTGGCAGGGTCGGCTCGGGCGGCGGATTTATGATGGTGCCGTTGGTTGCGCAGCCGGCGATCAGTGTCAGAGTCAAATAGCCAATAATGCGATTTGTCATGGGATTTTCTGTCCTCCTGGGGGGCGTGTTTTTTTCCCTGCCGCGAAGGATGCACCAACGGTCTGAATAAATCCATGACACGCCGTGTACTGCCCTGTTCGCTGCCAGTCCGTAGCCCCGTCGTTGTTCAAAAAGTGCGGCGGTTGTGCGAACGGCGCAGGCAGGGTCGATCGCCGGTGATTTCCGGCAGCGCCATGTCGCCGGGTATTGCAGCAGGGCAGGTCGGGCCGAACGAACGTGAAGCCCAACGGTGACAGTGGTCGCATGTTCTCTGTCGGCATCGCTGCGCCCGTACCCGGCTGGACGGCTGGTGGCGCTTCCTTTCATGTGCTCCCGGACGGCAGGGGTTTGCGCTATAGTAGAGCACCATGAGTGTTTCTGGATACTGAACCTGCACGGGAGAGATCGGCTATGAGAAAACATGGATTGATGCTGTTCGCACTGTTGCTTGCGGGCTGCCAGACGACCGCGACGACGGATGTCAACTCCCTCTGGTTCAAGATACGCCCGGGATCGACGCTGGTGCTCAACCAGCCAGTGGAGATTCCCGAAGGCGAGGCCCATGTCGATTTCCAGAACGGCCAGCTCTCGGGTGGCGTCGATGAATATATCGTTAACTGCAGTCTCGATATCGAAAATCTTGGCCCGCACACGGTGAGCCCCGACACGTTCCAGATCACCGATGCCTCCGATTCGCAGGAGTGGATCTCGCAACCCGACATCATGCGTTTCTACAAAGTGCTGCGGCTCAGATCCGAACGCCAGCCCGAGGTGCTGAAACTGGTCTGCCAGGACTGGGATGGTCCGTTGATGGGGCGACCGGTCACTGTCGGCGAGATTGAGAAAGCCGTCGGCGACTATTTCACCTTCCGGTTTACCCCCTAGCCCGGTTTATGTGATGACCGGCATTGCTGTTGTCGCAGCTATTGTGTATTCAATGAATTCCGGGTAATTGTATAGAGATGTCTGATCGTGCCGACTGTGAATCCGGGACAGGAAATTCACATAAGCATAATGCCGAACTTCTGGCGATCTCCGGGCAAGGGAAATCATCCGTGATAACGGTAAATCCATAAAGAACAAACCGAGGGTCCATCCATGACCAGTCAAATGAAAAACTTCCGTGTGCGCCCGTACCTGACCGCCATTACCCTGAGCACAACTCTGTTGTGCATTCCCGCGCTGGCCGAGACGATCTACAAATCGATCGATGCCGAGGGCAATGTCACCTTTTCCAGCACGCCGCCGGCGGGCGTTGATGCCCAGCAGATCGAGTTGCAGGCCGGTCCAACACCGGCGCAGCAGCAGCAAAGCACCGAAGAGGAACAGAACCTCGAAACGCAAAGCAATGAGATGTACCAGGAGACCGTCGAGGAAAACCCTGCTGAAGCGCAGGAGCAGCCTGAGGAACAGCCGGTCAGCGAGGATCAGCAGGATTCCGGGGATGATGTAGATCCCGTTTATGTGGGTGATGGCTATGTGGATGACCCCGAGCGGAATGAACGCGTACGGGACGGCGTTGACGATGTGCGGGAAGTTACCCCGTTACCAGCCGAGGGGCGCCATCCGGCGGGGCGCGTCCGATAGCGATCAGGCCATGGCCACGCCGGTTTATCGTCTGCAAATTGTCCGCCGGAAGGTCCAGCATCCTGTCGATGCCGGGCGATAACATCGACTGAGCGAAAGACGCGAGGCACGTATCGAACAACGATGCACTGAACCCACCATCCTGGAATGCTTCCGCGGTAGCCGCCAGTGCGTGGCCTGCATCCTGGCCAGGATATTTGCGGGTCTCGCGCTGATGCTGTTTTGCACCGCCGCGGCGGTTTCAGCGGCGCCGAATGGACCGTACCGGGTGCTGGTGCTGCACTCGTTCCGTAACAGTCTGCCCGTGAATACGGACTGGTCTAACGGGATCGTGCGGGGATTTACCTCGGTACCCGACCTGCTGGTCGAGATCGATTCCGAAACCCTCGATCTGTCACGTTTCAGGGATGCGAACTATGTCAGCGGCCTGCTCGATATCTATCGCCACAAATATGGTGACCGGCAGCCTGATCTGATCATTCCGACCTACACGCCGGCGCTTCAATTCCTGCTCAAGTATGGCGAGGAACTGTTTCCCGGAACCCCGATCGTTTTCCTGGGGGCGGACAGCCGCTTCGTTGCCACCCGGGAACTGGCGCCAAATATTACCGGCATAACCACCCATCGCGATATCGCGGGCACACTGGAGCTGGCTCTGCAGGTCAATCCCGATGCCCGGCGCGTGGCCGTGATCGTCGGGTCCGGTTCCATCGACAAGAATTTTGAAAACGATGCCCGGCAGGCGCTGCAACCGTTCGCGGGCAGGATTGAGTTCATGTGGCTGCGGGGTATGCCGCTTGCCGAGCTTACAGAGGCGGTCCGCCAGCTGCCGCCTGATACGGTAATCCTGTATCTGGTCCAGCTCGAGGACCGGAACGCAAAAAGCTACGTGCCGATCAGCACCCTGCAGATCCTGTCGCCCGCAGCGCATGCACCGATCTACGCCCTCTGGGATACCCTGCTCGGGCATGGCATCCTCGGCGG
>Ga0210144_1000998_pt1 | contig 12636 bp, 10 predicted proteins | sample Muzzi_PWA_D2_FD_185532 | JGI IMG/M metagenome (GOLD analysis project Ga0210144, IMG submission 185532) | Wetland microbial communities from San Francisco Bay, California, USA, that impact long-term carbon sequestration - Muzzi_PWA_D2 (SPAdes) | ecosystem: Environmental > Aquatic > Marine >...
GCTGAAGGAACCGGACAGCTGATCGCGCCATGCGTACCGGGCTCACGGTCTCGGTTATCGTCCATCTCGTCCTGATCGGCTGGGGTGTCGTTTCGCTGCGTGCCTTCGAGCCGCTCGATGCGAGCAGTATCGAAGCCGTGCCGGTCGAGTTCATCACGCCGGACGAAGAGAGCAACACGCCGCTCGGTGTGAAGACCGCCAAGGTGGCCGAGGTCTCTTCGCCCAACGATCCGACCGACGTTGCCGCAGAGAAGCCGGTTCCGGCGCCCGAGCCCCCGAAGCCCGATCCGGAACCGCCGGTACCGCCGCCTCCTCCTCCGCCACCTCCTGAACCGGCCCTGACCCCGCAGCCCGATACCCCGGCCGAGGCGGCGCCTCCTCCTCCTCCCGAGCCGACGCCTCAGCCGGAGGAACAGGCAGTCCCCGAACAGGCAACGTCGCCGCAAGAGACAAAACAGCCCGAGCCCGACGCGCCGAAGCCGACGGATCAGCCTGTCCAGGAAGCGCGGCTTGAGCCGCCGACGCCGCGCGTCCGCCCGAACCGGCCGGCGCCGCCGGCCAAGACCGAGGAGTTCACCGACGAGATCTCCGCATTGCTCGACAAGACCAAATCGGCGGCTGCTCCGGTACCTACCGAGCAGGACGCGTCGATCGGCTCGGTGACCGGGTCGCCGTTCTCCAAGCTTCAGCAGAACGAGATCGATGCCCTCCGGGCCCGGCTTGCCTCGTGCTGGAGCATCCCGCCGACCGCGGCCGACCCGGCGGAGCTGCGGGTCAAGGTCAAGATGTTCCTTGGCCGGGATGGCACGCTCGCCCGCGACCCCGAAGTCGTCGAGTACCGGCCGGGCTCGATGGGGCAAATCGCCGCCGAGAGCGCACTCCGGGCGGTCAAGGTGTGCGCGCCATACAATCTCCCCGCTGAGAAATATGATAGCTGGAAGGAGATCATCGTGACCTTCGATCCCCGGGAGATGTTCGGTGGGTGAGTCGATCGAGATCGCGAAACGCGTTCGGGCCACGCCCGGCCGCGGCGCTTTCGCGGCATGCATCCTGGTCGTGGTTGCCGTGTTGTTCGGCTGGTCGCCGGTCCGTGCCCAGCTCGAGCTCGACGTCACCCGCGGCAATGTGCAGCCGGTGCCGATCGCGATTCCCGACTTCGTGGGCTTTGGCGGCGACGCAGAACTCGGCACCGAAATCGCCGGTGTGGTCTCATCCGACCTCAAGCGCTCCGGCTTGTTCGTCCCGCTCGAGCAGACCAGCTTCACCGAGCGCATTGTCGACGCCGGCACGGTGCCGACGTTCGCCAACTGGCGCGTCATCAACGCCCAGGCGCTGGTGACCGGCGGCGTCGAGCAGCTGGCGGACGGCCGGCTTCGCGCCGAATTCAGGCTGTGGGACGTCTACGCCGGCGACCAGATCGCCGGGCAGCAGTTCTTCACCAGCCCGGAAAACTGGCGGCGCGTCGCCCACATCATTGCCGACGCAATCTTCGAGCGGCTGACCGGCGAGCGCGGCTATTTCGACACCCGCATCGTCTTCGTCGACGAGACCGGACCGAAAGACAACCGGGTCAAGCGGCTGGCCATCATGGATCAGGACGGCGCCAATGTGCGGTATCTCACCCGCGGCGACGATCTGGTCCTGACGCCGCGCTTCAGCCCGTCGACCCAGGAGGTCACCTACATGGCCTATGACGGCGATACGCCGCGCGTCTATCTCCTCAACATCGAGACCGGCCAGCGCGAGCTGGTCGGCAATTTCCCCGGCATGACCTTCGCGCCGCGCTTTTCGCCGGACGGCCAGCAGGTCATCATGAGCCTGGAGCAGGGCGGCAACGCCAACATCTACACCATGGACCTGCAGTCGCGGCGAACGACGCGGCTGACCGCGGATGCGGCCATCGACACCAGCCCGTCCTATTCGCCGGACGGTTCGAAAATCGCGTTCGAATCGGACCGCGGCGGCTCGCAACAGCTCTATGTGATGAACGCGGACGGCTCCAACCCACAGCGCATCACCTTCGGCGAAGGCACCTATTCGACCCCGGTCTGGTCACCGCGCGGCGATTACATCGCCTTCACCCGGCGGCATGCCGGGCAGTTCGCCATCGGCGTCATCCGCCCCGACGGCACCGGCGAGCGGATCCTGACGGAGGGCTTTCACAACGAAGGGCCGACATGGTCGCCGAACGGCCGGGTGATCATGTTCTTCCGCGATACGCCGGGCGCCAATGGCGGACCGCAACTGTGGACCATCGACCTCACCGGCTACAACGAATACCGGGTGCCGACGCCGGACTTCGCGTCGGACCCGGCATGGTCGCCCTTGATCAACTGACCGCCGCCGTTTACCGTGCCGGCGGCGGGCGAGGGGGCGCGGATGCGCGACGAAAAAGCGTCGTCGCGCGACAGTCGCAGACAGGGGCGCGACCTCAGCAATTCATTCTTAACCACGTCGCTGAACGCGGGCTTAACCACGCGCCGGCAAGATGGCTGGCATGGTGGACGAGGAGTTAAGTGAATGCCGCAGATTTTCACCACGTCGCGCTTCGGCCGGCTGGTCGTGCTCATCGGAGTGGCGCTCGCCCTCGGCGCCTGTGCTTCGAAGCAGAGCCTGACCGGCTCCGATCTCAGCATCACGGGCGCGGCGGCCCGTCCCGGCAGCACCCAGGAATTCGTCGTTAGCGTCGGCGATCGGGTGTTCTTCGACACCGATTCCGCCACGTTCACGCCGCAGGCGATCGCCACGCTCAACCGCCAGGTCCAGTGGCTCCGGCAATACCCGCAATACACCTTCGTCATCGAGGGCCACGCCGACGAGCGCGGCACGCGCGAGTACAACATCGCCCTCGGCGCGCGGCGCGCCACGGCGGTGCGGGATTATTTCGTGGCGCGGGGGATCGCCGCCAACCGCATGCGCACGATCTCCTACGGCAAGGAACGGCCGGTCGCGGTCTGCAATGACATCTCGTGCTGGTCGCAGAACCGTCGCGCCGTCATCGTGCTCAGCACCGCTGGGGTCTGACGGGCCTCCTCATCAGATCGGAAAACGGCGGCTTTGGCCGCCGTTGCCGTTTTGGACGCCAAAATTTGGCCGAACTCGCACGCCCTATGCTAGACGACCGCCGGGCGGCCTCGCAGCCGCCTTTTCTTCACGGGTGGCGTAGAGGGACAAAAGCTCAGTGACGTTGAAAGCCGGTTCCGTTGTTCTCGCCGCCACGGTTTTCGCGGTGACCGCTGCTTGGCCACCGACGGCATCGGATGCGGCGTGGTGGCCTTGGTCGAAGCGTCAGGACCGCACCGAGCAGCCGGCCCCGGCACCGGTTCAAGGCCCCGCACCGGCCGGAAACGGCGTCCCGGTCGCCCAGGCCGACCTGGCCGATCGCCTCAACCAGGCCGAGGCGCGCATTCGCGAGTTGACCGGCCAGGTGCAGGAGCTTGATTTCCGGCTCCGCCAGATCCAGCAGCAATTGGGGATCGAGACCGGCGACGCCCAGCCGAGGGCCGGCATGATGACGATCCCCGACAATGCCGCCGGCGCCGCCGCGGGCGCCCCGCCCCAGGATCTCGGCAATCTCGTCATCGATGCGCCCGGCAATCAACCCATCGACCTTACGGCGCCGGGCACTGCTCCGGTGGCTGCGCCAGCCGAGAAAGGCCAGCTGCGGTCCAACACCCAGGTCGTTTCGACAGGCGATCCGCAGGCCGACTACGAGCGGGCCTATTCCGGCATCCTGTCCGGCGACTACGCGCTCGCCGAAGCGTCGTTCCGCAATTTCCTCGCCACCTATCCCGGCGACGGTCACGCACCCGACGCGCAATATTGGCTGGGCGAAAGCTTGTTCGCCCGCGGCCAGTACAGCGAAGCGGCCGATGCGTTCCTGTCCGGCTACAAGGCCTATCCGCAAAGCGGCAAGGCGGCCGACACGCTGCTCAAGCTCGGACTGTCGCTTGCCGGCCTTGGCGAGCGTGAGGCGGCGTGCCAAACTTACGCCGAGGTGTTGAAGAAATACCCCGACGCCTCGAACGCGCTCCACCAGAGGGTTATCGCCGAACAGGCCGTTGCGAACTGCTGAAGCAACCGAACCGCTGACCGACGGCGAGATCGAGGCGCTCTTCGCGCCGGTCGCCGGCAGCCGGACGATTGCCTTGGCCGTCTCCGGCGGTGCTGATTCGCTGGCGCTTCTCGATGCGATCGACCGGTGGCGCAAGCGGGCCGGTCGGCCCGAAGTCGTCGTGCTGACTGTCGATCACGGGCTGCGGCCGGAGTCGGCCCGTGAAGCAAAGACCGTTGTCAAGATTGCCAAGCAGCGCGGCATGCGGGCGCGCTTGCTCGCCGCGACCGGGCCGGCCCCGAAGAGCGACATCGAAGCCGAGGCGCGGCGGGTGCGCTACCGCTTGCTGCTCGGAGCGGCCCGCGAAGCGGGGGCGTCGCACCTGTTGCTTGCCCATCACCAGGATGATCAGGCCGAGACGTTCCTCATCCGCCTCCAGCGCGGCTCCGGCGTCTTCGGGCTCGCGGCCATGCGGCCGATGGTCGAAAGTGACGAGCTGATGATCTTCCGGCCGTTCCTCGAGGTCCCCCGTTCGCGTCTCGCCGCGACGACTGCCGCGGCCGGTCTCGAAGCCGTCGACGATCCGATGAACAGCGATCCGCGCTTCTTGCGGGCGCGGATCAGGCGGATCATGCCGACGCTCGCCGCGGTCGGCATCGGGCCGGAGGACCTCGCGATGACTGCGGCGCGCTTCGCGACCGCCGCCGCCGCGATCGATGCTGCCACCGACAGCTTCATCGAGGCCTCGGTGGTGGTCAGCGAGATGGCGGTTGCCAGGATCCCCCTCCAGGCATTCCGTGCCGAGCCGGAGGAAATCCGGCTGCGGTTTCTGGTCCGGATGATGATGGCAATCGGCGGCGACCCCTATCCGCCCCGTTACCAGAGGCTGAAGGCTCTCCATGCCGGGCTCGTCGGTGCAGCGCACGGCCGCTTGAAGCGCACGCTGTCCGGCGTGGTTGCCGAAATCCGTAGTGGTTTCGTTCTCTTCTACCGCGAAGCGGGTCGAGCCGGCCTTCCCGAGGTGCGGGTCGGGCCCGGCTACCGGGGCGTATGGGATCGCCGCTTCCATATCCACGTCAGTGACGACGCTCCAGCGGACCTCGTTCTCGGGGCGCTCGGCGAGGCGAGCAGTCGCTTCCGGGCAGACGGCCCGAACCACATTCCGCCGGCCGCGTTATGGGTACAGCCGGCGATCCGGAGGAAGGGAAAGGTCGTGGCGGTGCCGACGATCGGGCCAGCCGAAGGGACAACCGAGGGAGGCAAAGCCGCGTTCTCGGTTACCGCCCGTGAGGTCATCAGCGACCGTCTGGCCGATCCGGCGCGGTTCCCGACCTACCACGAACCATGATGAAACGCTGTTCACCCTGCCGTAATTTCAGCATGATAGGACAGCAGAGTCTTGTTGGAATTCAGCCACCCGGCACCTATCTTAACGCTTGAGAAACCGGGTTGGAGCGGCTGGCGCGCCGCCGAGGGACCAGAATGAACGCTAATTTCCGTAATTTTGCGTTGTGGGTGATCATCGGCCTCGTGCTGATCGCCTTGTTTAACCTGTTCCAGAATTCCGGCCAGCGTGTTTCGGGCCACGACATTTCCTATTCGCAGTTCCTCAACGACGTCGATCAGGGCCGGGTGCGCAACGTCGTCATCTCCGGTCAGCAGATCGCCGGCATGTACACCGATGGCGGCGCTTTCCAGACTTTCGCCCCCGAGGACCCCGAGCTGGTCAAGCGGCTCGAGGAGCGGGGCGTCACGATCACCGCCAAGCCGCCGGCCGAGGCCGGACAGTCGCTGATCGGGATGCTCGTCTCCTGGCTGCCCATGTTCCTCATCCTTGCCGTGTGGATATTCTTCATGCGGCAGATGCAGGGGACCGGCGGCAAGGCGCTTGGCTTCGGCAAGTCCAAGGCAAAGCTCCTGACCGAGGCGCATGGCCGCGTCACCTTCGAGGACGTGGCCGGGGTCGACGAGGCGAAGGAAGACCTTCAGGAGATCGTCGAATTCCTGCGCGACCCGCAGAAGTTCCAGCGGCTCGGCGGCCGGATTCCGCGCGGCGTGCTCCTAGTCGGGCCTCCCGGCACCGGCAAGACGCTGCTCGCCCGGGCGATCGCCGGCGAGGCCAATGTGCCGTTCTTCACCATTTCCGGCTCGGACTTCGTCGAGATGTTCGTCGGCGTCGGCGCCAGCCGTGTCCGCGACATGTTCGAGCAGGCCAAGAAAAACGCGCCCTGCATCATCTTCATCGACGAGATCGACGCGGTCGGTCGGCATCGCGGCGCCGGCCTCGGCGGCGGCAACGACGAGCGCGAGCAGACCCTGAACCAGCTTCTGGTGGAGATGGACGGTTTCGAGGCGAACGAGGGCATCATCCTCATCGCCGCCACCAACCGGCCGGACGTGCTCGACCCGGCGCTGCTCCGTCCCGGCCGTTTCGACCGGCAGATCGTCGTGCCCAATCCGGACGTCGTCGGCCGCGAGAAGATCCTCAAGGTGCACGTGCGCAAGGTGCCGCTTGCCCCCGACGTCGACCTCAGGACGGTCGCTCGTGGGACGCCCGGCTTCTCCGGCGCCGACCTGATGAACCTCGTCAACGAGGCGGCTCTGCTTGCCGCCCGGCGCGGCAAGCGGCTGGTCACCATGGCGGAGTTCGAGGACGCCAAGGACAAGGTGATGATGGGCGCCGAGCGTCGCACCCTGGTGATGACGGAGGACGAGAAGCGTCTGACCGCCTATCACGAGGGCGGTCATGCCATCGTCGCATTGCACGTTCCGGCCACCGACCCGGTACACAAGGCGACGATCATCCCGCGCGGCCGCGCGCTCGGCATGGTGATGCAGCTGCCCGAACGCGACAAGCTGTCGATGAGCCTCGAACAGATGACCTCGCGTCTCGCCATCATGATGGGCGGCCGCGTCGCCGAGGAGATCATCTTCGGCCGCGACAAGGTCACCTCTGGCGCGGCTTCCGACATCGAAGGCGCCACCCGGCTCGCCCGGATGATGGTCACCCGCTGGGGACTGTCGGACGAGCTCGGCACGGTCGCCTATGGCGAGAATCAGGAAGAGGTCTTCCTTGGCCATTCGGTGTCCCGCCAGCAGAACGTCTCCGAAGAGACGGCGCAGAAGATCGACGCCGAGATCCGCCGGCTGGTCGAGAGCGGGCTCGCCGAGGCGCGCAGAATCCTCACCGACCACCGGGACGAGCTCGAGACGCTGGCCCAGGGGCTGCTCGAATACGAGACGCTCTCCGGTGAGGAGATCAGGAACCTGCTCGCCGGCAAGCCGCCGGTGCGTGATACCGGCGACGATCAGCCGGCCTCGCGCGGCTCCGCGGTCCCCGTCACCAAGGGCAAGCCGAAGGGCGCCGGGGGAGAACCCGACACCGGGCTCGAGCCGCAGCCGCAAGCCTGATTCGCGTCGGGCCGCGGGCTCGCGACGCGAATCAACCAAGGTGATTCGGGCGGCTCCTGAGAATTGGTTAAGAAATAGCTAGCGACGCACGCAGACAGTCTTGTTGGCCGGCTTGGTGCGTCGATTCCACCCTATACCTCAAGTCTCTGATTCGTAAGGCTTTCGTGCCGTTGCCGGCTGGGGGCGCCCCTTCCCCTTGTTCGGCGAGAAAGGTAATTGCTTAAGGTTAGCAAACGTGGTTAAGCCGACATTAACGATTAACCATAACAATTCCCTTCCAGAGACCAACTATGCTTGGCGCCCGCGCAAGTGCGGAGGGGCGCAACGGGGAAAGGGACTGGACATGGGGAGCTTCGGCAAATTTGCGCTGGTGGGCGCGGTCGGCCTGATCGGGCCGGCGGCATCGGTGCTGGCGGCCGACATGCCGCAAATCTACTACGAGATGGCGACACCCTATGAGGTCGGCAGCAACTGGTACCTGCGCGGCGACCTCGGCTACAAGTGGTATGCGGCGCCGGACGCCAGCTTCAACCAGCCGGGCTACGGCAGCATGAAGGACGAGAGCCTGAGCAGCACGGGCATCGTCGGCGGCGGTTTCGGCTACCGGTTCAACAACTCGTTCCGCACCGATGTCACGGTGGACTACGAGTGGCCGGGCACCTTCAAGGGCAAGCTGAGATGCCCGGATCCCTGCACCGGCAAGCCCGGCAAGGAATATTCGACCGAATACGCCGACATCGCCGCCTGGAGCGGACTGGTGAATTTCTACTGGGACTTCGACCTGAGCGGCGAGGGTATCGCGCCGGTCATCCCGTATATCGGCGCCGGTCTTGGCGCTTCGAGCCTGACCACCAGCAAGGTCCATTACGTCAACCCCAACGGCACGACCGGGACGTATGGCGGCGCCACCGAGCTGAATTTCGCCTGGGCGTTGATGGCCGGCGTCTCCGTCCCGATGGGCAAGAACTGGCTGATGGATCTCAACTACCGCTACGTCAATCTTGGCGACGCGCAATCGGGCAAGACGCTGCCGCAGTTCGGCAACAAGCGGATCAGGTACGACAACATCGCGGCCTCCGAAGTCCGCCTCGGCTTCCGCTATCTGCTCAACTAGCGGGGCGGCCGTCCTCCTCTGGCCGCACCGGGGGCGCTGTGGAATGCGGCGGAGCTCTGCTTCGCCGCATTCCCGTTTTCAGCGCCCTCCCGCGTGGCGCGCATGATTGCCGCCCGAATATCCCGCCGGATCGTGCGCTTCAGCTTGTCGATGTCGAGCGGCGCGGGATTCCAGTCGATCTTGTAGGGCGGCGTCTGATAGCGATGGCGTGTAATCCCGATCTCGTCCAGCAGCGCAAGCCGCCCTTCGATCCAGAAGTCGTCTCCCCGCTGGAAGTAGATGACCGGGATGCCCATCGCAACCGACGGCAGGCACGCATGGAGCTTGGTGGTGATCACCAATGACGCGTGGCGACGGTAAAGCCTCAGCAAGGTGCGGGCGAAGCGCATCTCCCGTTCGGCGTCCGGAAGGCCATCGTCGACTTCGGGCAGGCCGACCTCGGCGAACAGTCCGTTGAGCCGGTCGAGATTGTCGGGATCGACGTCGTGGGACAAGGCAGTCGCCGCCTGTCTCACAGCCTGCGGAAGGCTGACCCCCTTCTCGCTCAGGTCGACCAGAAAGATGCGTCCGCCGTTCGCCGGGCTGTCTCGCCGCTTCGGAAATGTCAGAGTCAGGCACAGGCTCAGATAGGCGTCGATGCCCCGCGCCCGAAGCATGTCCATCGTCGCGCGGTCCCGACAGCCGATCGGCGCGTGCGCTCTGAGATAGTCCAGATGCTCGCCCGCTTCGTCCATGCGCTCGTAGAGCTCGCCGGCGACGCGAAAGCCGAAGAAGATGGGCTTGATGCTTGATGACGGAGGAAAGGTCCCGCCGCCCTGATGGAAGTTGCCGTTGAGGACAAGGTGATAGACCTCCGGCTCGCAGACCTGATGCAGCTCGTCGCGGAAGAAGTACTTGGCCGGCCTCCCGATGTGCTGCGCAATCGCGATGCTCTGGATGCAGTCGCCGAGGTTGCGGCCGATATTCCTGTACTTGAGGTTGGCGAACTCCACGGCCGTAAATCTCGCAATATGTCTGGTCGGTCTTTGTGTACAGGTGGCCCGTCGGCCTGGAAAGGGCCGCCACTGGAAACAGTTTCAACGTCGGTGAAAACGCAAGCGGCGGCAAGGCCCATCATTTCCAGCAAGAAGACCGGCGCGCTCTACGCGACAAAGACGGCAAGGGGACGCTGACCAGTTTGAATTTGCTCACCTTGTCAGTACAGCCATGGAGTCGTCATCTTCGCTGGAAATGCCGTGCCGTGGCGCGGTTGCTAACGGGGAAACCGAATAGCTATAAGGGTCGCATTCGTCGCCGCGCCGTTGCGGCAGTTCTGGACTGACTGGAGGCGACGGGCAGTCACAACCATGCGCGCTATTGGTGGGGATTCTCAGGTAGTGTCTAAAGACCGACGGGTGGCAAGACCACTATCGATTCTCGCCGCCGTGTTCGGCGTCGCGACTGCCCTGTGCCTCGCGCCCACGACAAAGGTCGAAGCCGGCAGTGCGCCGTCGATCGATCTGGAGCAGCTCGGCCTGCCGGCCGATGGCGCGTGCGGGACCAAGGCAGTCACATTCCGGGCAAAGAAGAAATCGCCAGAGCATACGGTGTTCGAGGTCGACCTCACATCGGCCCAGCATCGGCACTGCCTTTCGACTCTCCTGACTGCGGCCGAAAAGCAGCCGAAGACTGCCCCGATCCACGATTTCATCTACTTCCAGGTTCTGCACAACCTCTCGAACAGGATCGTCCGCTTCTACCAGCATGGAAGCGCCGAGCGAACCGGCCTTGCGCACGTGGTCGACTCAAATGAGCAGTTCAATTTTGCCAAGTTCGATCGGGTTATTTTCGTGAACAAGCATGGCTTGCCGCATAATTCGATGGCGCAAGCCAAGCTCGGGTCGCTGTTTTTCCTGGCCAGTCTTGATGAGTTCACGAGCAAGAATCCTGATACGGAGCGCGCGAACGCCTATCTCAGACTCGGTCTCGCTTCGTACGGCCCCGTGTTGGACGAGATCGGTGAGGGCGGCCTGCGCTCGCGCGGCAAGTGCGATTTGAAGCCGGAGTATAAGTGTTCGTGGTTCCATGCTGTGACCAGCCGCTCGCGGCAAGACGCGCCGCTCTCGGGGGGCACGCTCAACAAGCACCTCATCGCGACGGCGCGCCTCTTCGAGTCGGCGGACATTCTTTCGAAGATCGATGGTTATATCGATCTCGATCTGAAGCCGACAATCGAGGCGTACAGGACGGCAGCGATCGAAGGTGTCAATCAACTCTCCTTCTCGAGCGGAAATCGTGCTCCCGGAGCAGCGCCCAACCTGATCGACTACATACCGAAGACGCAGGATGGCAAGCCCGTCAAGGAAAGTTGGCTATATTACGCCCTCAATCCGGCCACTCAAAAACCGTATTTTTTGAAGCATAAGCAATACAAGAACTGTAGATACCACATAATAGATGTAAATTCTATATTTACAATTCTAGCGGAATATGGTTCATACACTGATCTCAATGGTCTTACACAATTCAATCCCTACCTTGGCGAATCAATTCTCGATTTTGTTGTGGATACTTATCGATTCAAGCAATCTCACGGCGGAATATATACAGACTCCGAGACCATGGGCGACGGCAATTTCAGAGGATGTCTGGACGGAGATGTCGGCCTCGGTGAAGACGTAATGAACTATCTGTCTGACCTCGGACCCGAGTGGCATCCGCCTGCGTCGGGCGGAGATTCGAGCCTCTAGTAACTTAAGAGCCCGGTCACCAATCTTGCAATGTTCGGGTAGGGGCCAGGTCCGCAGGCAAATCGCGGGTGGCGCCGGCAGTCTCTCGCGGCCATGATGCCGGCTTTGCCGGGCTCTCGTGATCTGACTTACCATGTCGAGCAGCTGGGCAAAGGCGAAGCGACAGCTCGGCGCTCGAGCGGTTCGGCGCAAGCCCTCGGTTACGGCTTTTCGGCCTGCCGGCGGAGATAGGGCGCAACTTCGCGGCTGAGATTCCAGTGGGACCGGCGCGCCTTCCAGGCTGGCGGAACAATGCCCGGCAGGAAGGTATCGTTGATGGTTTCGATCCGGGCAATAAAGGCGTCTACCGCCTCCCGATCGAAATCTGCGGCAAAGATGCCGAGGGCGGCTTTTGCGAAATGGGCGTGGTACACGAAGCAGGCACCGCTCACTAGGCCGCCGAGGCCCCGGAAGTTGTAGTTCGGCGGCAATTGAAACGTTTTCGGCTCGAGATCCTGAAGAGCATCCGCGAGCGCCGGTTGGTCCAATGCTTCTGGCCCCTGCCCCTCGACCTCGATCTGAAAGTGGTGGGCCCACCTCTCGCCCAGGGCGCTACACAGGGTACCCCGAATGAAAATTACTCCGGAATTGAAGTCATGGCGCTTGCGCCGCTCCAACTTCAGCGCCTTGTCGATGTCTGTGATGTCGTGCCGGAGAGGAGCGGGTACTCCGGCGAACGCGAAGTCGTCGAACTCGAAGACGCGACTGATATCGCCCATGATGATGGTGTCGGTGTCGAGAAAAATGGTGTCCCTGCCGGCCCGCTTGGCGATCGACGCCACCTTCAGGAACCTGGGTGAGACGTCGGTATCCGCAATTTCGACATCGGTGAACGGGAACCACTCCCGCCCTTCGAACCGCGTGACGAACGCACGATTGTTGGTGATCAGCGAAATTGCGGCGCTGGTGTGCCGCCGCAGCGAATAGGCGGAAATCAGTGCTTCCGAACTGTATTTCGGCTCAGAAAGGTCTTTGTCATATGAAACATAGAGGAACATCTGGTGTTGATACTATTCCAGGTCGCAGGCAAAGAGTACCCGGCGAACGGCGCCGGGTCAGCCTTGTGCCACACCATCCCTCACGTTCACAATGAGAACCTGCGGCAACGTGCATCACCCGTGCAGGAAAGGCTTGCGATTTCGAACGGGGGCGCTAAACCCCTCGGCGGGACACCCCTCCCCAACGAGGGGCGCCTATCTGAAAGGGTAGACACGATGACCAATCCTGTCATGGGACCGGCCAAGCCGGCCCGCAAGCCTGCCAACCCCAATTTCTCCTCAGGACCCTGC
>Ga0210144_1000999_pt1 | contig 12628 bp, 10 predicted proteins | sample Muzzi_PWA_D2_FD_185532 | JGI IMG/M metagenome (GOLD analysis project Ga0210144, IMG submission 185532) | Wetland microbial communities from San Francisco Bay, California, USA, that impact long-term carbon sequestration - Muzzi_PWA_D2 (SPAdes) | ecosystem: Environmental > Aquatic > Marine >...
TTAATAATGAATTCAGGAGTCTCATTTACTGTTACCTCGCGTCTTGTTGACTGTGGTTAAGGTTGCCATCGCTCTCCGCCTGTTTATTATTAATTTCCTCCCGCAAAATCGCGGACGGACATTTCGCGTTATCCGTCAGATGGTGCCGGCCGCTCTTCAGTTCTCGAATCCGCACCTGGAAAAGACGTTCGCGGCTGGCCATGTACAGATCAAAACCGGCCAGGGCCAGCCTGTCGATGCGGTCGGCCACTTCGAGCCATTCCCGCTCGATTTCGCTTGACCATTCCGGCCGGCATTCCTCCCGGATGATCTTCTTCAGTGCAAAAATAAAAGAGAGCGCGGCCGAGGGTGCCAGCTCCCCCTGTACCGCCCGCAGCTTCATGAGGTGCTCAACGACCGGCTCCACCCCGGTCGGTTCCACGCTCCGAAGATCCCGGAAAATCTCACGTAACCCTTCGGAAAAACTATGTCCGAGCGGATTGGCAAAAGGATCCTTGCCCTTCAAAAACCTGACGGCTTCCGGCTGAAACTCCTTGAAGATCTGCTCGAGCCATTTTTTATGTATTGATGGCTCTTTCTCAGCCAGAAGCTGCAGAATACGCATATATCAGATTCTAAACCAAAGGGGGAAACGATTTGCGAACCGCTCCTAAATATGAATGGCGATTCAGTGGATGACCAAAATCACTAGCATGTTTGTAATCTTTTTTCAAGAATAAAAAGGAAGGGCGGGATATGCGGAACTGCGTTCAGAATAACCGACCAGCCGAAGAACCCCCTATTACGGGAGATGGTCCACAAAGCCCGCAGCGGTCCAGCAATCTTTGCCGCAAGGCGGAATGTCTGGCCTGGACCCGATTGTTGGCGATGGCCAGACTTACTGCCCGGCGGCTGCCGACCACTACCACCAGACGCCTTCCTCTGGTCAGGCCGGTATAGAGCAGGTTGCGTTGCAACATGGCAGAGTGACTGGTATGCAGGGGCATGATCACGCAGGGAAACTCCGAGCCCTGAGACTTGTGGACGGTGATAGCGTAGGCCAGCTGCAATTCATGACAGTCGGCGGGCTCGTAGGTCACCCGATGCCCTTCGAAGTCGACCTGGAGCAAGTCGTCCTCCCGGTCTACCCTGGTCACGAATCCGATATCGCCATTGAAGACCTCTTTGTCGTAGTTGTTGCGCAGCTGCATGACCTTGTCGCCAGGGAAAAAGCCGCTGACCGGCTGCACCCGGTCGGGCGTGGCTCCTATCAGCAGCTCCTGGAGTCTCAGGTTGAGGTTCTCCATGCCGATCAAACCTTTGCGCATCGGAGTCAGAACCTGAATGTCGCGGCGGGGATCAAAGCCGTACTTGCGGCTCAGGCGTCCCCCGCAGAGGCTGAGGATTTCCGCCTCGATCTCCCGGTCAGTTTCCCTGGGGATAAAGTAGAAATCCTTGTCTTCCCGATAGTCGGGCAACAACTCGAAGGGCTCCCCGCGATTGACCCTGGCCGCATTAAGGCTGATCAGGCTGCCTGATCCCTGCCGAAAGATCCGGGAGAGCCGAGCCACCGGAGCAATCTCGGCCCCGATCAGATCTTTCAGGACGTTGCCCGGCCCTACCGGGGGCAGTTGGTCGGCATCGCCCACCAGCAGCATGGCACCCCCAGGCGGCAAAGCCCTGACTAGGGAATTGGCCAGAAAGATGTCCAGCATGGATGCTTCGTCGATTACCACCAGATCGGCCTCCAGAAAATTCTGGTCATTCCGCCGAAAGCCATGTCCAACCGGATCGAACTCCAGGAGCCGGTGGATGGTTCTGGCCTCACGGCCGGTGGCCTCACTCAGCCGTTTGGCGGCTCTCCCGGTGGGTGCCGCCAGGCTGATCTGCAAGCCCCGCTTCTCCAAGAGTAGGATCAAGGCCTTGAGAATTGTACTCTTTCCGGTCCCCGGGCCACCTGTAATCACCGCCAGACGGCTGCTCAAAACGACCTGCAGAGCATCCTGCTGCTCAACCGCCAGTTGCAGACCGAGATCGCCCTGGAGGGCCGGAAGCTCCTTCCCGACCTGCACCTCCCCCCAGGGTGGCAGCCCACCCTGCAACCGCAGCAAACCCGTCGCAGCCCCGGTTTCGGCATAGTAGAGCGGCGGAAGGTAGATCTTGTCCCAGGAAAGCACCACCTTTTCATCCGCCACCAGCTGGCTGAGCTCCGATTCCAAAAGAGCCGGCGGCATCTCCAGCAGCCCGGCGCTCTGACGGATCAGCTCGGTCTGCTCCAGATAGCAATGACCCTGGCCGGCCGCCTCACCCAGGACAAATAGCAAGCCGGCCCTGGCGCGACGAGGGTCCAGAGTCGGCATGCCCAGGGAGACGGCGATGCGGTCGGCGATTTTAAAGCCGATTCCCCAGATATCCTCGGCCAGGCGATAGGGGTTCTCGCGGACGATGCGCAAGGCTTCCCGCCCGTATGTACGGTAGATCTTGACGGCCTGGGTCGCCGAGATGTCGTGGCCCTGCAGAAATACCATGATCTCGTGCAGATCCCGGTGTTCACGCCAGGCCTGGGCTAATCTCTCCACCCTTTTGCGCCCCAGGCCGGGAACCTCCCGCAACCTTTCTGGCTCGCTTTCAAGAATATCCAGGGTGTCAAGGCCGAAGTGGGCTACAATTCGAGAGGCGTAGCTGGGTCCGATGCCTTTGATCAGTCCTGAACCCAGGTATTTCTCGATTCCGTTCAGAGTGTCGGGCCTCACCACCCGATAGGTATCGACCACGAACTGCCGGCCATGTCGGGGATCATGGCGCCACTGCCCGCGGACGGTGACGGAGGAACCGACCGCGACCCCGGCCAGGGCACCGACAACGGTGATTCCTTCCGTACCAGGCTCGGTCGTTTGCAGGTGGGCCACGGTGAAGCCCGTTTCAGGGTTCTGGAAGGTGATCTTATCCAGAACTCCCACCAGTTCGCGGGCGGCGGCCGTTTCTTCGGCTCCCCGGTCATTGCCGGGTTTACGGGAATAGTTGGGAGGGACCATCGGCTGATTATAAAAAGATCAACCGTAAAACCGCACTAAAAAGATAGGTGAGAGGGGGAACGGCTCACTCAACAACCGTGTTTGATCAGGAAATCCCTTCACCGGCCGGCGCAGAAATCTACCGCCTCCCGATAGGTGATGGTGGTGCCGCCGAAGATATCGAGGGCGCTGCCGATCGTGACATCCAGGCGGTTTCGGCCCAGTTCCCTGACCAGCCGCAGGTCATGGAGATTTCGGACCCCGCCGGCGTAAGTGGTGGGCAGCGGCGTCCAATCTGCCAGTCCGGCCACCAGATCCTCGGCCACCCCGGCGCATTTGCCTTCGACATCAGCGGCGTGGATCAGAAATTCGCTGCAGAAACCGGCGAAATAGGCCAGGGACTCGGGGCCTACTTCCACCTCGGTAAACTTCTGCCAGCGGTCGGTGACCACGAGGTAGCGCCCCCCACGCTTCCGGCAACTGAGATCGATGACCAGCCGCTCGCGACCCACCTGCCGCCGCAATTCACGTAAGCGATCTTCCAGAATCTTGCCGTTCTGGAAGACGTAGGAGGTGACAATCACCGCCGCCGCCCCATGATCGAGCCATTCGGCGGCATTGGCGCCGCTGATGCCGCCACCCAGCTGCAATCCGCCGGGCCAGGCAGACAAGGCCTCTGACGCCGCCGCCTTGTTTCCCGGACCCAGCATGATCACGTGCCCGCCGGTGAGTCCGTCGCGCCGATACATCTCGGCGTAATGAGCCGGAGGCAGCTCAGAGGCGAAGTTGGTGCGCAGAGCCGCCACATCGCCGTCGGTAAGAGTGGAACCGACGATCTGCTTGACTCTTCCCTCATGCAGGTCGATACACGGTCTGAATTTCATGCCGCCTCAAAAAAATATGGCGGAAAGACTATTGCCTTTCCGCCGACACTAAGACCCTGCCAAAACTAGCCGGCGTTTCGCGCCTCTTCAGGCCTTCTTCACCAAGTAAGTAGAAGGATCCAGGGCCATGGCCTTGCCCGGCTTGACACAACCGGTGGTATCCTTGACCACGTTCAGGGAAAGGTTCGGGGCATCGCCTTCAGGCTGAACCAACACCACGGTATCGAAAAGGTCATCGACCTCGTGACAGGGCGCCGGCACCCCGGCCGCGCTCACCCGGTTATCTTCCCGGTGGATCAGGGCCGAAAACCAGACCTGCAGGTCCATAACTTCCATCATCTCCCGGATATCGGCCACGGCCTGGCGCCCTGCCTCGGCAAAGTCGAAACCGTCAATGACCACGCAGGCCGGACGGAAAACGTTCTGATAAAGCAGGTCGTTGACCCGCTCTTCCAGCTTGGGCCTGGTAAATCCGGCCTCCTTGAAGGTCATGATCAAGCGGTTGCGCATGACCGCCTCCCTGATCTCCTCCGGGTCGTCCAATTCGGCGCCGGTCGAGATATCATTCAGGATGTCGTCGTACCAGACCCGCGTCTTGTCCAGGCTGGTCCCGACGCTGACGTGCAACACCTGATGGCCACGAAGTATATTGTCCAGGGCGATCTGGACCAGGATGGCGGTCTTGCCGAGCCCGGCCCGGGCCATGACCAGGCCCATCCTTTGATTGACCTGTTTCCCGGTTCCGTCCTGGACAAAAACGCGCAACGGGTTGTTTTCGATCAAATCCTTTTTCTGCATTCCAAGTCTCCTGTAATGACAAACAGTTGGCGGCCGGCGACACTGTCGCCCGCCCCGGACCAGCTCCTGGGAGAACTTTACAGAATTCCCGGCCGGCCCCGCAACCGGTTATTTCATTTCTTCTTGTTCTTGAGCCGCTCCTGAATAACAACCTCGGCGACATTCTTGGGTACCTGACGGTAGGCGGCAAATTCCATGGTGAATTCTGCCTTGCCCTGGGTCAGGGAACGCAGAACCGTCGAATAGCCGAACATCTCGGAGAGCGGTACCTCAGCGTCAACCACAGTATAGTTGCCTTCTTCGGTGGTGCCGACAATCATGCCGCGACGTTGATTAAGGCTGCCCATGATTGCACCCTGGAATTCGGTGGGACCCTCGACGGACACCTTCATGATCGGCTCCATCAAGACCGGGTTGGCCTTCATGTAACCCTGGCGGAAGGCACCGATGGCGGCAAGCTGAAAGGCCACGTCGGAAGAGTCTACGGCATGGGAAGCGCCGTCGTTGATGGTTACCCGCACCCCGGTGATCGGTGCCTCGGTCAGCGCCCCCTTGGGCAGACTCTTCTGGAAACCCTTATCGCAGGAAGAGATGAATTCCCGGGGGATGGACCCGCCGACAATGGAATCGACAAACTCGTACTCACCCTCGAATGGTTCCAAAAAACCGGCCACCCGGCCGTACTGCCCGGAACCGCCGGTCTGCTTCTTGTGGGTGTAATCGAACTCGGCCCGCTGGGTGATGGTCTCCCGATAGGCGACCTGCGGCGCGCCTATCTTGAGCTCGGCGTTGTATTCGCGTTTCATCCGTTCTATATAGACGTCGAGATGCAGTTCACCCATCCCGGAGATGATGGTCTCGCCGGTCTCCTCGTCCATGAAGGTCTTGAAGGTCGGGTCTTCCTTGGTGAAACGGTTCAGGGCCTTGGACATGTTGCCCTGGGCCTTATTGTCCACCGGCACCACGGCCAGAGAGATGACCGGGGCGGGGATGTGCATGGAACTCATGGAGTAATTGATCTTGCCGTCGGTGAAAGTATCGCCGGAGGCGCAGTCGATTCCGAACAGGGCGACGATATCGCCGGAGCCGGAGGCCTCGATCTCCTCCATCTCGTCTGCATGCATCCGCACCAGACGCCCGACCTTGACCTTCTTGCCGGTCCGGGTGTTGACGATGGTATCACCCTTCTTAATCGTGCCCTGGTAGGTCCGGACATAGGTCAACTGCCCGTAGCGGCCGTCTTCCAGTTTGAAGGCCAGGGCCACCAGCGGATCTTCCGGGCTGTTGGTAACCCGGATCTCGGCCTCCTCGTGGTCGAGATCCAGAGCGATATTCTTGATGTCGGTAGGACAGGGCAGGTAATTATTGACCGCGTCGAGCAACAGCTGCACACCCTTGTTCTTGTAAGCCGAGCCAACCATTACCGGAGTGAGTTCCAGGGCCAGGGTGCCTTTTCGGATCGCATCTTGAATCATCTCGACGGTGGGGGTACCTTCCAGGACCGCCTCCATCAACTCGTCGGAAAACATCGAGACGGCATCCAGCAATGTCTCGCGCAGGGCATCGGCCTCATTCCGGTACTCGGCCGGAATCTCTTCTTCCCGGATTTTCTCGCCGTTTTCGCCCTCGAAGTAAACAGCCTTCATGGTGACCAGGTCGATGATGCCCTTCATGTCTACTTCAAGACCCATGGGCAGCTGCAGAGCCACGGCATTAAGCTGGAGCTTGTCGCGCAGCTGACCGATGACCCGGTTGGGATTGGCGCCGGTCCGATCGCACTTGTTGATGAAGGCAATCCGGGGAACATTGTAACGGGTCATCTGCCGGTTGACCGTGATCGACTGGGACTGCACCCCGCCAACCGAACAGAGGATCAGCACGGCGCCGTCCAGCACCCGCAAGGCCCGCTCCACCTCGATGGTGAAATCGACGTGACCGGGTGTATCGATAATATTGATCGGATGATTTTTCCAGGTGCAGTAGGTGGCGGCGGATGCAATGGTGATGCCCCGTTCCCTTTCCAGTTCCATCGAGTCCATTTTGGCCCCGACCCCGTCCTTGCCGCGTACTTCGTGGATCGCGTGGATCCGCTGGGTATAAAAAAGGATTCGCTCAGTCAGGGTGGTCTTGCCCGAATCGATGTGGGCGCTGATCCCGATGTTCCTTACATTTTCCAGACCGTTACTCATTGTTACAACCTCAATTATTACTGAATTCCAGGCGGCTCGGGCCGCTTCAGCCGCATTGCCAAATAAAACAGCCCCGAAGCGGGGCTGCAGACAGAACAATCACCGGAAACCGCCGCACGGACAGGCAGTTAAGCCGGCGGTTTCGAAAGTCGGGTACTAATAACCGTAACCCCTCGGGCTGTCAAGGGAAATTCGTTCTCTTGACGACAAAAAAAGGCCCCGGCATCCGAGCGAGACCGGGACCGGGGCGATTATTAATTTTTCATGAATTTCCGCGACCGGAGGGTGATTGACGTTACCCGGCCGGTTCCGGGACATCAGGGTCGGCCGAAAGAATCCTCAAAGAGCTTTTCTATGGCCCGACGCCCCTCCTCGGTCAGATTCCTGGTTCCGGAACCGACGAAGGTTTCGTGCTCGATTAGCGGGGTCTCCTCGACCCAGGAACCATTTCGCCAGGTAAACCATCCCTTGCGTACTTGCCCGTAAACATGGACCGGCCGGTTGAACAACTTGGCCAACTCGACGGCCCAACCGGTACCACCTTTGACCGTGTTGTCGTCCTGGATGGTGCCGACCACGAAGATCTGGTGACCGTTGTTGACCATGTGGAAGATGGTCTGCAGGACCTTACGGATTTTCTCCGACTCGTAGTAGCTGCGCTTCATCATCTTGGAGGCCAGCTCCATACTGATGTCGCCACGCTTTAACTCTTCCATTGAAAGCATGACCACGTTGCGGTTGCGAGCCGGCATCCGCCCGTCAAAGGAGAAATTGACTTCCTTGATCCCCCATTTCTCGGCCATTTCACCGAAGTAGCTCTCGGCGCCCTGCAATCCGCCGCTATAGAGAATGCAATTCTTCCTATCGACCATTTCCACCACCCGTGACTGTAGGTTATTCTTCGTAACCTGAGGCAATTACGAAATTAATATATACCCCCAACCTATAAAGCACAACCGGCCAGGGAAAAAACCGCGGATGTTATTTAACCCGATCGCCAGATCTTGACAACACTATTCACCCGTTATAAAAGAACTATCAGTAAGGGTTATCACCACTACCCCGGGTAGTTTCCGGTCAATTTTTCAGAAGGGGATCACGATGGCTGAATTTAAATGCAAGAAGTGCGGCGCCGCGGTGGAATGCCGCTGTAAACCGAAAAAATGCCAGGCTTGCGGCGAAGCCGATGCGATGATCAAGCAGGAGGCCGCAAAAGCTTCCGGCTGCGGCTGCCGTTGCGGTAAGAAATAAGCCGAGCGCCGGACTTGCCCAAACCCCGGAGGCCAAACCTCCGGGGTTATTTTTTGGCCGGTGGTTGACTGACTTCCAGCCGGGAACGGAATTCCTTTACAATTTCAGCCGGAAAATGTGATAAATATTTATTTGGTCGGTCGTCGCCGACCTGCCGCCAGTAAGTCACCGGTTCCTTTACCCGGGGAGGCTGAATGCGCAACATTCTCACCACCTGCGTCTATTGCGGTTGTGGCTGTGGACTTTACCTCAAAGAAGTCCACGGCCGGGTCACCGGCTCCTATCCCAGCCGCAACCATCCGGTTTCCCGGGGCAACCTCTGCGTCAAGGGGTGGCACCTGCATGAGTTTATCCATTCGCCTGACCGCCTCACCACCCCCCTGATCCGCAAAAACGGTCGTCTTACTCAAGCCTCCTGGGACGAAGCCTTGGAGCTAACCACCCGGGAATTGGGCCGGCTGCGCGATGAACATGGCGGCGACAGCCTGGCGGTAATGGCCTCGGCCAAGTGCACCAACGAAGAAAATTACCTGCTGCAGAAGTTCACCCGGGCGGTGCTCCAGACCAACAATATCGACCACTGTGCCCGCCTCTGACACGCCCCGACCGTGGCAGGTCTTGCCACCACCTTCGGCAGCGGCGCCATGACCAACTCGATCAACGAGATCGAACGGGCCGAGGTGATCCTGGTTTCCGGTTCCAACACCACCGAGGCCCATCCCCAGATTGCCCGCCGTATGCTGGACGCCGTGGACCGCGGCGCCAAACTGATCGTTATCGACCCGCGCCGCACTCCCCTGGCAACCATGGCCCACCTGCACCTGGCCCTGCGCCCCGGCACCGACATACCCCTCTTGAACGGGATGATGAAGGTGATCATCGACGAAAACCTGGCCGACGATCTCTTCATCGAGATGCGAACCGAAAACTACCACGCCCTGCGCGATCTGCTCAACCGACTCGATCTGGAGGAGTTGGCGGCGACCACCGGCGTCGGTCTGAACCTGATCCGCCAAGCCGCTCAACTGTATGCCCGAGCCCAGAAAGCGGTGATCTGCTACTGCCTGGGCATCACCCAGCACGTCTGCGGTACCGACAACGTCCAGACCATCGCCAACCTGGCCATGCTCACCGGCCACGTGGAAAAGGAAAACACCGGGGTCGATCCTCTGCGCGGCCAGAACAACGTCCAAGGCGCCTGCGACATGGGGGCACTGCCCAACGTGTTTCCCAGTTACCAGCAGGTGGACAACCCCGAATACCGGGAAAAGTTCGAACAAGCCTGGGGGGTCAAGCTTCCTGCCAAACCAGGAATACGGCTGGTCGGCATGACCCACGGGGAACCTGGCGTGACCTTGCGAGGCATGTATATCATGGGCGAAAATCCTATGCTCAGCGACCCGGTCCTGGAACTGGTGCAAGAGAACTTGAAGAATCTGGAGTTCCTGGCGGTGGCCGATCTCTTCCTGACCGAAACCGCGCAGCTCGCCGACGTGGTCTTCCCGGCCGCCACCTTCGCCGAGAAAACCGGCACCTTCACCAACTCCGAGCGGCGGGTACAGATGGTCCGCCAGGCCATTCCGGTCCAGCCTGACTGCCGAACCGATGGTGCTATCATCATGGAACTATCACGGCGGCTCGGTTACGAAATGGCCTACGATTCCCCAGCCGAGATCATGGAGGAAATCGCCCTGCTCGCCCCCATCTATGGCGGTATGCATCACGACCGGCTGGAGACGGGCTGGGGCATGCAGTGGCCCTGCTGGGACCGGCAACATCCCGGCACCCCATTCCTGCACAAATACTACTTCACCCGGGGCAAGGGGCGCTTTATCCCGGCCGGGCACATCTCTCCCGCCGAAGTCCCGGACGATGAGTATCCTCTCCTGTTGATGACCGGGCGCATCTATCACCAGTACCATACCGGAACCATGACCCGGCGCAGCCATACCCTGCACCGGGAGAATCCCGAAGCACTGCTCCAGCTCAACCCGGCCGACGCAGACCGGTTCTTGGTCCGCAACGGTGAGACGGTTCGCCTCGCCTCCCGCCGCGGGACGATCGAGGTCAAGGCCGAAATCACCGAAGCGGTGGCGGCCGGTGCGGTTTACACCACGTTCCATTTCCCGGAGGCGCCGATCAACCTGCTGACCATCGGCGCCAAGGACGAAAAGGCCGGCTGCCCTGAGTACAAGGTATGTGCGGTCCGCATCGACAAGGTTTGACCATGGCCGACCAGTACTTGCTCAAAAAAGACCACCTGAAGCCTTTTATCCGGAAGCTGGCCAAGGATTATCGCATTGTCGCCCCCCTGCTCAATGAACACGGGGACACCATGTTCAATCCGGTCGCGGATCTGGACCGGGAAGAGGTCGACCTGGACAACCAACCCCAAAACTCAATCAAGCAGTTTTTCTTCCCGCAGACCGAGGCAATCTGCGAATACTCATGTGCCGAGCCGGGCCGCTATGAATTCCGCGAGGCCGAGCTGAGGACCGATCCTACCATCTTTTTCGGGGTCAGGCCCTGCGACCTGTCGGCCGTGCTCTATCTGGACGTCATTTTCCTGCGGGACGCCAAGGACCCCTTTTACCTGCGGCGGCGGGAGGTCTCGATCCTGATCGGCCTGAACTGCAACCGGCCCTTCGAGAATTGCTTCTGCAACGCCACCAAAAACGGACCGCACCAGGAGTTCGGTTTCGATCTGCAACTGACCGACCTGGGGGACCGCTTTCTGGTCGAGGTCGGCCGCGCCCGGGGGGAGGAACTGGTCAACCGCTGGCACCAGTTCTTCGTCCCAGCCACAGCCAGCGACAGCCAGACCCAATACCAGGCCCTTTTGGAGGCCCGCGGCTCCTTTCCCCGTCAAATCCATGTCGATCAGGCCATCAAACGTCTGCGGGAGGGCGAAGCCGACCCGCAGATCTGGCAGTTTCTCTCGCAACGCTGTCAGGACTGCGGCGGTTGCGCCTACGTCTGCCCCACCTGCACCTGCTTCACTATCTCGGACCATCCCGCTTCGGCCACAGCGGGGACCAGGCTCCGCTCCTGGGATGCCTGCACCTTCTCCGGCTTTACCCGGATGGCCGGCGGCCATAACCCGGTCCGGCGTGATTCTGCCGCCATCCGGCAACGATTCCTGCACAAACTTCTCTACGACGTCGAAAAGCATGGCCGTCCCAGTTGCGTAGGCTGCGGCCGTTGCGTCGGAATCTGCTTCGGCGGCACCGATATCGTTCGTTTCATCAATCTCGTCGGTCAGGAATAAGACCATGCCCTTGAGCCTCAACCACCCATACCTGCCGAAACCGGCCAAGATCCTGGAGATCGTCGAGGAGAACCCCCAGATCAAGACCTTCGTCCTGGCCCTTGCCGAGCCGGAGGTCAACCGGGCCTTCACTTACGCTCCAGGCCAGTTCCTGATGCTTTCGGTGCCCCATTGCGGCGAGGCGCCAATCTCCATCGCCTCCTCCCCGGCTGAGCCAGGCACCTTCCATCTCGCCATCCGGAAGGCCGGCAAGCTGACCGAGGCCATGCACCGGCTGAATCCCGGGGACATGGTCGGGGTGCGCGGACCCTACGGCCGACCCTTTCCCATGGCTGAACTGGCCGGCCGGGAACTTGTCTGCGTGGCTGGTGGCATCGGGCTCGCCCCCCTGCGCTCGGTGATTAAGACCTGCCTGGCCGACGACCGCTACCGGCCCAAAAAGATCACCCTGCTTTACGGCAGCCGCTGTCCCGACGAAATCGCCTTCCTCCGGGACCTGGACGAATGGAAGAACCGGGAGGGCTTCGTTGGCCACCTCACCGTAGACCGCTGCACGGAAGGTTGGGAAGGGTCGGTAGGGTTGGTCACCACCCTGCTCGACCGGGTCGAATTTAAGCCGGATCGAAACACCGCCCTGGTTTGCGGCCCATCCCTGATGATCAGGGCGGTTCTGGCCGAGCTGAGCCACCGCGGGTTGCCCGAGGAGCGGATCATCACCACCCTGGAACGCCACATGAAGTGCGGGGTCGGGGTCTGCCGCCACTGTCACCTGGACTCGAAACTGGTCTGCAAGGACGGACCGGTATTCACCCTGGCCGAACTCCGGGAACTCTCGGTCATGGAGCTGAACTGAATGGGAAAAGCATGGCCGGACACCCGCCGCGTCACTTTCCTGCCCTCCGGGCTTACCGTTGATATCGAGATCGGCGAAACCCTGCTCAAGGCGGCTCAGAATGCCGGTCTCCACATCAACGCCTCCTGCGGCGGCAGCGGAGTTTGCGGCAAGTGCCGGGTACTCCTGAAGACAGGTTCGGTGGCGGGCGGCCTCACCGAGAAACTCGGCGAACCGGACCGGGCCGCCGGCTGGCGCCAGGCCTGCACCGCGGTAATCGAAAACGATGTCACGGTGGAGGTCCCGGCCGGTTCCGGCAAGCTCGCCGGCGGCCTCTCCACCGGGGTGGCGGAACGGCATCGTAGCCGGTTGCGCAAGTACGATATCGATGAGTTGCGGCAGGCGGGGCTCTT
>Ga0210144_1001000_pt1 | contig 12627 bp, 10 predicted proteins | sample Muzzi_PWA_D2_FD_185532 | JGI IMG/M metagenome (GOLD analysis project Ga0210144, IMG submission 185532) | Wetland microbial communities from San Francisco Bay, California, USA, that impact long-term carbon sequestration - Muzzi_PWA_D2 (SPAdes) | ecosystem: Environmental > Aquatic > Marine >...
AGCGTCACCATCAGGCAATCATCGCCCTGGCACGGCGCCGCATCAACGTCCTCTGGGCGCTTATCGCCAACAGGACGCCCTTCAGCGCAAACCATCGAAAAGCCGCTTGACTGAAGCATTACTCTGCTGCCTCCGCCGCCAGCAGGCTTGCCTGGTGATCCGTGATCAGCGCGTCAATGATCTCGTCCAGCGCCTCGCCGGCGAGAACCTCGTTGAGCTTGTAGAGGGTGAGGTTGATCCGGTGATCGGTCACGCGCCCCTGGGGGAAGTTGTAGGTGCGGATGCGCTCCGAGCGGTCGCCGGTTCCGACCTGTCCCCGCCGCGCTGCGGCGCGTTCGTCCTCGGCATTCTGCCGCTCGAGGTCGTAGAGCCTGGCGCGTAGCATCTGCATCGCCCGCGCCCGGTTCTGGTGCTGCGACCGCGACACCGCCGTGACGATGATCCCGGTCGGGATATGAAGGATCCGGATGCCTGAATCGGTGGTGTTGGCGTGCTGGCCGCCGGCGCTCGAGGCCCGTGTGGTGTCGACGCGGATGTCTTCCGGCTTGATGGCGACGTCGACATCCTCGGCCTCCGGCAGCACGGCGACGGTGGCGGCGGAGGTATGGATGCGTCCGCTCGCCTCGGTGGCGGGGACCCGCTGCACCCGGTGCACGCCGGACTCGAACTTGAGGCGGGCGAAGACGCCCTTGCCCGAGACGTTGGCGATGATCTCCTTGTAGCCGCCCGCGTCGCCCTCGCTCTCCGACAGGACCTCGACCTTCCAGCGATGGAGCTCGGCATAGCGCTGGTACATGCGGAACAGATCGCCGGCGAACAACGCCGCCTCGTCGCCGCCGGTGCCGGCGCGGATTTCGACGATGGCGCTCTTCTCGTCCGCCGCGTCCTTCGGCAGAAGCAGGAACCGCACCTTCTCGGTCAGGTCCTCGATCCGCGCGTCGAGCGCTTCCGCCTCGTCGCCGGCGAGATCGGCCATCTCCGGATCGGAGAGCAGCGCCTCCAACCCTTCCCGCTCGCGAATTGCCGCACGGAGTTCGCGCGCCGCCTCGTAGACCGGCTCCAGCTCGGCGCGTTCGCGGCTGAGGCGGACCAAAGTCTCGCGGTCGAGCGGCGTCGCCAGCCTGGCGTCGATGGACTGGACGCGGGCGATGAGGGCATCGATCTTCTCGTTCGGGATCATGACTCTTGATAGCATTCGGAGCGGCGCACGCGCGACATATGTTGGTGGCCGTCGCCTCCATATGAAGTCCCGGCTCGAAGAGAAAAGCGCCGGGAACCGTCCGACGCATCGATCCGTCCTTCAGGTTCGTTCGCCTGCCCGCCTGCTCAAAACGGGATTCCTTCGGCGAGGGCGAAGTCGGCGAGGGCGGTGCGGACCCCCTCTTTCGAGGCGCCGTCGGCAAGCAGCGTCTCGACGCATCGGGCGACCTTGCCGGCATCGAGCACCAGCGTCATCGCTTTCACCGGGCCGATCGCCGCCGCCGACATCGACAGCGACCGGTAGCCGAGGCCGATCAGCGCCATCGCCGCCAGCGGGCTGCCCGCCATTTCGCCGCAGAGCGTCACCGGCAGCTTTGCGTCCCCGGCGGCATTCACGATCTGCCGCAGCGCTCGCAGGAACGGCCGCGACAGCGGGTCGAAGCGGCCGGCGACCATGATGTTGCCGCGGTCGCTGGCGGTCATGAACTGGTGGAGGTCGTTCGACCCGACCGAGATGAAATCGACCAGCCTCACCAAGCCGTCGAGTTGCCAGAGCAGCGACGGCACCTCGACCATGGCGCCGATCAGGAGCCGGGTCGGCTCCTCATGGCCGTGGCGCCGCATGTGGGCAATCTCCCGGTCGATCAGCTCGCGCGTCTCGGTGATTTCCCAGACGTCGGTGACCATCGGCAGCATGATGCGCAACTCGCGCCCGGCCGCGGCCTGGAGCAGGGCGCGGAGCTGCATGCGCAACAAGCCCGGCCGGTCGAGACCGAGCCGGATCGCCCGCCAGCCAAGGGCCGGGTTCTCTTCCTGGGCGGTCCTGAGATAGGGCAGCACCTTGTCGCCGCCGATGTCGAGCGTGCGGAACGTCACCGGATGGTCGCCGGCAGCGTCGAGCACCGCACTGTAGAGGGCTTTCTGCTCGCCGAGCTTGGGCATCCGCGCCGCGATCATGAACTGCAGCTCGGTGCGGAACAGACCGATCCCCTCGGCCCCCGATTCGGCAAGGTGCGGGAGATCGACGACCAGGCCGGCATTCATCAGGAGCCCCACCCGCTGTCCGTCGAGCGTGACCGCCGGCTTGTCCCGCAAGAGCCGGTACTGCTCCTGCCGCCGCGCCCGGAAGCGGACCTTTTCGGCATAGGCGGCCTCGACGTCGGCCGGCGGCCGGATATGCACCTCACCGGCGAGCCCGTCGACGATGATCGGATCGCCATTCTCGACCAGCGACACCACGTTCGGCGCCCGCCCCACCGAGGCGATGCCGATCGCCCGGGCGACGATGGTCACATGGCTGATCGGGCCGCCTTCCTCGAGCACCAGCCCACGCACCCGCTCGCGGTCGTAGTCGAGAAGCTCCGCCGCCCCCATGTTGCGGGCGACGATGATCGCATCGCGCGGCAGCTCCGGGCCCGACGGTCCGTGCGCCTTGTTCATCAGCACCCGGAGCAGCCGGTTGGCGAGGTCGTCGAAATCGTGGAGCCGGTCGCGCAGGAAGGGGTCGGTCTGACGCTGCAACCGTGCCCGGGTGTCGCTCTGCACCTTCTCGACCGCCGCCTCGGCGGTGAGCCCGTTGCGGATCGCCTCGTTCATCCGCCGCACCCAGCCACGATCGTGAGCGAACATGCGATAGGCCTCGAGCACCTCGCGGTGCTCGCCGGTCTCGGCGATGTCGTCGCGCGACAGCATGTCGTCGACGAAAAGCCTGAGGCTGGCGATCGCCTCGTCGAGGCGGGTCATCTCGGCGTCGGCATCCTCGGCGATCAGCGCCGTCACCACCACCCGCGGCTCATGCAGGACGACATGGCCGAGGCCGACCCCCTCGCACAGGCCGACGCCGGCGATCGTGATCGGCCGCTTGAGGTCGAGGAGCGTGCCGGGCTGTGCCAGCCGCTCCAGCTCGCCGACCGCCAGCATCTCGGCAAGCACCATCGCCGTGGTCTGAAGCGCCTCAACCTCCTCGTCGTAGTAGGTACGGTGTGTCCGGTTCTGGACGACCAGCACGCCCAGCGTGCGGCCGGCCCTCAAGATCGGCACGCCGAGGAAGGAGGAGTAGATCTCCTCGCCGGTCTCCGGCAGGTAGCGGTACGCGGGGTGCGACTGGGCGTTGGGGAGGTTGAGCGGCCGCGCCTCGGCGGCGATGGTGCCGACGAGGCCCTGCCCGATCCTCAGCTCCGCGTGGTGGACCGCCTCGCGCTTCAGGCCCTCGGTGGCGTAGAGCTCGAGCACCCCGTCGGATCTGAGGACATAGACCGAGCACACCTCGGCCACAACGTTGGCCGCGATCTGCGTCACGATCTTGTCGAGCCGGTCCTGCGCGCTGATCGGCTCCGCCATGATTTCGCGCAAGCGGCGGAGCAGGACGCGCGGTCCGGCGGGTGGACCCCGCATGATCCGCTACCCTATCGGACTTTTTTGTGCCGCGGCCGGCGCCGTCGGCGGCCTCGTGGACGCTTGTCCTGGCGCCCCGTCAGTTGTTGTCGAGACCGTATAGCGAATGCAAAGTCCGTACCGCAAGTTCGGTATAGGACGCGTCGATGAGCATCGAGATCTTGATTTCGGAGGTTGTGATGGCACGGATGTTGATACCGCGGGCTGCCAGCGCCTGAAATGCCTCCGCCGCCACGCCGGCATGGCTGCGCATGCCGATGCCGATGATCGAGATCTTGGCGACGTCGGTCGAGCCCTGCTTGACCTGGTAGCCGATTCGCTCCCGCGACGCCTCCAGGACCTGCTGTGCCCGGTCGAAATCGGCGATCGGCACGGTGAAGGTGAGGTCGGTCAGCGAGCCATCCTCGGAGATGTTCTGGACGATCATGTCGACGTTGATGTTCGCCTCGGCGAGCGGTATGAACACCGCCGCCGCCACCCCCGGCTTGTCGGCCACGCGGCGGAGCGAAATCTGGGCGTCGTCCTTGGAATAGGCGATGCCGGTGACAACTTTCTCTTCCACGATTTCGTCCTCGTCGCAGATCAGGGTTCCGGGCGGCTCGTCGTAGCCGATGAGCTCGGGTGAGCCCGGGTCGGTGAAGCTCGAGCGCACGAAGGTCCGCACCCCGTGCACCATCGCCATCTCGACCGAGCGGACCTGCAGCACCTTGGCGCCGAGCGAGGCCATCTCCAGCATTTCCTCGTAGGAAACGCGGGGGAGCCGCCGCGCCTTCGGCACGATCCGCGGGTCGGTGGTGTAGACGCCGTCGACGTCGGTATAGATGTCGCAGCGATCCGCCCCGACCGCCGCGGCAATGGCGACTGCGGTGGTGTCGGAGCCGCCGCGGCCGAACGTCGAGACGCGGTTGTCCGGCCCGATCCCCTGGAACCCGGCAATCACCGCCACCTGCCCCCGGGCCATCCGCTCGACCAGGATCGCGCCGTTGATGTCGGCGATGCGGGCGGCGCCGTGGGCCGCGTCGGTGCGGATCGGGATCTGCCAGCCCAGCCAGGATCGGGCGTTGACCCCCAGGTCCTGGAGGACGATGGCGAGCAGCCCGCAGGTGATCTGCTCGCCGGCCGCCACCACGGTGTCGTATTCGCGGGCGTCGTGGAGCCGCGAGGCGGCCCTGGTCCACGCCACCAGCTGGTTGGTGGTGCCGGCCATGGCGGAGACCACCACGGCAACCTCGTGGCCCGCGTCGACCTCGCGTTTCACATGGCGGGCGACATTGCGAATGTGGTCGATATCGGCGACCGACGTGCCGCCGAATTTCATCACCAGCCGTGCCATTTGCGTGCGGGCCACCCGTTCTGTCGCCGGAAAAGGCGCGCCTTCTTACCGACATGACGGCCGGCCCGCAACGGCCGCCGGCCGGATCGCCGATTTTGGCGGTGGCGAAATGCCGGAAGTTGCCCTAGCGTTCCCGCCCATGGCCACCGCCACCACCATCGATCGCGAGGAAGTCGCCCGTTTCTCGGCGCTAGCCGAGGAATGGTGGGACCCCGACGGGCCGATGCGGCCGCTCCATCGGCTCAATCCCGTCCGCCTCGGCTTCATCAAGGACCAGATCTGCGCCCACTTCCGCCACGGCGACGCGCGGCGCGACCCGAAAGACCCCCATGCCCTAGACGGTCTCGCCATCCTCGACATCGGCTGCGGCGCCGGCCTCGTCACCGAGCCGCTCGCCCGCATGGGGGTAACCGTGACCGGCATCGACCCCTCGTCAAAGAACATCGCCGTCGCCCGCCATCACGCGGACGAAAGCGGGCTTGCGATCGACTATCGCGACACTACCGCCGAGGCGCTGGCGGCAGAAGGCGCGGCCTATGACGTGGTGCTCATCCTCGAAGTGGTCGAGCACGTCGCCAGCGTCCCGCTCTTTGTGGAGTCCGCCGCAAGCCTGGTCCGTCCGGGCGGCCTCCTCATCGCCTCGACGATCAACCGCACGCTGAAGGCCTTCGCCCTTGCCATCGTCGGCGCCGAATATTTGCTCCGCTGGCTGCCCCGCGGCACCCACAGTTACGACAGGCTGGTGACCCCGTCCGAACTGGCGGCAGCCTTCCGTGCCGCCGGTCTGACCCGGCGCGACGAGACCGGCGTGGTGTACGTGCCGCTCGCCGACCGGTGGCGGCTCGCCGCCGACATGGACGTCAACTACATGATGGTCGCCGGCAAGCCGGCGTGAGCGGCTTCAATCGTGGTTCGATACGGAATCACTGCTCCGGACGGTCCGTGCCGGCAAGATTGGCCGCCTCCAACCGCTTCGCCGCGGTCCCCCTCCCCCGCTTCGCAGGGAGGACAGCAACTGCCGCGACCGCACAATATTCTCAGTTCACCAGATGAGGCATCGGCGCGCAGGAAAGCACGCCGCTTATCCTCCCCGCGAAGCAGGGGAGGGGGACCGTCCGAAGGACGGTGGAGGGGGCGCGTTTCAGTGATCGCCGGGTTGTCTTACCACGGCAGCTCGTACCCCTCAGCGTGGAGGAACTTGCCGGTCCCGTCGAGCGACAGTTCGTCGACCCGCGCCACCATGCGCGCCGCCGCGTCGACCGCCTCGACGGCGCCTGGCCCACCGCCCATGTCGGTGCGCACCATGCCGGGATGGAGAAGCAGCACCGCGATCCCCTTCGGCTTGAGATCGATGGCAAGTTCGACGCCAGCCATGTTCACCGCCGCTTTCGACATGCGGTAGCCGTAGGTGCCGCCGGAGCCGTTGTCGCCGATCGAGCCGCTGCGAGAGGTAACGATCACCACCTTGGAGCCTTCGCTGAGCCGCGGCAGCAGCGCACGGGTGACACGGAGCGGTCCGAACGTGTTGATCTCGATCTGGCGCCGGATCCGCTCGAAATTGAGATCGTCGAGTGTCTCGGAGGAATGGATGCCCGCATTGTTGATGAGGACGTCCACCGAACCCTCGGCGAGCGAGTTGGCGAAGTGCTGGACCGCCGCCTCGTTGCCGACGTCCACCCCCTCATGCACGTCCGCCCCGAGCGTGTCGAGCGCCTCCGAGGTGGTGCGGACAGCGGCGACCACTGTGTCACCCCGCTCCACATAGGCGCGGGCAAGCGCCAGGCCGATGCCGCGGTTCGCGCCGGTGATGACGATGCGTGCCATTTCAATCTTCCCTCCGCCGGGAGAGCCACGTGCCCGGCTCCGCCTTCCCCATCTGCGCCGAAGCCGCGTTGAATCGATCGATGGATTGGAAAGAGCCGGCCCCCCTCGAATCCCCTATAAGATGGCGGCCATCATGTCCACAGTTGTGGCCGGCGCCACCACGCCTCCCCCGGCCGAAGGAGGTCGGGAGACGTTCCGGCCATGCCGAAGATCGGCCTATAGCGCCTCGACCTCGGACAGCGAGAACGAGCTCCCCGGCGGGTTCTTGCCGATGACGATCGAGGTGTCGCTGGCGAAGTCGTAGGGTGGCACAGGGAGGTTCAGCGGTGCCGGCACGCCCTGAAAGACTCGTCCGGCCAGATCGTATTTCGAGCCGTGGCAATGGCAGAAATACCCCCCGGGCCAGTCGGGGCCGACCGCTCCCACGCCCGGCGTGTATTCCGGGATGCAGCCGAGATGGGTGCAGATGCCGACCAGCACCAGGTACTCCGGCTTCACCGACCGCGACCAGTTCTTGGCGTAGGCCGGCTGCTGCCGCTGGTCGGAATTGGGATCGCGAAGCCGGTCGAGCAGGCTCGAATTCTTGAGCTCGTCCAGAACGGCGGTCGTTCGCCTGACGACGAAGATCGGCTTCGCCTGCCACCGCACCAGAACCTGCTCCCCGGGCTGCAGGCTGGAGAGATCGACGGTCAACGGCTCGCCGAGTGCGCGCGTGTTCGCATCCGGCTCCATCTGGTCGATGAGCGGCCATACGACGAACGCCGTTCCGGCGACGGCCATCGCGCCAGTGGCGATGTAGAGAAAATCGCGCCGGGTGGGTTCCGGCTGGTCGGTCGCGGGTGAGTCGGTTGCGGAGGTATCGGTCATGACTCCGATATTGCCGCCCACGCTTGCACGACAAGGCGGGAGAGCCATTGGTCGCAGGCACAGAGCCGTTGACCGTCGTCACCTCAAGCGGGGTGGTGCACGCCGCTTGAGCCCCGAAAAGCAAACGACCGTCAGCCCCTGCTGATGTCGCGCTTCTGCCACGCTCCATGAGTGCACGGCCCAGTCTAGGACGCGCACGGTTTCAGGAAGAACGTCGGCTCGCCAGCGTCGAACACGACCGTATTGTTGCTCCGCACGAGGACGACCGCCGACAGCTTGCCAAGCGTAATCGTCTATGCCGGATCCGATGCCGCCGAACATCCGGCGGAGCGTTATGTCGCCCATCGGAGCGAACAGGTCGGCCAGAAGATCGTCCAGCCCTGCCATGTCGCCCCTCCATTGGCGCGGCCCCGGCCGTCCTTGGCTTTACAGAGGAACCGAAAGACGGTCAGAATTCTCTCGCCGCCGCGCATGCGAGAGGAGCGAAGTTGGAAATCGGGGGGATGAACGTCGCTGGCATGGAATGCAGCAGTCGCCACGTCCTGCGGACGTCGAACGGGTTCAACATCCAGGTAAAGGCAATCAGTCGGCCCGATTCCGGTGGTCGCGGCCAGCTTCTGCTCGTCAACGGCGCGTTCGCCTCGATGCGAACCTCGCGCTCCGTCTGGTGCATGCTCAGCCGGTACGATCTCGTGCTCTACGATCTGCCTCACGTCGGCAGCTCGAAGCCGCACAACGATCCGGACCGGCCGATCACGGTACCGGACGAGGTCACGATTCTCGCCGATATCGCGGCGCACTACAGGCCGAGATATCTGGTCGCCATGTCCTGCGGCGGTGCGGCCGCCCTTCTCGCTCTGGCGGAGCGGCAGCTTCCGGTCGAGAAAATAGTCATCTGTTCGTTCTCCGACCGGCTCGGCGACCCGATGCGCGGTCTCCTGAGATCGCTCCGCACCTGTCTGGTTGCAGGCCGGTGGGACATGGCGGCCGCCCTGCTCAACGATACGCTCGGCGAGTATCTGCACAGGGCTCTGAAGCGATCGAACCACGCCCACCTCAGCGGCTTCCTCGAAGCCGAGCAGGCGCACATCCTCCGCCATGTCGATCAGATGCTGCGGGTTGACCGTCTTGTGCTCGACGAGGTGCTTCCGCGGGTCGCAAGCGCTACGCTGTTCATCGACGGCGCGCTTGACGTCTATACGCCCGTGTCCGACGCAACGCGCATGGCGGCGCAGATCCCGGGTGGTCACGTCTCGGTCATGGCGAACATGGGCCACTTCCTGGGCGTGGAGAGCAGGTCGAAGCGCGCCCTGGTGTCGCGCGCCATCGAGAACTTTATCGAATGGAACCGCCTCCGCTGAGGCGCCGGCCACCGATCACAGCAGGAACGGAATGACCACCTTCAGCTTGCGCCGTTCCGTTGATCGTACGATCAGCGGTAGTCGGCGTACTCGGCGCCGGACGTCTCCGCCGTGAGCCGCTCTTCGATCGACAGCTCATTGATTGGGCTTGATGTTCGTCAAAGCTAAGTTGCTGAGGCCGAGCGGGCGACAGCTATCGGCGCCGAGCGGCCATGTGCGAGCTGGCCAGCGATGTCGGCCTTCAGCCCGGAACCGGATTGGGCCTTGCCGGATGACGACTACGAAATCTCGGAAACGCTGACCCAACGTCGCTCGGCGACGGACCTCAGGACAGCATCGACGACGCGGTTGATCTCCAGCCCGAAGCGGAAATCGGGGAAGGCCTTGCCGCCCGTCGCGACGGCCACGACCAGGTCGTGCGCCTCGATTATTTTCTGGTCGTTGTAGCCGAGACCAACGCCGGCGATCGGGAAGAAGGCGGCGTAGTTCGGATGGTCCGGCCCAGCGAAGATCGTCTTGTAACCACGTTCGTCCGAACTCTCCGTATGGCGATAGAGATGGAGCTCGTTCATCCGCTCCTGGGTGTAGAACAGCGCGCCTTGCGAGCCCTGGATTTCGTAGGTCAGCCACAGCTTGCGGCCGGTGCCGATCCGGCTCGCCTCGATCGCGCCGAGGGCGCCGGACTGGTAGCGGATCAGGAACTGGCAGATGTCGTCGTTTTCGACGCCCCGGGACGGCGCTTCGGCGGTGGCCCTTGCCCCGTGGCCCGACCCGGATGCCGCGACCCGGCGCTCCTTGATGAAGGTCGCGGTCATGCCGCACACCTCCTCGATGTCGCCGACCAAATATTGCGAGAAGCTCAAGGTGTGGGATGCCATGTCGCCGAGCGCCCCGGAGCCGGCGATAGACCGATCCTGCCGCCAGCTAAAGGGCACGTCGGGATCGGACATGAAATCCTGGTCGAACGTTCCGCGGAACAGGTTGACCTCGCCGATATCGCCGCGGGCGATCACGTCGCGGGCGAAGCCCTGAGCGGGATTCTTCAGGTAGTTGAAGCCGACCAGGGTCACGACGCCAGCCGTTTCGGCAGCCTCCATCATCTTGCGCGCTTCGCCGGCCGAATTGGCCATCGGCTTCTCACAATAGATATGCTTGCCGGCCTCGGCCGCGGCGATGGCAATCTCCGGATGCAGGTGGTTCGGGGTGGTGATGTCGACCACATCGATATCCGGGTCCGCGATGACCGCCCGCCAGTCGCCAGCGGCGCGCCGGAAGTCGAAGGACGCCGCCAGCGATCGGGCGGCGTCCTCGTTCACGTCGGCCACCATGTCGAGGACCGGGACCGCCGGCTCGCGACCGAAAACCATCGGCACGCTGCGAAAGGCCGTCGCGTGGGCGCGTCCCATCCACCCGGCCCCGACGACGCCGATGCGCACCTCCTTCATATCATCCTCCCTCGCGCGTCACTGCAATTCATCCGTCAGCTCGACCCACGCGCCACCGGCCTTATTGGACTCCACTGCCGCCTCAATGAACTGCACGCCGCGCGCGCCGTCCACGACCGAGGGGTAGTCGAGCAAACCGGGAGCAACAGCCACGCCGCGGCGCCGCGCGTCGATCGCCACCGCCATGGCGTGGATCTCCCCGATAAACGCGCCGCGGCCGCCACCCACGACGCCGAGCCTCAACCGGCGGGGCAGCCTCGGCAGTCGTGTCCCGGCCACGTCGGAGAGATGAAAGCGCCGCGCGCTCTGCCCTTCCCCCATAGGTTCCCCCCGCCGGCGCCGCCGGCGCCGTTGAGGCGTCTGTCATGCGACACAAGGCGAATGATGATGACATTGCCGCGATCCACATGACAAGATCGCCCACAAAACAACGACGGAAAGCGTCGCCGGGGAGGGATTATCATGCCAATCGCAGTCGCCAACGGACCTGTTTCATGGGGTGTCTATTATGGCGACGACCCCACCAATTTTCCGTGGGAGGCCTACCTGGACGAAGTCGCCGCGGTCGGCTTCGCCTGGACCGAGCTCGGTCCCCTCGGCTATCTGCCCGAAGACCCGGAGCGCCTCAGGGACGAACTGGGCAAACGCAACCTCGGGCTGGTCGCCGGCTTCATCTTCGATTCGTTGCACGACCCGTCAGAGCGTCGGCGCCTGCAGGCATTGGCCGGCCGCACCTGCGCCGTTCTCGCCAGTCAGGGGGCGAAGCACTTCGTGATTATTGACAACCTTCCCGAAGAGCGAGCGAGGACCGCCGGGCGCAGCGACGCCGCGCCGCGTCTCGACAGGGAGCAGTGGCAAGCGTTCATGGCGACGATCGTCGGCCTCGCCACCATCGCCCGTGACGAATTCGGTCTCGAGCCAGTGGTCCACCCGCATGTTGGCGGCTTTCTCGAATTCGGCGACGAGATCGAGGCCGCCGTGGGTGATCTCCCCGACGACCTGGTCGGACTCTGCCTCGACACCGGACACACCGCCTATGCCGGCGTCGATCCGATTGCGCTTTTCGAGCGCCATGCCGATCGTGTCCGCTATCTCCATTTCAAGAACATCGACGCCGGGAATCACGAGCGCGCGATCGCGCGGAAGCTGGACCTGTTCGCCGCCATCACCGAGGGCGTGTTCTGCCCGCTGGCCGATGGCGTCGTCGACTTCGGGAAGCTGAAGCTGGCGCTTGAGGCGCATGGCTATCGCGGCTTCGCGACGGTGGAGCAGGATTCCGATCCGCGCACCGGCGCAGAGCCGGTGAAGGATGCTGCCGCGAGCCTCGGCTTTCTGCGCCGGATCGGCCTCGCCGACGACGGCAATCCTGAACGACGTTAGGATGCGCCAGCAAAAAAACCGGCGCCATCTTCGACATCTGCGGCGACCGAGCGACCTATTGATCGCTGCGGTCAGACGGTGCGTTCCTCGGCGCGTCCGAGCAGGCCTTGCGGCCGGAACAAGATGACGGCCACCAGAATGAACAAGGGAATCGCCCCGCGATACTGGGCGGAAAGATAGGCGGCGGCAAAGTTTTCGACCACGCCCAGCAGCAGGCCGCCGACGATGGCGCCGCGTACCTGATTGAAACCGCCGACGATCGCGGCGATGAAGGCGGCGAGACCGATCGGTTCGCCGTTGGAGAATTTCGCCAGGTAGACCGGGCTGATGAGGATCGACGCCAGCACCGCCAGGGAGGCATTGATCACGAAGGTGTAGAGGATCATGCGGCTGACATTGATGCCGAGGATGCGGGCGAGCACCGGGTTCTGAGCCGTCGCCTGCATGGAACGGCCGGTACGGGTGCGCGTCAGAAAGGTGTTCAACGCCAGGACTGCGACGGCGGAAACCGCCAGCACGAACAGGTCCTGCGAAGAGACGACGGCGCCGGCGACATGCAGGTACTCCGTCGGCACGAGCGAGGGGAAGGGCAGCGCCTGCGCGCTGTAGAAATCCTTGACGCTCTCCTTGAGGATCAGGGCGAAGGCGATTGTCGCTACCACGAGAGGCAAGACGCCGTTGGGCAGGATCGGATCGACGATCAGCTTCTTGAACAGAACGCCCAGCACGAGCACCGAGATGACGAACCCGACCAATATGGCGGCCCAGAACGGCAGGCCGGCAACGCTGACGGCCGCCAGAATGAAGAAGGCGGGCAGCATGA
>Ga0210144_1001002_pt1 | contig 12592 bp, 10 predicted proteins | sample Muzzi_PWA_D2_FD_185532 | JGI IMG/M metagenome (GOLD analysis project Ga0210144, IMG submission 185532) | Wetland microbial communities from San Francisco Bay, California, USA, that impact long-term carbon sequestration - Muzzi_PWA_D2 (SPAdes) | ecosystem: Environmental > Aquatic > Marine >...
TCCGACCGGCCGACCAAGCCTACCGATGCCGGCCCTTGCCGGCCGCCATCCGGACGGTGCGGAACGACAGCGGGCGTGCGCCGGAACGGCGCCCGGGGCTCATCGCGCGCAACCGAGCGGCCGGCGTCTTTGCCGCCCGCCGCGGCGCGCCGCAGCCAATGCGCCGGCGCGTGGAGGCGCCTCTTGCCGGTCCCTGCATCCCGTTGCCGGAACGCCCTACCATTCCGCACCACGCTCCGGATCACAATTTGTCCGGCCAGGTGTCGGTCAGCTTGTAGCCCTCCGGCCAGGGATCGTCCGGATCGAGCATGTGCTGATGAATGCCCGTGATGTAGGCGCGCCCCGCGACGATGGGAACGATTGCCGGCTTTTCGGCAATCGTGAGCGTCTCCGCAATTTCGCATTCGAATTCAGAGTCTATGATGGAGATTCCGATGAAGGGCTCGCCCACGGCCAGCTGGCCTCTCGCATGAAGCACGGCCATCCTCGCCGAACACCCCGTGCCGGTGGGCGACCGATCGATCTTGCCGGGTTGGACGACCACCGCGTTACGGCCGCGCTTGACGCCTCCTTGCACGGCGACGGGCGCTGCGATCTGACAAAAGGAAATATGATTCCAGCCCGGGTTCTCCGGGTGCGTAAAGCCGATCTGTTCGTTAGCGGCCCGTGTAATCCGAACGCCCATCTTGGCCAGATCCGAGGCCTCGTCCGACGTCAAGGAGAATCCCAGATCGTCCGCGTTCGCGATCGCAAAGCTGTCGCCGCCATACGCTGTATCCACCGTTATTGTGCCGATCCCCGCTATTTCCAGAACGGCGTCGAGCTTGTCCGCGAAGGAGGGCACATTCCGGATTCTTACCTTCTCGACCTTGCCTCCCGCGCAAGCCGCCGTAGCTTCGACCAGGCCGCCCGGCGCCTCCAGCGTCAAGGTCGTCTCGGGCTCCTCCATTGGCAGGATGCCGGTCTCGAGCAGCACGGTCGCGACGCACATGCTGTTCGAGCCGGACATGGGGGGCGTGTCCTCCGGCTCCATGATGATGAATCCCATCTGCGCGCGCGGGTCTTTCGGCGGCACCAGGAGATTGACATGACGAAAGACGCCGCCGCGCGGTTCGTTCAGGACGAATGCGCGTAGACGCCCGTCCTCGGCTATGAAGCGCGACTGCTCCCAAAGCGTTTCGCCGGGCGGTGGCGCGACCCCGCCGACGATCACATCGCCGACCTCGCCTTCGGCGTGACAGGACACAACATGGATGACGCTGGGGCTACGCATGTCGACCGGGGCGCCGCTATGCCCGGTATAGCGCCACGGGCTCACCGAGGGCGGCGGTGATGGGCTCTATACCCAGTCCCGCCTCCTGGCTGGCCTGCATGCGCCCCTCGATACGTTGGGGTGCGCCCTCCGCGATCTGAACCGTCACGTAGCTGTTGAAGTCCGTGGAGGAGAAGCGATAGCGCTCCGGCGTCGAATGGGCGAGGTGGGCAATGGCCGCCGTGATGATATCGCCGCCCCACGAGTCCTCGATCGTCATCGGTATGCCAAGCGTGACGCAGAGATCCCGGATTTGCCGGGCCTTGGACAATCCTCCGACCTTGGAAATCTTGATGTTTACGGCATCCATGGCGCGGTCCGCGTAAGCTCGCAACAGGGTGTCCACGCCATCGATGTTTTCATCCAGGATGAACGGAAGGCTGATGTGCTCGCGAACGGCGAGGCAGTTCGCGTAAGCGACACAGGGCTGCTCTATGAAGACGTCCAAATTCTCTACGGCGTTCGCGACCCGGAGCGCATCGGCCGCTAGCCATCCGGTATTGGCATCGGCCACCAAGATGTCGCCCGGACCCAGGCGGTCGGCGACCGCCCGAATCCGCTCGATGTCGTCGGCAACGCGACCGCCGACCTTGAGCTGGAACTTGCGATATCCTTCCTCCCGATAGCCTGCAACGTTCTTGGCCATCTTTGCGGCCGGCTGCTGACTGATGGCGCGATAAAGCTCTACGGATTCGCCGAAGCGGCCCCCCATCAGTTGGGCGACCGACTGCTTCGTGACCTTTCCGAGGATGTCCCAGCACGCCATGTCCAGTGGCGATTTGACATAGGGATGGCCGAGGAGCGCACGGTCCATGACGGCGTTGATCCGTGCAATCGCCGTTGGATCCTCGCCAAAGAGATGCGGCGCCAGCTCGCCGATCCCCGCCCGCGCGCCCGGCCCGTAGGCGGGCAGATAGAAGGGGCCGAGGGGGCAAACTTCGCCGTAGCCAGTGATACCTTCGTCCGTCGAGATCGCGACGACGGTCGAATCGAATACCTCGACAAATTTTCCGTCCGCCCACGCGTATCGGCCTTCTTTGAGCGGCAGATCCACTTGGTAGACCCGGATCTCCGTGATTTTCATTTTCTCGCTCCTGGACGCAGATGTCTCGCCGTTCCGTCTCATTCCCGCTGTTCCTTGAGGAACGTAAGCAGGTCATCCTCGGCTGCCTTGATATGCTCGCGAAGCAATCTGCACGCCATCTTGATTTCGCCCTGCCTGGAATATTCGATTAAATTCCGGTGATCGTCGCTGGCGCGTTGTCTGCCGTGGGCCAATATGACGTGAAGGCGAGTATGGCGTTCAGCGTGGTAGTGCAGCGTTTGCAGGAATTGCATGGTCCGTTCGCGGTTCGCCGGCCTGTAAAGAGCCGCGTGAAGCGCCCAGTTGTATCGGCCAAGCTCACCGACGTCCTTGCCGCTCCCGTGGAGGGCCCGGTCGAAGGCCCGCGCATTTTTCTCCGCAGCCGCGATGTCGGCTTTCGTCAGGTGCGGAATCGCCAGGCGAAGGACATCCGGCTCGATCAAGGCGCGAAGGTCGAAAACCTCCGCGATAGCATCTGGCGACAAGGATGTGACTTCGGCCCCTCGGTACGGGCTGAACACCACGAGCCCCTCGGCTTCGAGCTGCTTGAGGGCCTCGCGCACGGGCATTCGGCTGACGTCGTATTCGGCGGCCAGCGTTTCCTGGCGCAACTGTTCGCCTCCGGGAATGTCGCCCCCGAGGATTCGCTTGCGGAGGTCGTCCGCGACGGCACTGGATACGCTGATTCTCTCGATCGGTCGGGCGGCCATGATACTACGTGCGGTTGCTGTCTCGTGTGGCGCGGGAATTGGCTCGTGCGCAGCGGCCGAACATCCCCTGTCTCCGGGGCTGAAATGGCGCTCCTGGAATGGTCTCACCGCGCAATTATCGCTGGCGATAATAAGGGATATTGGATACAAGATACAAACACCAAACGGGGCGGATCGCCCGATTCATGCGCTTCTTTTGCCGGCGGAGATGCCCGATCGGGGCGGCATTCCGAGGCGAGGGGCTCGGCGGGGCGCTGTCCGCCGGTTGATTTCGATCTACGGAGGTTCCATGGAATTCGAAGGCGTACATACGCCCATTATCACGCCGTTCGACGGCGCGGACGCCATCGATTTGGGCGCCCTCGAGCGCCTCATCGAATTTCAACTCGATGCCGGCGTCGCCGGGCTCATTCCGGCCGGCTCGACCGGCGAATTTTATGCCCTCACCGAACATGAGAGACTTAACCTGTTGCGCTTTGTCGCCGAGCGGGCGAAGGGGCGATGCGTGCTGACCGCCGGGGCGAACGCGGCGACTACGTCTGAGGTGATCCGCTTCGCCAGGGCTGCGGGCGAGTATGGCTACGACGCCATCATGCTCGCACCGCCCTACTATTCGCTGCCGGCGCAGGACGAGCTTCTGGCGCATTTTCGGGCGGTGCTCAAATCGGTCGATATCCCGATCGTGCTCTACAATTTCCCGGCCCGGGCCGGCGTGGAGATTGGCTACCAGGTTCTCGACGGCCTTGCCGAGGAGAAGAATATCGTCGCCATCAAGGAGAGCAGCGGGGACATCAACCGTCTCTATGCCATCCGCCAGCGCTACCAGGGCAGGATTCAGCTCGTGTGCGGAGGCGACGATCAGGCGTTCGACTACGTGGCCTGGGGAACGAAGGCCTGGATCTGTGGCGCAGCCAACGTGGCCCCGGCGCAGCATGTTTCGCTGTGGAACGATGGTTGCCGGGGCGATTTCGAGGCGTCCCGGCGCACGATGGAACGCGTCATGCCGCTGGTCCAAAGCATGGAGGGCGGCAAGTATATTCAAAAGGCGAAATACGGCGTCGAGCTTGCGGGACTGCCCGCCGGTCATGCAAGAGCACCGCTGCTGCCGTTGTCGCGGCAGGAGAAAGCGGAATTCGCTGCCGTGTTCGAGATAGCGACGGCGAACTGCACTTAGCGACAGGACCGCCGCGCGCTTAAGTTCGGTCTCGGTCGCCGAAAGGCCGCATTCGATCGCGGAGGAAAAATTGCGGAGCCGAGAGGACCCGGCTCCGCATCATTGGACCCCGGCCCAGGTTATTTATTGCTGGGCGCTCGTCTCGTGGATCATCTCGTAGTAGATCGGGATATGGGTCTTCGAGACGAAGTAGTTGTCCTGGCCGGCCACGCGCTTCGAGTGCATGGTATAAAAATCCTCGTTGAATACGGGGACCCAGGGCGCGTCCTTCATGATGTCGAGGTAGATCGCGCGCCACTTGTCGATGCGCTCCTTGGCCCGATTCGGCGCCACGATCCTGTCCGCCGCCACGGCGCGCGCCTCGATGTCTTTGTTGCAGTATTGCGACCAATTCCAACCGGTAGGCCCGGTGCTGCCACAGCCCAGAATCGGCCAATAGAAGCCTGAAGGGTCCGGGAAGTCCGCAATCCAGGCCATTCCTCCCGACCATACCATAGGCGCCTCGTCCTCCTTGCCGCCGGCCGCGATGACGGTCGAGGCGGCAAGCGTCTTGAGTTCGACCTTGATGCCGACCTCGGAGAGGTCCTGCTGGATCGCCTGGGCGATACGAGGATTGGGATCCGTATTCATCGCGTAAAGCTCGGTCGTGAAACCGTCGCCGTACCCGGCCTCCTTCAGGAGGGCCTTCGCCTCCGCGGGATCGTAGGCATAGCCCTTATAGCCCTTGTCGTAACCGGGCATCGAGGGCGGCAGGGGTTGATTCGCCGGGCTGCCGCGGCCGTTGATGATCCGGACGATTCTTTCCTTATTAATGGCCATGTTTACGGCTTGGCGAACCTTCAGGCTGTCGAAGGGCTTCATCTTGACGTTCAGGGCGATGTAGCTGGTATTCAGCTGCTTGCCGGGCACCACCTGGTCCTTCAGTTTCGGATCGGTGGTCACGCTCTCGAACTGAGAAGGCGGGATTCCGTCGCCAAGCAGGTCGACCTCTCCGCGCTTAAGGCGCAGCAGCGCCACCGTCGGATCCTGGCCGACCTCCACCACGATGCGGTCGAGATGGGGTTGGTCGTTCCGGAAGTAGTCCTTATTGCGCTCGAACACGAGCCGCTGACCAAGGGTCCACTCCGTGAGGCGATATGCGCCGGATCCAAGTGGGTGCTTACCGAAGTCCTTGCCCCACTTTTCGACCTCCTCCTTGGGCACGATCGAGCCGAAATGCATCGCCAGGACGTTCAGGAAGGGCGCATAGGGCTCGGTGAGCTCCACTTCGACCGTGTATTTATCGATGACGCGCACGCCGGACAAGCTGCTCGCCTTTCCGGCCAGCATCTCGTCACTTCCCTTGATCTTAGTGAAATACGATGATCCCGGGCTTTGGGTCTCCGGATTGACGAGGCGCTCGAGCGTGTATTTAACATCCTCGGCCGTCAGTTCTCGTCCATTCTGGAATTTGACGCCGTGGTGCAGTTTGAAGGTGTATGTCTTGCCGTCCTCGGAAATCTCGTAGCTTTTCGCCAGCCAGGGCGTCAGCTCCGTCGTCCCGGGCTTGTAGTCCATGAGTCCGTCGAATATCGCCTGCATCATCGCCGGATTCTGCCAGTCGTAACCAATGGCTGGGTCCAGCGTCGCGATGTTTTCCTGATATGTGACGGTCATGTTTCCGCCCTTCGGCGCGTCGTCTGCATACGCCGGGGCGGCAGCCACTACGGCGAATGCGGCCGTCGCCATGTAAAGCGTTCGCAAAGCTCTCATCCTTGCCTCCCGGTTGCCTCTGGTCACTTGATTGAGCCGAACGATTGTATCCAATATACAAAGCGGGTGTCCATAAAAACACCGCGCGAGGACCCGTTGGCGAAACCAGGCGTATTATTTCTAGCGGCGCGCGTGACACTTGCGGTGCGGTCGTTCGCCGGCAACCTGACCAAAGGATTAGTCGAAAAACCCTGCCTTATGGGTAGGGAATTGCGGGCTGTGACTGGCCGCGGACGCGGCATGACCCCCCGACACCTCACGATTGCCTCCCTACGATCTTGGGCTGGCTGCCCGACCTCGCTTGCAAGGCGTCGCTTGCGCGGCCGGGATTCACGGGGCCAAGTCACCGCGCCGGTCGGCGAGATATAAGCCGCAAGCAAGACCGCCGCAGGTTCAAGAGGAAGGAAATCGGATCTCAGGCATGCCGCTTGATCTCATCGCCCCGGCCATTCACGGACTCACCGCGGCGATTTCTCAAGGATGCAGCCAATCAGCGATTTGCCCGCATTGCGGACATGGTCCGACAACAGGCGGCAAGCGCTGTCCAGATCGTTCCGTCGGCAAAGCGCAACGATGGTCTTATGCTCGCTTTGAGCCCGTGAGAGCGCGCCCGTAAACGCCAACTGCATGTGGGTGTAACGCTCGGAGTTCCGCAACAGAGATTTCACGAAGGCGATGGTGCGCGGCTGCGCCGCGTGCTGATACAGCATCGCATGCAGTTCAGTGTTCAACTCGCCCGACGCCCCGATCCTGCCGGACGCAAAAACCTCGCGGAATTCAGCGAGGATCCGGTCGATTCGCGCATAATCCGCGTTTGTCAATTTCGGCGCGGACAGGCGAAGCAGGCGCGGCTCGAGAAGCTCCCGCAGGCTAAACAGCTCCTCGATGTCCGCCGGCGAGAACGACGCCACAACCGCACCCCGATGCGGCGTGATCTTGACGAGGCCTTCGGACTCCAATTGAACCAGGGCTTCACGAATGGGGCTGCGGCTCACGCCCAAATCGCTGGACAGCGCATCCTGGCGCAGCTGCGTCCCTTCGGGAAATTCTCCTTCGAGAATACGCCGACGGATATCCTGCGCGGCTGCGGCCGCCATCGTCTTGTGGCGTATACCCGGTCTTGCGCTCAACACATCGGTCAAAATCTTTGTTCCTCTCCACCGTCTGAAATGGGGCCGGACTTGCGCGGGCACGATTGGCGCGGCCGGTCGCGGAGCGTGACCCGGCCCGAAACATCGCAGCAGGCCACGCCGGCTATCCTCCCATCCTGGCCGACTCGTCCTTCCTCCTCTCGTGACGCGCCGGTTCGAATCGCGAAAATCCCAATCTTCGTCAGCCGACCCAAGCGCGGCGGCACTGGTTGCACCGGCAACCTGTCTCAGGAATTGGCGCGTCCGTGCTTTCCGCGGACGATCAAATATTCCAGAAGGCGGCCCTACCTCGCAAAAGGACCCTCGACCATATACACGATTCGATCGGCCATTTCGCGTGCGAAACGCATCTCATGGGTAACGCGAATCAGGGCCATTCCAATGGGCCGCGGCACGCGCAGGGCATCGAGAACCTCTTCCGCAAGCTCGAAGTCGAGGCCGGAGGTAATTTCGTCGAACGGCAGGTAATTCGATTGCATGGCCAGAGCGCACGCGATCGCGAGGCGCTGCTGTCGCCCGCCCGACGGGCGCCCTGGCCGCTCGTTCATCTTATCGGTCAAACCGACACGTTTGAGTTGCTTCTTTGCCCTAGCCGCGGCTTCCCGGCGCGGCAACTTGCGCACGATGCGAGTGGCAAGAGAGACGTACTCCAACGCGGCGAGATGAGGAAAGTCGTAAATTGCTGGGAACCGATCCCGATCTTGTGGCGCAGCTTGTTCCGATTCGTGCCACGCCCATGCACCTCGCATCATCGACCTTTATAATGCCCGAGTTGATCGGCTCCAGTCCGTTTATGCATTGAAGCAGGATAGATTTCCCGGAGCCGCTCGGCCCGATGACGACAACCGACCCGCCATTCTGCACGTCCATAGAGACGCTCCGTAGGACTTCAACGACTTGGTGCGCCCTGTCGTTGGTCCGCAGCACGATCGCCGGCGGCATCCATGCCGTCGGCGGTGGCGTCTAGATCGCCGCAGTCTTGGCCGATTTTAGGTCATTGAAGGCCGGCGTCACGGTCGTCGCGGCCTCACGGACGCCATGATCGGTCCGGGCGGTGCCGCTTTGACCCTCTGGGCGCCGCGGTCCGCCCGATCGGCTTCCGCCCCCGCGCTTGGCGGCCGGGCGGTCGAAAGAGGAACGTGCCGTTCCTTGCTTGGATAGCCTGTTCCCTCTGAAATATGTCCCGTTCCCATTTTAGGCAATTCCGGGAAAGATTGCATGATTCCCGTTGGTTAGCCCCTGCCAGACAGCAAGGCCAGACAGCAAGGCCAGACAGCAAGGCCAGACAGCAAGGAACGGGCTGCCGCCGAGCGGGAGCCCTGTATTTCCCTGTTAAACAGGGAATCTCCGCAGAAGCGGGTTCGGTTCCCCCCTCCGCCAGCAAGCCCTTGAATTTCCCAGCTCTCCGGTTCGGTTGCGCCGCCGCGTGCACGGCCGCGCGGCAGACCGGCAAGATCGCCGGTTACACCGCCGCCGGAGCGCTCTAAACTGGCGAATCCTTCCGAGTCGGGGGCGAATCGGCGGTGGATGGCAGGCGGGCTTCTTAGCGCACGGTAAAGGAGGCCGCACAGGCGCATCGGCTTGATTTTCCTGCCGGCAAGACCACCTGCAAGGGGCCTCGGCGTCTCTCCGCCGCCGGATGCCGTTGGGTCAGCGAACAGACCGCCGCCGCTCCCGACCCCGGAGCGGTCAAGGGAAAAGCAATGGCAGACTGGTTGCCTCTTTTCGAGAGCTATCTTAATCCCTCGATGAGCGCCTGGATCGTGGCGCTGGCGATCGTCGTCGGGACCTTCATTCTCGAGGATGCGACGACGGTCCTCTGCGCCCTGGCAGCCGCCGACGGTCACCTCTACGTTCCGCTCGCCGTGGGCAGCCTCTTCGTCGGCATCGCGCTCGGCGACATGGGGCTCTTCGGGCTTGGCCGCCTGGCCGCGCGCCATCGCTGGGCGCGACGGGTGATCGCGATGGACAAGGTCAAGGCGATCCAGGCGTGGATGGGGTCTCAGCTGATCTCGGCCGTCATCTCGACCCGGTTCCTGCCGGGCGCCCGCCTGCCCACGTACTCGGCCTGCGGCTTTCTCGGCCTGTCGTTTTATCGCTTCGCGCTCGCCGTGGTTTTCGGCACGGCGGTTTGGACACTGTTGCTGTTCACGATCACGCTGGGCGTCGGTGGCGTCGTCATGACGTATCTCGACGCGTGGCGCTGGCCGGCCGGGATCGCGCTGGCCGTCCTGATTCTGGGCGGCGGCCGCTATCTGGCGCGTCGCGCCGGCAGCGCTGGAAATGGAGAGTCAATGAGATGATAGGCGCCGCCATCGCGAACAAGCTGAGGCAACGGCCGTTCCGGCGTGCGTCCTCGAATACGCCCGAGCCGGCCGATCGCGTCTTCTCGGCCTTCGAATTGTGGCCGTGGTTCCTGTTCTACCTTCCGCTCGCGATTCAGTGGATCGCGCTGGCGTTGCGCCACCGCAGCCTGACGCTGCCGATGCTCGCCAACCCCGGCATGCAGGCCGGCGGCCTGGTCGGCGAATCAAAGTCCGAGATCCTCTCGCAACTCGGGCGCGAGGGACGGAAGTGGGTTGCGCCCTACACCTGCTTTACCGTCGGCCTCGCCGCCGGTGCGCCGGCGACGGACCTTCCCCAGGCGCTCGCGGCGCTGGAAACGGCCGGAATCGAATTTCCCTTCGTCGCCAAGCCCGACATCGGCTGCCGCGGCGCGGGCGTCTGCGTCATCGCCGATCCGGACGAGCTGTCGCGCTACCTCGCCGATTTTCCGCGTCGTGAGCGGATCATCTTCCAGAAGCTGATCGACCTGGACGGCGAGGCCGGCATCTTCTACGTGCGGGCGCCGGGGACCGACCGGGGCCGAATCGTCTCGGTCACCTTGAAGTTCTTTCCCAAGGTGGTGGGCGACGGGCGCGCGACTCTGGAGCAGCTCGTCATGGCCGATAATCGCGCCCGGCGCCTCAAGGACGTCTATCTGCGCAGGCACGCCGCGCAGTGGGACCGCGTTCTCGCCCCCGGCGAGGTCTTTCCGCTGGTCTTCGCCGGCAACCACTGCCGTGGCGCCGTCTTCTGCGACGGCAACGCGCACATAACGGCGGCTATGGAGGAACGCTTCGAGTCCATCGCGCGCGGGATGCCCGAATTCTATTTCGGCCGCTTCGACGTGCGCTATGCCTCGCTCGACGACCTGAAGCGGGGCGAGAGCTTCGTGCTGATCGAGGTGAACGGCGCAGGAAGCGAGGCCACGCATATCTGGGACCGGAACACTCGGCTGCGCGACGCGTACAAGGCGTTGTTCGAGCAGCAACGAATGCTGTTCGAGTTCGGTGCCGCCAACCGCGCGCGGGGGTTCTCGGCCATAAGGCTGATTCCGTGCCTCCGGCTCTGGCTGCGCCAGTTCTGGCTGACCCGGTCGTATCGCGAAAGCAGCTGAGCCGCCGAAACGGCATGGCCGGCAATCGTCGCGCCCCGTCGAACTCGTCGTAGCATCCCCCGGATCATGGGCGGTCGAGGTCCGATTGCCCGTGGCGGATTGGAAGCGGCCGACATCCGCACGCATCGCGGGCAAGGCTTCGCAAAATCGACCTGGAATTTCCCCGGCGATCTCGGGCAGGGTAGCGCCCGGGAGAGGCGCGACCGTCGCGCGGTGCCGGCGGGCGCCGCAGGGAACAGGACGCGACGGCCGCTTGCAGGGAGCGGAGGGAGGCCATGGCCGGGGACGACGCGCTCAGCCGCTATTGCGCGGCCCTCGAATCGGGGGACGCCGAGACGATCGTGGCGCTGTTCGGCCCGAACGGGCTCTACGAGTTTCCGCTGCTCGGCCAGCGGCTCGTCGGGCCGGCGGAGATCCGCGCGGGCCTGGCGCGGATCTTCTCGGTCACCGAGACCCGCCGCATCGCGCTCTCGGCCATCGAGTCGGCGCCGGGCGCGACCCTCGCGGAGGGCCTGTTGCACGCCAAGCTGCATCGCGACCGCGACCCGGTCGCACTGCCCCTCGCCATGGTCGTCGAGGCCCGCGACGGACGGGTCACGAGGCTGTCGACCTATCTCGACGCGCGGCCCTACCGGCTGTGGACGGACGGCCCGATCCTCGCCGCGGCCGCCCCGGCCGCGCGCGCGGCCCGAACCTGAGCGCCGGCGCGATGGCAATGACGCCCCGCCAAGCCCTGGAACGCTATTGCGACGCCTTCGCGCGGCGCGCCCCAGAGGAGATCGCGCCCCTCTTCGCGGCGGATGCGGTTCTCGATCTGCCGCTCTGCGACGGCCGCGTGCACGGCCGCGCGGCGATCCTGCGCGAGGTCGGCGCGGCGATCCGCGGCCTGAAGAACATTGAGGTCGTCCTCGGTCACGTGATCGAATCCGGTGCACGCGTTTTCGCGGAAGGCGCGTTCTACGCCGAGCACGTCGGCATCCCGCCGCACGTCGACGGCACGCCCTACCGGCTGGATTTCAGGTTCGTCGCCGCGGTCGATCTGCGGGACGGCGAGATCGTGCGCTGGTCGGAGTATTTCGATACCAAGCCGCTCAAGCCGCGCGAGCGCACGCGCACCTATCCGATCACCCGCCGCTCGCCCTATTGGCAAGGCTCGATCGACGCCGGCGTGTCGGAGTTCATGGTCTACAACCACATGTACTTCCCGCTCATCTACCACCATTCCCCGGCGGAGGAGTACGTCGCCCTGACCGAGCGGGTCACGCTGTGGGACGTGGGCTGCGAACGGCAGACCGAGCTGCGCGGGCCGGATGCGCTCCGCTTCGCGCAGTACCTGACGACGCGCGACCTTTCCGGGCTCGAAACCGGCATGTGCAGGTACACGGTCGCCTGCGACCCCGAGGGCGCGATCATCTGCGACCCGGTGCTGCTGCGGCCGTGGGACGACGTGATCTGGCTGTCGCACGGCGACGCGGACCTGACGCTCTGGGCGCGCGGCGTCGCCCTGAACGGCGGCTTCGACGTCGCGGTGTGCGAGCCGGACGTGGCGCCGCTGCAGATCCAGGGGCCGAAGGCGCTCGACGTGCTCGGCCCGCTGACCGAGGCGCCGATCGCGCGCCTCGGCTTCTACAGGTGCGTCGTGACGCGGGTGGCGGGTATCGAGGCGGTCGTCTCGCGCACCGGGTGGAGCGGCGGGCCCGGCTACGAGGTCTTTCCCCTGTCCAGCGCGCAGGCCATGACGCTGTGGGACGGCCTGTGCGAGGCGGGCCGCGCGCACGGCATGATGGTGGTCGGGCCGAACGTCTTCCGCGCCGTCGAGAAGGCGGTGACGGACACCGCCTATTACTCCAATTCCGGGATGAACCCTTTCGAGGCCGGCCACGGGCGCCTCGTCGACCTCGACAAGGGCGACTTCATCGGCCGTGAAACCCTCGCGCGGGTGGCGGCCGAGGGGCCCAGGCGCAAGACCG